>Ga0256404_1006132_pt1 | contig 20291 bp, 12 predicted proteins | sample RumenRJG_01DNA_FD_185990 | JGI IMG/M metagenome (GOLD analysis project Ga0256404, IMG submission 185990) | Bovine rumen microbial communities from Lethbridge, Alberta, Canada - RJG_01 | ecosystem: Host-associated > Mammals > Digestive system > Stomach > Rumen | place: Canada: Alberta | collected...
CCTCCAAATGGAGTTTTACGATCTTGTGTTTGAACTCGGGTTCATACTTTGATGACATATTGATTATCTCCTTGTCTTTATTATAATCTTTAGTCATCTCTGTCACAAATATAGTATATCACGTCACCACTTTCAAATTCAACTTCAATAATCTTTCCATCACACGCTGTTATAATACCGGTTCCATATTTACCATGTTGTACCGATTCATTAAGCACTACACTTGAAAGTTCATCGATTGTAAGTGGTCTATCCTCTTCATCAGCCTTTGCAAAAGGTGCATAGTATACATCACCATGAACTTGCACATCAACCGCTGTTTCTTCGCTTCGAATCTCATATCGCTTCTCTGGCAATCCATATACATTCACAAGCTGATGCCCTGTTGAAAAAGCATTTTCTTCTAAGTAAGTCTCATTATCAAACAATAATTCTTCTAGTTCTCTTGAAGATTTTTCTACATAAAAATCTTTCTCAATAATCCTACGAAGTTTATTGATTAAGAAGAGATTCTGCACATTTTCCGTTTCATCATCAGGCATAAGAACAAATAAATAATCTTTTGCTCTACTGATTGCAACGTTAACAATATTCTGCCTATTAAGGAACATATCCTTACTTGTACTTATACTTGGCGGAGGATTGAACAATGCAATTACAATATCGCACTCATCACCTTGGAATCCATGAATGGTTCCTACATCAACAGAAATATTCTCTGGCAAGTCAGCCGATGCCACAAGCTTATCCAACAAGCCTGCCTGCGCACTATATGGTGCAATAACTCCAATCCTATATGGCTCTTCATTACATCTATCCAAAGCCTTAGCAAGATACACCACAAATTCATACGCAAACAGTGCCGAATATACATGAAAACTACTTAACTTTAATCTCTTAGAACGGTAAATACTTTCATATTTACTTACAGGGAATGTGATAATGTTCAAATTATCATATTCCAAAAATCGTTCAATATTCAGCGGTCTTGCATCTTCATTTGATCGAGCATGCTTCAAAACGCCATTATAAGTAAGCTGACTAAACACTTCTCCAATACTCTCAATACTTCTGTACTGAGTAGTTAATAACGTTATTTCATACTTATGTGGAATAGTATCAGCATCTTCAGAAAACTCTTCTAAATGAACCATCTTATATATATTTTCGCTCTTCCACTCAGAGACAGCAGTTGTAGGTTCAATTTGGAATGGATCTCCAGCAATAATAAACTTCTTGGGAGTCTTTAAATACAGCATGTACACCATCTGTATCAACGGAATCATTGATGCCTCATCGACAACGATATAATCCCAATTAATACCATGAAGATGATTAAAGTTACCGTCTGAATCTATAAAATAGTCATAAGGCAATCTTGCCATCGTGGTAACAACAACACACTGATCATAATTATTTATTTCTAGTTTCTTTCCGTGAAATACATCACTTTTTTCAATCGTTTCATCTCCTGTCACACCATAACGAATGAGCCAATCAACGTAAGAATCATCTTCGCCCATTTCCTGCATTATTCGTGTCACAAGAACATCTGCCGCTTTATTGGTAGGTGTAAGAACTAATACCCTGCATTTTTTTTCTTTCTTAATAAGAGGAATAAGTGTTTTGTTAGCAAGATATGTTGTTTTTCCTGTACCTGGAGGTCCAAAAATAAAGCTTATATTTTCACAGAGATTCTGTTGCATGTCATAATCTTCATCAAAGGAAAATGGCTCTTCCTCAAACTTTGCAAATTGTTTTTGTAATTCACGCGTTAAGAACGTTGGATTCTGTGCAACAATTAATGCTTGAGTCACTAAAGAAAAATCTGCTTCATCGAGGAAATCATCCTGTTTTACTTTTACTCTCAATGTATATGACTGCACATTAGCAACTTCAATTACTAATCTCTTTGTTTTTCCATCTGAAAACGTTAATTCTAATGGAATATCTACGAGTTCCTCCATTACTTGCGGAATGTTCTTATCTGGATGCTTAAGAATTAATGTTCTGTTTGTTCCTAATTCTCTTTCAACAGTAGCAAAAGAAATGGACACTTCTCGACTTCTAGTATTTTCATCACCATTAGCCATAGCCTCCAATTCAAGCAATGCTTTAAACCATCCATATGTATACTTATCAGCTTGAAGTGCACGTTCTTGTGCTTCTTCAATTTGAGCAAGTCTTGATATCTCTTCTTCAAATTTTTTCTTCGTTTGCTCTATTTTCTTTGAATAATCTATTGGTGCTTTAGTAATTTCTTCATTATCTGCTTCCGAAGCTTCATCTTGTCCTGTTTTTTCATCATCTTTATTTGATTTTTTAACACGTTCCTTTATTTCATCAAGCACTTTATCTTCATAAGTCTCGTTGCTTGACTTAAGCTCATCATCAGATTCACCTTGTGAAGAATCGCTGGTTCCATCTAAAACAAACAAATCCTGCTCAATAAATTTTTGCAATTTTTGCTGCTGCTCTGCCGTTAAATTTGTTAAGCCCATCTGCTCAAACTTATCAAGCATAATCAATCGATCACGTGTATCCTCATCATATTCCTCATATTCAGGATGTGCATTCTGAATATCAAGAATAGTAAGTAAGCGTTTGGCAGACTCACTGTTAATATCATATCTGTGATCTAAGTCCTGAATTGTAACATCAGCAGCTGAACAGAATTGTCCTTCCTTGTTAACAATCCATTTCTGTTCTGTAAGGTATTTCACACCAAATCCTGTATATCTTTGCCAATGTGCCGTTCTGTTGAAATATGAATATACACCACCAAGATAATAGTTAGAGCAGCCTCTAACATTATCCTCACAAAGGTACAATAATTGCTTCCATAAGATAAATGATAGTTCTTTATCCTGATTATCGACTATCCTATTAAGAACAAATTCATCACAATCAATTCTGTAGTCATACCAATATCTATACCGAGTTGCATCATTCCAACTAGTATTAAATACTTTTACTTCGTCTTCGTCATATTCCCATTCAATTCTGCTTACAACTGTACATATGCCGACTTCTTCTAAGAACTCTTCAAAGTATTTCAATTCTTTTTTCTTTAAATAACTTTCGTACTCAACGAGATCAACAAACAGAGTTTCTCCCGTTCCTTCAAAATAATATTTTAAATCTTCACTTGGATAATAAAGATCCGTAGGACTATACACTCCTTCTATAGTTCCATCTTCACTTTTACCCAATAAAAACTTGCGTTCTTTTATTCTACGAATAAAATCATACGTTTCTTCATCATTCTCAGTTAATTCAATGTAGTAATTTAAGAAAGTTCTCAAATCAGCCTTTGGATTCAATTCATCTTTCTTTAATACCTTTTGATATATCTTATCTTTGAGAGCTGGTGCTTTTATGTCCATACTCTTAATTAGTTTTTCAGTTTGCTTTTTATTTAGGTACTCATTTGAGATTGTGTCATAGCCTTTACTGTCTTCATCATCTAAAAAGAGCAATGCTACGCCCCTTGAATCATAAGCCGACACTGCATCACCTTTTTGATTTATGAAAATAGGCGCAGTTTTAGCCTTATCAATCCTTCGATCCGTTTCTAGAATAAAATCATACAACTTCAGAATCCATGTCTTACTTTGATTTTCAATAAATTCTGGCGTTAATAATTCAATTACTCTCAAATCCTCTAGGTAATATCCAGAAAACCTACCTAGAACACTTCTTAAATAATCAGCCTTTCCATCTCTCGCACGATAATAAGTTTCATAACCTTTTGATGGCAGAATCCATTTTGCACTTTCATTGTCCATTAGCTCCGCCAACTGCTCATTAGAAAAAAGTTCAGAAATAACTGCCCAAAACGGTGCATATGCGTTCGGAGCATCTACATAGTCTTTAAAACTAGGAAGTATTACTTCTGTGCTAAAGGTATTCTTTATGTCTTCGAAAAATGGCTTGAATGAAATATCATCTCTTTCATTTTTGGGCGTATATAGTTCTTCATTAATTGGCAAGTAATCTAAAATATCATCGTCAATATACATTTTTCCAAGCTCAAGACCTATATCGCGAAGATATACAAAACTATTTGCCGCTAATTCAGCCAATAGTTCAATCATCCGCACATTATGCTTGTCATTTGCTTTTATTCCTTCACGGCTATCAGTAAGCAAAAATGGCGCATTAATTATAAAGTTAAGATTTGTTGTCTTCTTCGTTGGAAAGAAACAAAAAGCATAATAATCAGTCTGCTTAAGTTTTCCTTCCTCATCAAAAACAAATCCAACTGAATACTTATAGTTTTCCTTTGTTTTTCGTGAAAACAACCACATTTTGTCTGCATCTTTATCACGACCATTAACAAGTTCTAATCGTTCTGCAGTAGTATTATCTATTGTTCTTGTTTCCTGAACTCTCTTTTCATATTCCCCATGTTTCTTATCAATCTGATAAGATATCTTCTTTAGGTTATTTAAAAACAATGTAGGAAATAATAGATTCTGAAGCTTATGAGAGATATCTTCATAAGCTTCATCTGCTTTTCTATCTGGATGATTGAATGGGAAAATAAAAGCTGTTTCATCCTTCGCTTTTAAATTACAATCATCCTCAATAATTACCGGCACAATAAATCGCTCTATCTTAAAGGCTATCCCTGGATCATAAATATAGGGCGTTGTTGTATATTGAAAAACAGCCTTAAAGCCAACACCAAATTTACCAATTGATGCCGCCGTTTTATTTGAATTAGCAATAGAGGTAATAGCATTCAAATCCCCTAAATCACCTGATTTAGTATCCTCTTCCTCTTTGTCCAAATCACTAACATTGAAATGTCTAGAACCATTGTGAATAAATACAAGACGATCCTTAAACAATACAAACCTTGCTTCTGTCGCACCTACATCGTCTGCATTTTGAATAAGCTCATATATGAAATGTGCTTGGTCAGAGTACTTTTCAACAACACTTGTTTTTAAGCCTCTCATGGAAGCTTTTTCAAGCATTGCTGCACTCTCTGTTCTATCTTTTGTTAGTTTTTCAAATAACTGCTTTTCCTGTTCAGTCATATATACAACCCACCAATCTATAACAAATAATCATCGATTTTCTTTTGAATCTCCTGGGAATCAATTCCTCCATCCAAGGAATCACATGTAACTATCAGATTTCCATTTTCTTCAGTAAACCCGTTCGCTGCATATATCTTCTTTTTTTCTTCCCATGCTCGTTTATAATCTTCATTTCCTAGCATTCCTAAATGTTCCCAAATGATATATGAGCCACTAGCTGCATCTTTGAAAGTAAAATCAGGAAGCTTATATGTATCTCCAAGCTCAAGTTTTGCCTCATAAAGAAAATCATCTATTCCGTTATCATAAAGCATATTCGCAATTATGACCTCAGACTTTGATCTAACCATTATTCCATTTTTAGTTTTATGAATAAGGTTCTCCTCATAGTACTTATCATTGATTTCAACAATCTTTGGCGCCTCAAATAAATCAGTATATCGTTGAGCAATGTCAGAATACTCCCCAGAAGAATACTTCTTCAAGTTATAGGCCTCTTCATCATATAGAATGATAAGCTTATCTTTTTGTCTTGTGATAGCTGTATAAAGCAATTCTTTTGACATCAAAAACGTTTTATCACTCAACACAAGAATAACAGCCGAAAACTGACTTCCCTGAGACTTATGAACCGTAAGCGCATATGCCAATTCCAACGGCTCTGCCCCCTCTTCTTTAAAATCTTCTTTTGCTGTATAGCTGTATGTATATCCAAGTTGTGTAGCATACTCAACCTTAGTAAACTTGTTTCCCCAGCCACCAGACACAACGCCAATTTCACCATTTGCCACATAATTATCCGCATTTTCTTTAGGGTACGCATCTCTTTTTTGATTGACTACATTAATAACCTTGTCACCATAAACTATTGCATTCGAACCCACTTTAGGAGGAATAGGACTCTTTTCTCTATCTGCAAGTTCCAATGACTCTTTTCGATACTTTTCATGTATCAAATGATTCATATGAATAACACCGTGCGCATGATTACGAACCGGAGCTAATATCTGCCAATCTTCTGCGTGAACTGCACAACCTTTACTCTCGCCTTTTGAATAATTAAAGAAAGTAATCCCCTTATACTGACCATCAGAATGAGGAATACCGCCCATACTTTTGCTGAATCCATCAACATCATCAATAGATTCCATCCCAGTCACATCTTTAATCGTCTCCAGTAAAAGCTGTTCAAGTTCTTCTTTATCATGCCACTGTTTAAAAACTATTTTTCCATCAGCTACACCGGCTTGAATTTCCGCGAAGATATCCTCGTCTCTTTCCTCCGAATCTTCCGTAAACCAATGAGCAAGGCGTACATCACTTCGAATTTTATTAGTTGTTTTATCCGGTAGCTGTCTATTTGTAACCGTCAATTTTGCAAAATTCATGCCTACAACAGGGAAAGTCCCAATCTTATCCATCGTTTTTACATATCGAACCATATCTACAAATGGTCTTCCAGCTCCAATAGGAGGCAACTGATTGTAATCGCCTACAAAGATAATTCTTTCTGCTTCATTTCCTACCGCATCAAGCAATGCTGCAAACATATCCTCGGTCAACATTGATGACTCATCAATAATTACAGTTTTAGGAATAGCTCTTAATTTTACTTTACGACGCTCTGCAGGTGTTAAAATCTTATAGTTGCAAGTGTCGCCATCATACCGCTTACTATCTACAAGGAACTGAGCTATTGTGAGTGCTTTGAATTCTACTTTTCCACGCAAGCCCTGGCTCATTCTGACGCGTGCTTTTCCTGTTGGCGCAAGTAAAAGAATCCCACCATTTTGAATGCTAGGTTCTTTACATAAAATTTCTAATACGGTTGTTTTTCCTGTTCCCGCTCCACCAATCAATATAGACAAACGCGCCTCTGCCAATGTCTTTAATGCTGCTGCTTTTTCTTGACGAGCGTTTCTCTCCATATCCTCATTTGGATTTCGTGGAAATTTATCACACTCTTCATTAACAATCTTCAGCCAATCAACATCAACTTTATGCCTGTTAGGGCTCTGTACTCTAGACTTTATCTGCTTCGCAATCAGATAATCCATCTTCTTATAGCGATTCAGCTTGTAGTAATCCTTATCAAAGGCATCTTTTTTCAGTTCAATTTCATCATTGAAAAACTCATTCATTGATGAAATCATATCGCTGGTAATCGGGCAAACAGGATCTATCTTAATCTGATTGATAGCAAAAATCATATTCTTCACAGGCAGCAAGGTATTACCTTCCTGCGCTGTTTTTTCAAGAACATATACTGCTAGGGCTCTAACACGTCTCTTGTCTATGTTAGAATCCATCTTGCTTGGCTCAGCAATAGGATATTCTTCCGCAATATACTCTGGTGGATAAAATGCTAAATCCACTTTCTTGATGGAAACCTTTATTGCATCCTCTTTATCTCTCGTCTTTTCATAGAGCAGATAAGGATTGTTGATAATATCTGAATCAGAAAACTCCAGTTCCTTCTTTTCTCGAATCTCCTCTCGAATGATAGCTACTGCCTGATCCATGGATAAATATATACGAGAAACAAGCTTGAAGAATTGCTTTCGTTCCTCACTCAAACCATTCCAGGCATCCTGAATAACGCTGTTAATCTGATTAGCATACATTTCAGACATATAGTCTTGTGGCGCATTTATCGCGGCATCCAAGACAGACCATATATCCTCGTCATACTTCTCGCGCAATTCTTTTATCATTGCAGGTCCTGATGGAATACCAAAAGCAGCCAAAACCGCACCGAGACCAGGGAACGCACCTCTGTCTTGCCAAACTTCTACAAGCTGCGCATTTAACCACTTAATTACTCTATCCCAAGGGCCAGAAATCTTACACTTCTGATAAACTTCTACTGCCTCAAGAGACTGTAGTATTACGTCAATAACAGCATCATGGCTCAATTGTTCAGACGCATATGAAAACTCTTCAAAATAATCATCATCTGCGAAAACTGTACCTCTAGAGATATCAAAATCAGGATGTTCCTCTGCATATTCCATCAATTCAGCGTAAGGAAACAGAAATCCATCAAGCATCGTATCTCGAATTGAATGCTTGACCATGTTTTCCCAAGCACATGAAGTCATGCCATCGTCATTAGAACGTTCATACTTAACAGGTGGATTTACCTTTAAAATATGTCCTATTCCAATTATGACTCTTCTATTATCTTCAATAAAAGGGACTTGTTTTGCGTAGAACACACATATAGACTTATCTTCTTCTGCATCTTTAAAGAAGGCATTAAAGATTGCTTCTTGGTTTCTTCCATCCTGAACCCAAGTTTTATTATCCATTATTGGCTCATAGTCTTTGTGATACTCAAAGCCCTTTTCAAGTGCCAGCTCTTCGATATATTTCCAATTTTTATATCCAACATATCTTTGACGCATAACCCATCGAAAAGGACGCGCTGGATATGAGAAAGCCGGGATAGTTTCTCTCAATGGCAGCAAATGCTTATGATATTCGCTCCAATCAGAATAAGGATGTCTTAATGTAATTGTGACATCCTCTTCATTCATAAATCCACCGCCTTCGCGAATGCACGGTATATTATTAACGCAATCAAGACTGCACATTGCGCAGCCTGAATACTCGTTTTCTAATTCATCGTTTCGAGACTGATTAATCCCTTTTAATCTCATGCAAGAATAGTTTTCAGATGGTTCTTCACATACTGAACCATTCCAACCATTATCATGCCAAGGCACTCTAAAAGAATAATGCTGTGCCATATAATCACCCCTCAGTTAATGAAATATTTCTATAAATGCTCCTACAAATGTTTCCCAGAATCCTGTTGGTTTTAGATGCCACTCCTCATCATATCAACGGTTGCAAGAATTGATATAATGCTACTACCGCTGCTCCGAACTCCGCGGACCCCTTTATTGCCTGCAAGGCACCAATTGCTAATTTTAAATGTTGTTTTCTAGGATTAGCATTATTGGCTTCATCGGTAATTACAGCTAAAGAGCTCTCCATACTTTCCTTTGCATCTTTGCTTAAATTACAATCATCCGAATGTTTTCTTATATCAGCAATCAATGCGGTCAGTTTGTCTGCATCAAACTGAGTCACGTTATTAGTAGCATTGATAACTGCATTATCATTTGCAATATTCAATTGCCCATCCTTAAGTGTGATGTTGTAAACAACTTTATCGTCCAAGCCCATATCTATTCCTATCTTTGTAACATAATTCTCTATATGACGAATAAGTACCATTGTGACTCTGTCATTAAACTCCTTGAGACTATCTTGAAATTTTCTTGAATGAGAATAAGACAAAGCCACACCATGAGGGATGGATATATTATTTTCAACAGCATACTTTAAGATCGCATAAACATTACGAATTTCTTCCTCATCTGTATCACCCAGATCAAAGATAGCTTGCATTGATCTAACTGCTTTAAACTCCTCTTCCATATTCTGTGTACACTCGCCACAGCTAATAATATAATCATTTATGATTTCTGTATCTGTGATAAACCTTACAAATCTTGCCAGCACCGTCTTGTAATCGTCAAAATTTGTTTGAAGCAATCTATTCGATAGGCTGTTAAAATCATTAAGGATTTTTCTTAGATCATTTCTAGTCAACTTCATAGTTTTTCACCCCACAAAAAGGACAATAACATCCTGTTAGTTTCAATAATGGTTTTATCTTCGCCTGCTTTTTACAACATACAAAATCAGCCCTTTCCATCGCCTCTATACCTGTTTTCAGAGGATTTTCATCCTCATGACGAGGTCTTTTTCCAGCTTTAAAAGATACCAGGCTATTCTTTTTGGATTTTCTCTCTAAATCTTTAAAGGCGTCAAAAATCATATCCATAGCATAATTGGTAGCAATATTTTGAGCTAATTTTATTACATCCTCGGTCAAGTAGCTTTCACTTACTAATCCACAGCTCGGACAATGTATAAACAGATTTTCATCATTGTTACATTCTGATGCAGGAATTTTGAAGAACTCTCCACAATATGAACATTGTAAAAGAATGAATCCGTCATCATCAGAAGGTATACTGATTTCAAAGCTCATTTCATCTGACATTAGTACACTCCATGCAGTTCTATACAGTTTCCTTTTCCCTCATCTCACGATAAATAACTCCAGCAAGTGCGCTCATAATAGCATTGTACTTATTCTTATCTTCAAACAATGCCGTATAGCTTTCCTGAGATTCGTTATAACTTTCCATCGCTGCATTACCAAATGCTGCTGGGAATATGCTTTCTGTGAAGATAATAGGATCTGAAGTCTTAGCAGAGCTAGTAAGCTTATCATCTTTAATAAGCTTGTCATGTAATGCTCCAAGCATTACTCTATCGCCCTCAGTAAACTTGCCCTTGTACTTCTCATTAATCTTCTCAAGAATCTCATCAAGAGTACTACGCTGCTGCTTTCCCACTGCACCCTTTTCCTTTGCCGGAACATACTGACCATCTTTATTTTCAAGCTGTATTGCCCCTTCAAATGTCTTCTGAAGCTTATAATATTCAAGCTTGATTTTACCATCCAAATCAACTGGCTCATCTTTCTCAATAGGCAGCAATCCGATCAAGTAGCTTAAAAACATGTACTCTTTCTGCATATCAGCATCAAACATCCTTACTACTTGCGTAATATAACTGTAGTATCCAAGTAATCGCCTAACCTGTCTTCTGAATTGGTAACGCTCTTCGGGATTTCTCTGATTATATCTATCTGCGACTGGTTTCAAGCAACTTGTCATTTTGCCCATAGCAGTTGCGTCTTGTTTACCCGGTCTATTCCAAATCTCTATGAAAGAGTCTATATCCTGTTGATAGTAAATAGCATAATCTAACAATTCGCGCTCTGTCTGATAAATCAGATCTACATTAACCTCTTGCTCCAGACTTGTTTCTTGATAGAAGGGCTGAAATGCATCCAAAATATCTTCCTTCTTGTTCGCAAAATCCAAAATGAATGTATCAACTTTACCAGGACACGTTCTGTTCAATCTTGATAAAGTCTGCACTGCTTTTACATTCTTGAGCTTCTTATCAACAATCATCGTATGAAGTAGCGGCTCATCAAATCCGGTCTGATACTTTTCAGCAACAACAAGCATATTAAAATTATCATGAAACTCCGCTTTGGTCTGAGATTCAGAAATATGACTTCCATCTTTTCTTACATTTAATCCAGACTCGGTATATTCCTGATTTCCATCTTGCACCGTTCCAGAAAATGCTGTGAGAACATCCATATCGGTATAACCATGTTCTTCAATATAACGCTTAATCTCATGAAAATATCTAACAGCTGCAAGACGTGAGTCTGTTACAACCATCATCTTACCTTTGCCGCCAATCTTATTGCGTGTGGTCTCTCTAAAGGTCTCAACAATAATTTCTGACTTTTGGCTAATATTGTATGGATGCAGCTTCTCATATTTCTTGATTATCTTTGTTGCTCTACTCTCAGGGAGTTCCGGATTCTCTGATGTACTTTTGGCAATCTTAAAGAACGTGCTATAAGTCATGTAATTCTTAAGCACATCCAGAATAAACTCCTCTTCAATAGCCTGTCTCATACTATAAATATGGAACGGATGGAAAGAGCCATCGCTCCAAGGAGTACCGAATATTTCTAATGTTGCGGCCTTTGGTGTCGCTGTAAATGCGAAAAATGACAAATTTGGATGTTTACCATGAGTAATCATTTCTTGCACAAGCTTATCGTTTCTATCTATTTCATCCTCGGCTTTTCCCTCAATTTCTGCATACTCTCTAAGTGCTGCTTCTGTATCTGCTAAAGCTGCTTTCAGTTTCAATGCAGATGTTCCTGTCTGTGAAGAATGAGCCTCATCCACAATGATTGCAAAAGCGCGACCTGCGACCTTATCTACTTCCTGATAGATAACAGGGAATTTCTGCAGAGTTGTAACGATAATTCTTACTCCATCATTGATTGCATCGCGCAGATCCTTAGAGTTCTTCTTATCATCAATAGTTTCAACAGCTCCTAATGTGTGATCGAACCCAGATATTGTCTCTTGCAGCTGTGCATCCAATACTGTTCTATCAGTTACAACAATTACGCTTGAAAACACCGGCTTATTATCCTCATTGTGTAAGGAAGCAAGTCTATATGCTGTCCAGGCAATTGAATTTGATTTACCAGAGCCGGCACTATGCTGGATTAGATAGTTATGTCCTGTTCCATTCTCAGATACATCTGCAATAAGCTTTCTTACTACATCAAGCTGATGATATCTAGGGAATATAAGTGTCTTTTTCTTGGTTATCTTCTCTGAGCCATCATCAAGCAACTGCTTGTCTTCTTTTATCTGTAAATGGATAAATTTCTGAAGAATATCCATCATGCTATCTTTCTGAAAAATATTCTCCCAAAGATATGCTGTTGGATAGCCATTTGGATTTGCTGGATTCCCTTTACCTCCATCATTACCAGCACCATTAGAACCTTGATTAAAAGGCAAGAAAAATGTGTCTTTGCCTGCAAGTTTTGTAGTCATCCACACTTCCAGCTGATCAACGCAGAAGAATCCTACAATTCTTTTGTTAAACTGGAAGCATATTTCTCTTGGATCCCTATCATACATCCACTGTCTCTTGGCATTATCAACAGTCTGACCCGTATACTGATTCTTAAGTTCAAAAGCAAATACAGGAATACCATTAACTGCAATTACCATATCAACAGAATTTCCGCAGTCATTTGAATAAAACCACTGACGGTTGCATGTAATTTCATTCATCTTATATAAATCTGCTGCTGTCTGATTCAATGTCGATTCCGGCTTAAAGTAGCATACTCTAAAAGTAATTCCCCTATGCTTAAAGCCATGTCTAAGTACGGATATTACTCCATCCATGTCGCACGCAGTATTAAATGCAAGGCAGAACTTACGCTCAGGTTCTACCGCATTTTGCATCAAAAATCTCTTCCACTCTTTAGGTTGTGTTTTCTGAACAAATCGGATAAGCGTATCTGGGTATAGTCCAAGCCCAGCATCGTATGTGTCATTATTGTGAGTATAACCGCCTTCTGGCGACAAAAATGAAGCCTCAATATCTGCTTCAAATCTTCTTTCTGTAGTAACATCTATACCCATATAAACCCTCCGTTAAAAACTAAAAATGTCGTCGTATTCGTGTCCTTTGTCTACCATTACGTAATTAAAGAAATCAAATTTTTCTTTATTATCTTCATAATATCCTTCTGCGGTAGCACATATTATCATGCACAAACGCCGAATGTTTACATAATAAGAACGATAAACTCCATGTTTATCTAAAGACATATCCTGGTCTGAATACTCTGCAGAATCTCCATATATATCAAATTGATTCTTCTCTTGTCGCACAAGAATGAACCTATCTATCTTATTAGATTCTTCCATGATTCTACCCTTATCTATATTGGGTGTTCCTTGGTGAAGCATACTATTTCGCAATGAATAGACAACCTCACCACTCAGATATGGCATCTTAGTTTTCCCCTCTTCAAACGGCGGATGCTCATATTTCCCAATGTATTCATCATACCAATCTTTATACCTTTTCCCAGTTCCGCCATTGGGATATTCAGCTTTCCCGCATATATCTGGTATTGTTAATGCCATTGATAAAGCTGCAATATACATATTGTTATCTAAAGCTTTTCTTGTTTCCTGTATTATTTCTAATAACAATCAGGAACCTCCTTCTTGCCTGTTACATACTCAAATATAAGTGATTTTTTGTAATTATCTAATTCTTCAAGAAATGCTTCTTTCATTTCTATCAACTTATCTATCTCAGTACATTTATTATCCAGGTATTCTGCTATTTCCGATTGCTCTTCTTTAGGTGGAATAGGTATCATAAAATTCAAAAATTTATCCTCTTGTAGTCTCCAACGCCCCAATCCACTTACGCCTTGGCCAAGACCATAAAAGATTCGATTGCTGTAACACATCTGCATGAGATAAAGAAAATAACGACTATCATTATTTTCTTTATCATCTAACACGAACACCCTGTAGTCTGGACTAGTAACACCCTCGTATTTCGAAATATCAACCCACCCTGTCAGCAAGTCCATATGGTTCATAGCAAAATCACCTGTATTTACAAGCTGATATTTTGCATAGCTTTCTGCCAACTGGCCTTCATTTTTCGATAAATCCTTTGGTACAATTCCTCTTTGCGTAATTGAGAGCACGGTATGTCCTTCTTCGCCCGCAATATCCTTTTTTATGTGGAACTGATATTTAAGCTTTTTTATATTCCATTCAACAGGAATCTCACCAAACCAGATACTGCCACTTTCTTTTGTAGCCCTATCGCCCCTTATTCCATTTGTCACCGCCTGAGAAATCACCGCCTGCCGTAGCTTTTTGTATTCATCGACAGAAGCTTTTGTTTTTTCAATGATATTATCAATGTGAGCGCATTGACTATCAAGGTAATCTGAGATAGCAAGCTGTTCATTTGCTGATGGATATGGAATAGCTTGTTCATTCCATAATGACGCTGACCATGTTGCTATGCTTACAGAATCAACCACAATACTGTTTATGCTTTGCTGTAATGCATATTGAATAAATCGCCTATTCACATTATCTATCATATCAGCTCGGATGATATGATCCGTATAGCAAGCATTCGCCACCGGAAAATAAACATAAGGTGTTCCATTCCGCGCTAATAATAAATCTGTCTTTTTTGTATACTTCCATTCTGGAAATTGAGTATAGTTCGTCCTTATAGGATTTAATCCCGCAGTATAGAAGACAATGTCTGTATCTTCAGAAGACCAATACTCTTTATCTATAGCTTCACCCGTATTCATTCCATTATGCAGGAACTTAAACCGTATTGTATCCCACGCTTCTGGTATTTTCCCAATCCATTCAACCCCGCTATTTTTCATGTTCTTCATGCCTTGCTACCTCCAAATAGCTCCTCAAGGCTTGCTTGAATATCCGACTCAATTCCATGCAGACGTTCCACTATATTCTCCACTTTTTCAGGTGCATGATATTCATAAAAATAACGTGTCATCGGTATCTCATATCCGATCTTCGTTTTCTTCTTATCAATCCATGCATCAGGCGCATATGGAAGCACCTCACGTGTCAAATAATCGTCTATATTTTCATTTAATGGGACATTCTCTGTGTCCCTTCTGGAAACATCCGCCACAGGCTTGCCTTTTTTCAACTCAGGCTTACCGTCTTCTCCTATTACAGGTCTTTCAACAACAATCTTTCTGTAACCAAACTCACTGCTGTCAAAAATCTTGCTCTGACAGTACAAATCCTCTTTATTTCCATATGTTTTATTATTACCAAAATCACCATATGCCTGAACAATAAGCTCACGACAACGATCTGTTACATCATTTCTCTTATTACCGATTGTTTTTCGGCGTGTTTCAGCACAATGTGACGCATCTATAAGTTGCACTTTGCCAACGCGATGTGCTGGTTTATTCTTACACAGAACCCATATATATGTACTAATTCCCGTATTCATAAACATATCGGTGCTAAGCTGAACAATACAATCTAGCCAATCTTTTTCAAGAATATATTTTCTAATTTCAGATGGTCCACTCCCTGCATCTCCAGAAAACAATGGTGAACCATTTTGAATAATCGCCATTTTACCGTTCTGCGCCAACTTAGATAATCCATTAAGCACAAAAAGCTGCTGACCGTCCGAAATTTTTGGTAATCCAGGTGCAAACCTTCCCAACTCTCCTTTTTTTGCCTCTGCTTCCACTGCTTTCTGCTCTCTTTTCCAATCTATTCCAAATGGTGGATTAGAAATAATATATTGGAACTGATATCCTTCAAACTGATCCTCTGAAAGAGTATCTCCAAATCTCATATTATTGGGATCACCACCACGAATCATCATATCTGCTTTCGCTATAGCAAATGTTGATGGATTAAATTCCTGTCCAAAACATGTAACATCCAAATTTTTATTCAATTCATGAATACGTTCTTCCATGCAGCTAAGCATCTGAGATGTTCCCATTGCCATATCATATACTGCAACATTTCCAGACTTTGACAGATCAGCATCAGCAAGCAAGATATCTGTCATCAGATAAATAACATCTCTACTTGTAAAATGCGCTCCTGCCTCTTCTCCAAATGATTCTGAAAATCTTTTTACAAGATCTTCAAAGATATATCCACAGTCAACTGCACTAATTTTATCAGGTCCAAGATATCCCTTCTGAGAATTAAACTCCTTTATAACCAAATATAGCGTATTACTCTCAACCATTCTTCTGATAATGGTGTCAAAATCAAATTTAGCAAGTACATCCTGAACATTTGAAGAAAAGCCATTTAAATAATCTTTAAAATTAGCCTCAATATTCTCAGGATCTGCCAGTAATGAATCAAAAGTAAACTTGCTTGTATTATAAAACTGATATCCAGATGCCTTAGTTAAAAATCCATCAATAACAGCAAAGTTCTTTTTACTTTCATATTCCTGTAATACTTTTTCATGTGTAGGAAGCAAACAGTCATGAAATCTCTTTACTACTGTCATGGGTAAAATAACCAATCCATATTCGTGAGGTTTAAAAGGTCCTCTTAACATATCCGCGACATTCCAAATCACAGTAGCTTTTTCTGAAATATTTGTTCCTACAACATCAAATAAAACATCTGACATATATATTTTTCTCCTTAATTGAAATCTAAATAAAATGCGTCAACCACGCACATTACAAGTATATCATAGCTGCTCGTAAATATGCCTTTTATATGTAATCTTCATCAATTAATTTCTGAAGCATATCTCTAAAATTCGATTTAGTAATCTTAAGCTCCTGTCCACTCATTAATCTTTCAACTCTTGGATAAGCTTCTGACTTTTCAATCTCTGCAATAATACTTCCGCTGTCTCCCTTACCATGTCCACTATGTGGTGTAGGGCCAAAAAGAACAACACGATACTGCGGAGCATACTGCATTTTCCTGAAATCATATTTCTGAGCATCTTCATAGTCCAAGCAAAACTCAAAGCGCTTTTTATCTATACCAAGCTGTTTACCAATAGATGCCAGGACTTCTTCCTTAACTTCAGTGCCACCAACTACAACAATCTTGCCATCCTTGTATGTTTCAAATTGATTTTCTCCGCCAAGAAGATCTGATAGTCCCAGAAGCTTCAATAATTCTTCAAGCTCACCACTTCTATTGGCTCTCGATAAAATCTGTGTTATCTTGTCGGGCAAGACTTCCATGATAGCGTCTTCAAGTTCTGATAATTCTTCAATAGACAACATATCACTTCACCTCCCCGAAGATACCTCTCAAATCATTCTGTGCTTTCTGAATCTTAAGCTGCAGCACTTTTATTTCGTCCTGCTTTGCCTGGTACAGGTTTGCAATTTCATTTTGCTTTTCCATTGATGGCAGTGGAACAATCAGCTTCTTAAGTGACTCAGCTGAGATATTTGGAATTGTTGCACCTACAACAATTGACTTAAGAACAGCAGCTCCAACTTCACTATCGAAAAAAGCCTTGATAAAATATGGATTAACCTTTTCTTCATCCAGCTCGATGATAAAAAGATTACCATTTCCTAAAATCTTTCTTCCTTCCTCAACCTCAGCAACTGCAACCTTGAATGGTGCACCGTTCTTTGAAAGCAGAAGATTTCTATTTCCAATGCAATATTTATCAAGCTTTGAATCCAACTCTTTAAGATATGGTAAGTCCTCAGAAATCATTCCATTCTGAATATTTGCGAGCATAAGATACTGAGTATCTGTTGGCTCTTCTGAAACCATTTCATCAAGCTCACTTGCCTTAAGTGGCGCACCTCTGGTGATACGCTTCATCAAGCTACCAAGTTCTACACCATCTTCAATCTCAACTGTCTTTTCAAGATATCTTGATGGGTTAAGCACAAATTCATTATCCTGTAGGGTCTTCAAATCTACAGTAATTGTCTCTTCCCCCTCATCTTTTAAGAGACTGATGATATGCTCAATATTTTCGTCAGTGATGATATTCTGTCTTCTTCCCTGCTCACATAAAGCTGTAGCATCAACAAGCCTTACTTCCTTATTACCTCTGCTAAGAACAAGCATAGTTGTCGGAATATTTGTAAACTCAAACAGCTTTGCAGGAAGAGAAATAACAGCTTCAACATATCCATTTCTGATAAAGTATTCACGGATTTTCTGATCAATGCTATTCCATGTACTTCCATTAGTCATAATAGCAACTGCTTTACCGGAAACAGTAAGATGATCAAAGATGAGAGAATTAAAGATCCAGTCAGATGATGTTGCTCTCTTAATTTCAGGCATCCTCTTGTGAAGATCATCTATGTAATCTGATCCAGTCTGCAGATGAATAAGTCTCATTCCAAATGGATAATTGGAAAAAATCTTATCAAATTTTCTATCCATAGAAACCGCAAACATATCGCCAAGCTCAAGCTCTGTATTATCAGCAAAAAGCTCTGCTCTTATCTTTGATATCTCATGAGAATAAGTATTAAGCTCTATTCCATAGAATGAATTTCTTTCACGTCCTTCTGTAGCAAGAGTAATAAAATCACCGGCACCACTTCCAAAATCTGCAACTTTTTCATTCTCTTTAATATCCAAAACCCTAAGCGCAAGCTTCGAAAGTGATTCTGGAGTTCCATATTCTCCGCCAAGTTTTCCAGCACCTTCTCTAGGAAATACAAACAAATATGCAAGCAAATCTTTTTCTGAAAATGCTTTTGAGAGCTGGATTGCTGTCTCTATATTTTCTCTAGCAATTTCCTTTGCAAACATTACTCTCTGCTCTGAAATCTTAGTCTCAATGAAGAATAGCAGATCATCAATATTATCAATCTCGTTTGTTACTGCTACGTATGCAAGGTACACAAGAACAAAATTCAGCTGCGGATCTGTCGGTGCCATCCCTCTCATAAAGTTTGCTATCTTCCAGCTAATTTCACTTACAACCTTAGCATCAATCTTTCTAATTTCGTTTCTATCTAACATGGGCTTCCTCCTTTGGTTATTTATAACCATGTCGTTATCTGATGAATAAAATATATCACCAGATTCTTTGGTTGTCAATAACCAAATTTTGGTTTTTTATAACCAAATTATTTATGATTGAGCTTTGATGGTCATAAAGCCAGGACAAATCTCGCTTTGTCCTGGCTAAAGATTCTACAATACCTTCTCAAACACCATCGTAGCCTGAATCTTATCTCCTCCTAAGAATCCCTTTGAACCAGATGATGTAGTTGATATCGTATGTAATCTATATCCCTTTGCAGCTTGTTCATTAATAGTACGTTGCAGATTTGTAAGGCTTGATACTCCAGATCCCGTTCCAATGAACTTCTCCGTAAGCACAACCTGCACTACTAAATACATATCACCTTTCTTTCCTTCTGCTGCAATTGAACCTGCGTCAAATCCAAACCCTGCCATAATTACTTTTCCTCCTCATACTTTAATCCAACTTTCACTTCATCAACGTCTTCAACCGGTAGCTTAATTCCACCGCAATCAACAACATCATCTTCAATCAACTTGCAGATTGCTCCCCCAGGAATTACATAGACAATCTTGGCCTTTGCTTTCTTACCAATCTTGTCATAAAGTCTTCCAGCGCTCATGGTGTCGCCTTGAACCGTATAAGCGCTGTTAGCCACATAGCCAACTTTGCCTATTCCCTTCATCTTGACCATAATAGCCTCAGCATCATACTCATTCTTAGGCTCCTTCTTAAGCTTTACCTTCATCCCCTTCTTCATGAAGTCATTTCCAAAATAGTGATTGCATCCACACAATGTAAAATACTTCTTAGCCATAATTGCTACCTCCACAAATCTACAACAACACGTAACCTAACTATATAAAATCTACCATCTCCTCCTTCCGCGGCGTCCACCGCCATTGTTCATTTTCATAAGTTCTGACAACACTGCAAATGGGAAAATCAATATACATAACACAACTAACATGGCTTTTACCTCCTGAAAAAGTTGATTGCTTTCTTTCTATGATTAAATAATAGCAACTTAGCTGTCCCAAAATAGGGACAGTATCGTGAAGCTAGTTACTATTCACACTTTTCCAGAAACGATATTCTAAACACATAAAGATTCTCATTTATCAGAATCCTTAAAAAGTATGAAAAACACTGAGTTTTTTGTACTTTTTTATTGCATTTGCACTCTTTATG
>Ga0256404_1006133_pt1 | contig 20284 bp, 31 predicted proteins | sample RumenRJG_01DNA_FD_185990 | JGI IMG/M metagenome (GOLD analysis project Ga0256404, IMG submission 185990) | Bovine rumen microbial communities from Lethbridge, Alberta, Canada - RJG_01 | ecosystem: Host-associated > Mammals > Digestive system > Stomach > Rumen | place: Canada: Alberta | collected...
GCCATATTCATGCCCATAAAGCCCATCATAGCACCGTTAGGATTGTTAGCAGCGTTTTTCATAGCTTCAGCTTGAGCTTCAACAAGCGTAGCACCAGCCATACCTTGGTTTCTATAGACTGCTTGACGTTGTAAATTCTTAATTAATTCTTGATCTTCTTCAGGTAATGTTACTGATGAAAGAGCGATAGTAGCAACTTCAAGACCTCTTAAGTCTCTCCATTTTTCACTTAAAGCTTCGTTCATTGCGTTTTCAAGCTCAGTGATATGAGCAACAATTTGATTTGGTCTCATTTCGAGTTCGCTTAATCTACCAAATGCAGGTTGAAGCGCACTAATAAATTCAGATTTAAGTTGTCTATCAAGTTCTGAACGGTAATATGTGTCTGCTACGTTACCGCAAACGTTTTTATAGAATAAGTATGGGTTAGTAATTCTATATGAGAAGACACCACAGCAACGAACTGAAACATCAATATCTAGACCAATTTTTGAGTCAACAATTCTAAATGGAACTGGATTCATTGTTCCAAATTTATTATCAATTAATTCTTTAATGTTGAAGTAGTAAACTCTTTGATCTTTTGCTGTATCGCCTGCAAAACCAATACGGTTCCAAGCTGTCTTAATTAATCCACCTAATCCTTTGAAAAGGTTACCATAGAAAATACTTGGTTCGGTTGATTTGTCAAAAATATATTCGCCAGGTTCTGCGCATAATTCAACGATTTGACCTTGTTCGACAATAATCATACATTGTCCATCAGCAACAGCAATTTTTGACCCATTTGAAATAATGTTGTCATTTCCTTTTGTGTTGCTTGTTCTTGATGTTGTACGTTTTTGACCTTTTGTGACTAAAACTTCCTTATCAAGAGCATCACAATAGAAAAACTCCTTCCATTGATCAGCTAAAGTTCCGCCGACTGATCCAGCAATAGCTTTAATTAAACCCATATAGTGTGTTCTCCTTTTTCAATCTATAAAAATATTTTATTTTTATTATGCAAAAAAGTAAACGAATGAGACCTAAAATGTTGCACTTTATATCACGACTTTAATGCAACATTTATTTTTTTTGCGATTAATTTAAAAAGCAAGACACCAGGAATAGTGCCTAAAGAATTGCCAAGAATGCATAAAGATAAGTCAATAAATGCTTCGCCTGTCCATCTATTTGCCATTGAGAAATAGAACATATTTGCAACGCAGTGTTCAAACCCACAATAAACAAAAACAAAGACAAAAAATACAAGAAGTAGTATTCCAATTGGCTTTAGTCTATCTTTGCCAAATGATTTAACTGCAATATAAACACATAATCCACATAAGAATGATTTTATAAAGCATTGCAAATAATTCGCATAACTAGAAAAATCTAATCTAGCATTAGCAACTGCAATAGCTCTAGTCATCACATCCGTATCTTTAAAAATAAAATAACACGCATAGCCAACAATGAGTGTACCAATTGCATTTCCTATAAGCATCACAGGTAAAGAAATATAAAACCGAGATTCTTTTCTTTCTTCAAATACAAGTCCGATTTTGCCTGTATAAAGTGAGAATCCAAACGTACAAACTAAGAATAAACCAACAGGGAAAAGTAAAGAACCTAAAATCTTTCCAAGTTCAGAGAAATCGTCTTGTAGTAAAAAAGTCGCTATAACAAAAAGGAATCCACCTAAAGCAATTGATGCTCCAGCAAGTATGCCTTTTAGAAATTGAATTAATTGTTTTTTAACCATAAAAATATTTTACTCTTGATATAGAAATATTAAATAGATAATCCTGCTATTTTGATACAAGAACGTCTTGCAATATTGTATAATTTTCTTCCAGTTTAATTGCTGGAAATATCTCATTTTTTTCTAAAATCTATTTAATAAAAAATGTATAAATTTGAAAAATAGTTGAGATTTGCAGGGTTTTTGAAAGGGATTTAATTATGGGAGCTAAAGGATTTTGTTTAGAAATACTACATGAGGATAAAAACTCAAAAGCTAGATATGGCATTTTACATACACCACATGGCGATGTTGAAGTACCTATGTTTATGCCAGTTGGCACTTTAGCGACTGTCAAAACCCTTTCTCCTGAAGAAGTTAAAAGTATAGGTAGTGGAGTTATTTTAGCAAATACCTATCATTTACATTTAAGACCTGGTGAAGATATTGTTGATAAAGCAGGTGGAGTCCATAATTTTATGAGATATGATGGCCCAATGCTAACTGATTCAGGAGGATTCCAAGTTTTCTCTTTGGCTCAAAATAGAAAAATTTCTGAAGAAGGTGTTAAATTTAAATCTCATTTGAATGGGGATACAATTATGTTTACTCCAGAAAAAGTTATCGAAATTGAAGAAAAGATTGGTGCAGATATTGCTATGAGTTTTGATGAATGCATTCCTTATCCTGCAACTTATAAATACACAAAAGACTCTACTTTAAGAACCCTAAGATGGGCAAAAAGAGGCAAAGAAGCACATAAAAGAGAAGATCAAGCTTTATTTGGCATCGTTCAAGGCGGCAATTATGAAGATTTGCGTAAAATGTGTGCAAAAGAATTGGCCGATATGGATTTTGATGGTTATTCAATTGGCGGAACATCAATTGGCGAACCAAAAGATGTTTGTTTTAATATGATTGATTGGGCTATTGAAAACCTACCTTTTAATAAACCAAGATATCTGATGGGAGTTGGTAGTCTTGACTATATTTTGGAAGGCATAGGCAAAGGAATTGACATGATGGACTGCGTTCTTCCTACAAGAATTGCTAGACATGGTGCATTAATGACTCATTATGGACGAGTTAATATCAAAAACGAAAAATATAAAGAAGATTTCACGCCTTTAGATCCTGAATGTGATTGCTATACATGTAGGAATTACACAAAAGCATATTTAAGACATCTTTATGTAAGTGGAGAAACATTCGGACAAAGACTTATGTCACTTCATAATTTAAGATTTTTAATCTCAATTGTTGAAGGCGCTAGAACCGCAATAAAAGAAGATAGATTCAACGAATATAAAGAAGAAGTCTTAAGAAAATACGGAGATAAAAGAGGTTTCTAAATTAAACAAAAAATGAACGCTTGGGCGTTCATTTTTATTAAAAACCTTGCAAAACCTAATTATTTTCTTCTTTTTGCTTCTTTTTTTCTAATTCGTCGATTTGCTTTAATTCTTTAATTATTACGATTGGAGGTAAGACAATTGAAGTTAAAATTACCATACCTAAAACTGCAGTCATAATAACAACTGTGATTTCTGGAATATCGCCTCCATTGAATTTTCCAATGAGATTTAATGCGAAAATAAATGATGTATAAAGGACGCCATATATTGCATATAACATGGCGATAACTTCGTATTCTTCGTTATATTTTAAGCCTCTATATAACTTTATTACGACAATCACACCTTTTATTAGAGCGTAACCACCGTAGACTATAAAAGATAAGATAAGACTTAACTTAACGGTTTCAAGGAAATAAAGTTGCGCCACACATGAACCAATAACTGGAATTGCAGTTATTAGCATAAACAAGGATGTCCATCTGCTTAATGGCTTAAAGGCCATTTTTTTATGGATTAAAATTTCGATTATAGTTTTGAATAAAATGTATAAGAAGAAATATGAGGCAGGGAACAAGTAAAGCCGTTCTTGGTGATGAAAAAACTCAACTAGTTTAAAAACACACATCGTTATGCATATAACAAGTTCAATAAAGTAATAGATTTTATATTTTTCTACAAAGTGATCGTATTTTTTCCAAAAATTTTTCATATTCAATATTTTATACTTTTTTGATACTAAATGAATTATAATTCTAACCTATGGACATTAATTTATTTGATTATTATTTACCTGAAGAATTAATCGCACAAGAACCTAGTAAAGTTCGTGACGAATGCAAGCTTTTGGTTGTTAATAAAGATAAGAAAACTTATGAAGACAAAATCTTCAGAGATATTTTAGATTATTTAAAACCTGGAGATGTTTTGGTTAGAAATAATACAAAAGTTATACCTGCTAGATTATTTGCAAAAAAGGATGTAACAGGCGCCTCAGTTGAAGTTTTATTACTTAAAGATTTAGGAAATGACATTTGGGAGTGCTTATGTGGCAACGCTAAAGTTATTAAAGAAGGGGTAAAACTAATTTTTAAAGATAATGTCTTAACTGGCACATGCGTAAAAGTTAAAGATGAGGGTATTAGAGAAATCAAATTTGAATATAATGGAATCTTCTTAGAAATTCTTGATGAAGTTGGAACAATGCCACTTCCTCCTTATATTCATAAAGCTTGTAAAAATAATGATGATTATCAAACAGTTTATGCAAAAAACGCAGGAAGCGCTGCAGCTCCTACCGCTGGATTCCATTTTACAAATGAATTATTTGAAAAAATTAAAGAAAAAGGTGTTGAAGTTGTTGAAGTAACACTCAACATTGGACTAGGTACATTTAGACCTGTAAAAGTAAGAGATACAAATGATCATGTCATGCATTCAGAAGAATATGAAATTAGTGAAGAAGCGGCACTTAGATTAAATAAAGCAAAAAAAGAAGGAAGAAGAATTATTGCCGTTGGAACAACTTCAGTACGAACTTTAGAGAGCAATTTTACAAAATTTGGAAAATTTGAAGCTGAAAAAACTTCGACAAATATTTTCATTCAGCCAGGTTATAAATACCAAGCTGTTGACTGCCTAATTACTAATTTCCACCTACCTAAATCTACTTTAGTTATGCTTGTTAGTGCATTTATGGGTAGAGAATTTACACTGGAATGCTATAAGCATGCTGTGGAAAATAAATATAGATTTTTCTCATTTGGAGATTCGATGTTTATCTATTAATTATGAGTGAAAATTATAACCTAGATTTTATTAAAATTTATAAACAAATTAGAAGTAAAACAAAAGAGGAAAAACCAAGATTATTGCTCCATGTTTGCTGTGGAGCGTGCTCTTGTTATCCTCTTATTTTTTTAGCAGATCTTTTCGATATCACAGTTTTATTTACTAATTCAAATATCGATGAGTACGAAGAATTTATTACTAGATTTAATGCTGCTAGAAAGCATGCAAGTTTAGTTGAAAAAACCTGCAAAACTCGAATTAAATTTGTAAAAGACGAGTATAATTATGATACTTTTAGAGAAGATTTAAAGCAATTTCCAAATGAAAAAGAAGGCGGAAAAAGGTGCAAAATTTGCATTACTAAAAGACTAAATAGATTATTTGAATATGCCGATAAAAACAGTTTTTCTTATGTTTCTTCAATAATGTCGATAAGTAGAAATAAGGATGCTGTATATTTAAATGAGGCTGGCAAAAAGCTTTCTGAAAGATACGAAAATATAACCTTCATTCCTTTTGATTTTAAAAAGAATGATGGACAAGATATTGGAATAGAAATTTCAAAATTAGAAGAAATCTATAGACAAGATTATTGTGGCTGTGAGTTTTCTAAAATAAGTTAACTAAAATTTCACGCGATAAAATTGTGAGACTACGCGAAATTGGAGCCATATCACAAGCAAAACATTAATAATTAAAGATTGAAAACGAGTCACTTTCAAATTCATTCTATATAGAAAAAAATAATGTTGATTTTACAGAAGCTGAATTTAGTGAAATCTGCAAGGACAATTTGAATGGATTAGTTAATCGAATTCCTTATTTAAGATAGTTTTTAGCAAAGTTATTAAAATCTTGTTAATTTTGGGTTATGTTTGGACTTGTTAATTAACAAGATTTTTTGTTTATTTGGCTATTTTTAGCACATTTAAATGAGCGATTTTTTTCGAAAATTTAATGAAAATTTTCATCAAAATATTCATTTTCGACAAATTTGCAAATGTCATTCATCGTTTTCAAGATTAAGAAATTTCCTATATTTTTTCTTTCAAATTTACCCTAATTTTCGGCCCTTATACTAAAGTATAAAGTTCTTTAAAAAATCTTTTGTTTTTTGTTGACACGCGTACGTGTATGTAGTAATATTTACGAGGCTTTTGAAAAGGCGCTGAAGTGCGAGGTTGCTGATACACCCACATCCGTTGTCATGATAGTGATCAGGGAATTCGCATGGAGCCATATCAAGCGTTGTGAAAGGAGAAAAATTCATGGCAAAGAAAACGAAGATTAGAGTTCGCTTACAAGCTTATGACCACAAAGTCTTAGACGCATGTGCAGCAAAGATTGTTGGCGCAATTACTAAAACAGGTGCAAGTGTAGTTGGCCCTGTCCCATTACCAACGGAAAAACAAGTCTACACAATCTTAAGAGGTGTTCATAAAGACAAAGATTCTCGTGAACAATTCGAAATTAGAACCCACAAGAGAATCATCGATATCGTTAATCCAAACAAAGAAACAAATGACGTATTAAAGAGACTTGACTTACCAAGTGGAGTCGACATCGTTATCAAGTTATAGGAGGTAAGGCACAATGAAAGAAATTCTCGGAAGAAAAATGGGAATGACCCAAGTCTTCACTGAAGATGGAACAATGTATGCTGTTACAGTTATCGAAGTCTTACCAAACGTAGTTACCCAAAAGAAAACTTTAGATAAAGATGGTTATGAAGCAATCCAAATCGGATATGAAGACAAGAAAGAAAGCCGCTTAAACAAATGTGAAAAAGGCATCTTCGCTAAAGCAGGTGTCAGCGGAAAAGAATTCTTAGTTGAATTAAAGGGCGATGAAATGAAAGGCTTCGAAGTCGGAGCAGAAATCAAAGCTGACTTATTCAAAGATGGTGAAATCGTTGATGTCATCGGAACAAGCAAAGGTAGAGGATATGCTGGTGTCATTAAAAGATGGGGTCACCATATCGGACCTAAAGGACATGGTTCAGGATATCACAGAGGACAAGGTTCATTTGCTAACAATGGTAGATGCAACAACCGTGTTATCCCAGGCAAGAAAATGTCAGGTCACATGGGCAATCAAAGCGCAACAGTCTTAAATCAAATTATTATTAAAGTTGATGCAGACAAGAATTACATCTTAGTCAGAGGCGGCGTTCCAGGACCAAAGAAAGCCTTAGTTAAGATTAGATCAGCAGTTAAAGCTGAATTACAAAACTTCAAAGCAAAGCCTATTATTAATAGATTAGCAGTTGAAGATAAGGCTGAATAACTAGAAGGGAGAAAGTTATGGCAGATTTAAAATTAAAAGTTTATTCCCAAGCTGGTGAAGAAGTATCCACAGTTAGCTTATCAAAGGATGTCTTCGGTGTTGAACCAAACAACCAAGTTATGTTCGACGCAGTCTTAACCTATCAAGCAAACTTAAGACAAGCAACAGCAAAAACAAAGAAAAGATTTGAAGTCAGCGGTGGTGGTAAAAAGCCATTCAGACAAAAAGGTACCGGTAGAGCAAGAGCTGGTTCAACAAGATCCCCTATCTGGGTTGGTGGTGGAACAGTATTTGGCCCAACAGGTGAACAAAACTTCAAATTAAAACAAAACAAAAAACAACACGCACTCGCATTAAAGAGCGCTTGGACATTAAAAGGTAAAAAAGACATTGTCGTTCTTGAAAAATTAGAAGTTTCAGGAAAGACAAAAGAAATGGTCGCCTTACTCAAAGCATTCAAACTTGAAAGTGAAAAAGTCCTTGTCGTTACAGGCGATGCAAATGTCTTCCAAGCTAGCGCAAACATTACAAATGTCTTCGTTAGAACAGTTGGAAACATCTCAGTCTATGATCTTCTTAACGCAACCAAAGTTGTCGTTGCTAAAGAAGATATTAAAGCAGTTGAGGAGGGACTTAAATAATGGCTAGAAAGAAAGCAGTTGAAACTCCAGCAGTTGAAACAAAGAAAACAGCAACAATTAGTGATTTCGATGTAATTATTGAACCTCTTATCACTGAAAAATCTATGACAGCCGCTCAAGAAGGTAACAAATACACCTTCATTGTTAAAAAAGGCGCAAACAAAACACAAATCAAAAACGCAATTCACAGAATCTATGGCGTTAACGTTGAACAAGTAAACATCGTCAATGTTCCTGCTAAAGTCGTCACACGTGGATCACGTTATAAAGGAACACTTGGCGCATTCAAAAAAGCCATTGTTACCATTAAAGAAGGCGAAACAATTAATTTATTCGCTGAATAGTTAAGGTATTAAGAAAGAACTTACGTATAGGAGATTAATATGGCAATTAAAAAATACAAACCTTATACTCCTTCAAGAAGAGCTATGACAACGCTCTCATATGAAGAGATCACAAAATCTACTCCTGAAAAAAGTTTGACAGTTACACTCAAAAAGAGTGGTGGAAGAAACCAACAAGGTGTTATCACAACTCGTCATATCGGTGGAGGAAACAAAAAGAAATACAGAATCATCGACTTCAAGAGAAATAAAGACGGAGTTGTTGGTAGAGTAGCAGCAATTGAATACGATCCAAATAGAAACGCATTCATTGCATTAATCAATTACTTTGATGGCGAAAAGAGATACATTCTTCAACCTAAAGGATTAAAGGTTGGCGATAAAATTCTCTCAGGTGAAGATGTCGAAATCCTCACTGGTAACGCACTTCCATTAAAGAACATTCCAGAAGGTACATTCATTCACAATGTTGAATTAACTCCAAAGAAAGGTGGCCAACTCTGTAGAAGTGCAGGATGTGCTGCTCAAATCCTTGGTAGAGATGGTAAATATGTTATCGTCAGATTACAAAGTGGTGAAACAAGAAAAATTTTAGGTGAATGTAGAGCTACAATTGGTACAGTCGGTAACGAAGATTACAACCTTGTAAACTTCGGTAAAGCTGGTAAAACAAGATGGCTCGGCACAAGACCAACCGTTAGAGGAAGCGTCATGAACCCAACAGATCACCCACACGGCGGTGGTGAAGGTAAATGTCCTGTCGGTAGAGATGCACCAAGAACCCCATGGGGTAAGAAAGCTCTCGGTGTCAAGACAAGAAGAGTTAAGAAAGCTTCCAGCAAATTAATCATTAAGAGAATTAATGATAAATAGTGAAAGGAGAGAATTATGGCACGTAGTTTAAAAAAGGGACCATTTGTCGATGAAAGCTTAATGAAAAAAGTCGAAGCCTTAAATGCTAGCGGCAAAAAAGCAGTCATCAAAACCTGGTCAAGAAGAAGCACAATCTTCCCAGAATTCGTTGAACACACTTTCGCTGTTTATAACGGACACACATTCATTACAGTTTACGTTACAGAAGATATGGTCGGACATAAGTTAGGAGAATTCGCTCCAACAAGAACTTATAAAGGACACTTCGGTAATAATGCAGAAGAAAAGGCCGCAGCAAAGAAAGCTGCAGGCGTTAAATAATAGGAGGTAGCTTATGGCTGAAACAAAGAAAAAAGCAGTTGAAACTGAAGAAAAAGTAGCTAAGAAAGCTGCTCCTAAAAAAGCAGCTGCTAAGAAAGAGGCTCCAGTTGAAGAAACACCAAAAGCAGCAAAGAAAACAACAGCTAAAAAGGAAGCAGCTCCTACAAAAGGTAGAAAAGCTCCTAAAGCTAAAAAAGAGGTTACAAAGAAGAAAGCTGAAAAACCTCAAGTTACAGAAGCAGTTGCTCACGCAAAAAGCGTCAAATGCACTCCAAGAAAAGCTAGACTCGTTATCGATTTAGTTAGAGGAAAAGATGTTGATGAAGCACTTGCAATTTGTAACTTATCAAATCACATGGTCGCAGTTGATGTTGCAAAATTAATCAAATCAGCAGCAGCAAATGCAGTCAATAACTTCGGTCTTGATGGCGATAAGTTATACGTTAAGGAAATCTGGGCAAATGATTCTCTCAAAATGAGAAGATATCTCCCAAGAGCAAAAGGTAGCGCAAGCGGCCTTGTCAAGAGATTTACAAATCTTAGCGTCATCGTTAAGGAAAGAAACTAAGGAGTGAGGAATAGTTATGGGTCAAAAAGTTAATCCAGTAGGAATGAGAATTGGTCTTAACAAGAACTGGAATTCTAGATGGTTTGCCAGCGATAAAGAATATTCCAAATACTTAGTCGAAGACATGAAGGTTAGAAATTTCTTAGAAAAGAATTTAGGTAGAGAAGCTCAACTCTCCCACATTGAAATCGAAAGAAAGAAAGGCGACAAAGACAAAAACAACGTTAGAGTTCAAGTATTTGTTGCAAAACCTGGCATGGTTATTGGACCAAAAGGTGAAAAGATCAATAAATTAACAGAATCAATTGCAAATTTAATTGGTTCAAATGTCAAAATCGATGTTATCGAAGTCAAACAACCTTACCTAGATGCAAGAATTGTTGCAGAACAAATTTGCCAACAACTCGAAGCACGTGCTAGTTTCAGAATTGCTCAAAAGAAAGCAATTGCTCAAGTTAGAAAATGTGGTGCAAAAGGATGTAAAACAGCTGTCAGCGGTAGACTTGCAGGTGCAGATATTGCTAGAACAGAAGGTTATAAAGAAGGAACAATGGCAATCAATACATTAGTCAGCGATATCGACTACTCATGTAGAGAAGCTATGACCACCTATGGAAAACTTGGTGTCAAAGTTTGGATCTGCCGTGGTGAAATCGAAATTAACCCAAGAAACGTCGAAGTTAAGAAAGGAGAATAGTTATGTTACAACCAAAAAGAGTTAAATACAGACGTCCTCATATTATTAGATATGAAGGATTATCAAAAGCTGGTAACACTGTAAGTTTTGGTGAATATGGTCTCCAAGCAGTCGAAGGAAACTGGATTTCCGATAGACAAATTGAAGCATGCAGAATTGTTCTCTCAAGATATACAAAACGTGAAGGTAAGATCTATATTAGAATCTTCCCTCACCTTGCAAAAACCAAAAAACCTGCTGAAGTCCGTATGGGTTCCGGTAAAGGTAGTCCAGAATACTGGGTTGCAGTCGTTAAAAAGAATAGAGTTATGTTTGAAATTGGTGGAGTTCCACGTGAAGTTGCTCTTCACGCATTACACCAAGCAAGCTATAAACTCCCTATCAAAACAAGAATTATTGAAAAAACTAAGGAGGAAAATTAATTATGAAAATTGCTGAAATTAGAGAAAAAACTAATGAAGAATTAAATAACGAAATTTATTCCTTAAAAGAACAATTATTCAACTTAAGAAGAAAAAAGGCTGTTGGTAACCTCGAAAACGCAAGTGAATTAAAGAGAGTTAGAAAAGATATCGCAAGAATCTACACAGTCTTAAGAGAAAGAGAACTCGGTATGAGTAAGGAGAGTAAGTAATTATGGATCACAAGAAGAGAATTACTGGCGTTGTCGTTAGCGCAAAAACCCCTAAAACAATTACAGTTCAAGTCGAAGGTTATAGAGCTCACCCAAAATACAAAAAGAGAGTTCAATTCAGAAATAAATATTACGCTCATGACGAAGAAATGATCGCTCATGAAGGTGATACAGTTACAATCGAAGAATGTAGACCACTAAGCGCACTTAAAAGATTTAGATTAATCTCAGTTGATGCTAAAGCAATTGAAGATGTCTTAGTCGATGAAAGTGAAGAAGTTAAGGAAGTCTTACATGAAGAGAAGGAGGCCGAATAGTTATGGTACAAACAGAAACTAATTTAGTAGTTGCTGATAACAGTGGCGCTCGTTCAGTTAGAATCTTCAGAATCTATGGCGGTACAAGAAGAAAAGTCGCTAGCGTTGGTGACATCGTCCAATGTGCTGTCAAAGATGCTATCCCAGATGGCAAAGTTAAAAAAGGTGACATTGTTAAAGCAGTCATCGTAAGAACAAGCTATCCAATCCAAAGAAAAGATGGTACAACAATCAGATTTGATGATAATGCATGCGTTATCGTTAATGAAGATAAATCACCAGTTGGAACCCGTGTCTTTGGACCTGTTGCAAGAGAATTAAGAGATCATGGTGATACATACATGAAGATCGTCTCTCTTGCTAACGAAGTCTTATAAGGAGGAACGAAAGATGAGACTCAAAAAAGGTGATAAAGTCCTCGTTATCTCTGGAAAAGATAAAGGCGCTCTTGGAACAATTCAAAGAGTTTACCCAAAATTAAATAAAGTTGTCGTCGATGGTGTTAACGTTGTTAAAAAACACGTCAAACCAAACAACTCAAACCCAGAAGGAAGCATTCAAGAAATCTTTGCTCCAATTAGTGCAAGTAATGTTATGTACTATGATGAAAAGAGCAAAATCGCTTCAAGACTTGGTTATAAATTCGACGAAAAAGGCAATAAAGTTAGATTCATGAAAGCTAACGGAAAAGTCATTGATTAAGGAGAAGGTTATGGCAGAAGCAAAGAAAACTACAGCTAAGAAAACAGTTAAAGAACCTGTAGAAGTCGCTACAGAAAACAAAGCTGCAACTTCTAAAGGACATAAAGCTCCTAATAGAACAACTCGTTTACTCGACAAATTCAATAACGAGTTAAAAGCAAAATTAATGAAACAATTTGGCTATAAATCAGTCATGGAAGTTCCATCCCTTGCTAAGATCGTTGTCAACATTGGTGTTGGCGATGCAACTCAAGACAAGAAGAGAATTGAAGAAGCAGCTGAAGAGCTCTCACTCATCACTGGTCAAAAGCCAAGCATCACAAAAGCTAAAAAGAGTATCGCTACCTTCAAACTTAGAGAAGGTGAACCAATCGGTTGTAAAGTTACTCTTAGAGGCGTCAGAATGTATGAATTCTTCGACAAATTAGTCTCAATCTCTCTCCCAAGAGTTCGTGACTTCCGTGGTGTCAATAAGAATTCATTCGATGGCAGAGGAAGCTATACCTTAGGTGTCAAAGAACAACTTATCTTCCCTGAAATCAATTATGATAAAGTCAACAAAGTCAGAGGTATGGACATTGTTATCGTTACAACAGCAAAAACCGATGAAGAAGCATACGCTCTCTTAAAAGAGTTAGGTATGCCATTCAATAAATAGTGAGGTGGAAGTATGGCAAAAACAAGTTTAAAAGTCAAACAATCAAGACCACAAAAGTTCAAAGTTAGAGAATATACACGTTGCACAAGATGTGGAAGACCTCACTCAGTTTATTCAAAGTTCGGTCTTTGCAGAATTTGTATCAGAGAACTCGCTTATAAAGGCGAAATCCCTGGACTTAAGAAAGCTTCATGGTAATAGGAGGAATAGAAAAATGCATCAAGATCCAATAGCAGATATGCTCACTAGAATTAGAAACGCAAATGCTTTAAGACATGAATCAGTTTCTATGCCAACTAGTAAGATGAAGGTTGCAATTGCAAAAATCTTAGTTAAAGAAGGATTTGTTACTTCTTATAAAGAAGAAGCAGATAAAGAAGGTCATAAAAACCTTAAATTAAACTTAAAATACGGACCAAATGGTGAAAAGGTCATCACAAACTTAAGAAGAATCTCAAAACCAGGTCTCCGTGTTACATGTGATAGCAAACACATTCCATTCGTTTTAAAAGGACTTGGAATTGCTATTATCTCAACAAGTAAAGGACTCTTAACCGATAAAGAAGCACGTAATCTTAATGTCGGTGGCGAAGTCGTTTGCTACGTCTGGTAGGAGGATAAATTATGTCACGTATTGGAAATAAAGTTATCAATTTACCAGAAGGATTAAAAGTTGAACTTGGCGAAGGCTATATCGACATCAAAGGTGCTAAAGGCGAAGACAAAGTTACTTTTGATCCACACAAAATCAGCCTTGAACTTAATGAAAATAAATTATTAGTCAAGCGCGCTAATGACACAAAAGAAGTCAAAGCAATGCATGGAACTCTTAGAGCTCTTATCCATAACGCAGTCGTTGGCTGCCACGATGGATTTGTCAAAAAGCTCGCAGTCATTGGTATCGGTTATAGAGCTGAAATGCAAGGCAATGATATTGTCTTAAATGTAGGTTATAGCCACCCAATCACTATTAAACCTCTTCCAGGTGTTAAAATCGCTGTCATCGAAAGCAAAAACAAATCAACAAACTGCTTTATCGAAGTCAGTGGTTGCGATAAATTCGCAGTTGGACAAGTTGCTGCTCAAATTAGAGAAACAAGACGTCCAGAACCATATCAAGGAAAAGGTATCAGATACGTTGATGAAGTCGTCTTACGTAAAGAAGGCAAACGTGCTGGTAAGAAATAATAGGAGCCTAGTATTATGATTAAGAAATATGATAAAAACGAAGCAAGATTAAGAAGACATGCTAGAGTACGTGCTAAAGTTAGCGGTACAAGTGAAGCTCCTAGATTATGTGTCTTCAGAAGCAACAAAAATATCGAAGTTCAAGTAATTGACGATACAAAAGGAATTACCCTTGTTGCTACAAGTAGCGAAGCACTTAAATTATCAAACGGTAACAATATCGAAGGCGCAAAGCTTGTCGGTAAAGATATCGCAGAAAAATGCTTAGCAAAAGATATTAAAAAAGTCGTTTTCGATAGAGGTGGATATGTCTATCATGGTAGAGTCAAGGCTCTTGCTGAAGCAGCTAGAGAAGCTGGCTTAGAATTCTAAGGAGAAAGTTATGGCAGAAGAAACAAAAGTTGAAACAGTAGGTGAAACAAAAGAAGAAGTAACTCAAGCTCCTGAAAACGGCAAAAAAATGGCACCAAGAGGCAAAAGACCTCAAGGTGGTAAAAAGCCATTTAACAAAGGACCACGTAAAGAAGTAGTTAAAGAATACGAAGAAAGAGTCGTTGCAATTAACCGTGTTACCAAAGTCGTTAAGGGTGGTAAAAGAATGAAATTCTCCGCTCTTGTCGTTATCGGTAATGGCAAAGGCAAATTCGGATTTGGAACTGGAAAAAGCGGCGAAGTCCCAGATGCAATCAAAAAAGCAGTTGATAACGCAAAACGTAACTTAATGGATGTTAAGATCGTTAATGGTGGAACTCTCCAACACGATATTATCGGAAAATTTGGTGCAACTAGCGTCTTCTTAAAACCTGCTCAAGAAGGTACCGGAATCATTGCTGGTGGTCCAGTTAGAGCTATCTTAGAATTAAGTGGCGTTAAAAACATCTATTCAAAGGTTTATGGTTCAAGAACCAAAATCAACATCATTAGAGCAACCGCAAACGCTTTAAGCAATGTTAAAGAATATGATAAAGTTATGAGCTTACGTAAAGGAGGAAAAGAAGATGTTAAATAATCTTACACCAACTGAAGGAAGCAGAAAAGATAGAGTCAGACGTTGCAGAGGCCTCGGAAGTGGCCTTGGCAAAAATGGCGGAAGCGGCAACAAAGGACAAAATTCCAGAAGTGGCGGCGGAGTCAGACTCGGATTCGAAGGTGGACAATTACCATTATTCAGAGCTCTCCCAAAAAGAGGCTTCAAGCACTATGGTAAAAAGATCTACGCAATCGTCAATTTAGATGCTTTTGAAGGATTTAAAGATGGCGATACAGTCACCATTACACACCTTATTGAAAAAGGCTTAATCAAAAAAGAATTTGATGGCTTAAAAGTTCTCGGTAATGGCGAACTTACAAAGAAAGTTACTATCGTAGCAGATAAATTCTCAAAATCCGCATTAGAAAAAATCGAAAAATGTGGCGCTAAAGCTGAAATTAGTAAATAATATTAATATTGATTATTTTCAGGACAAGGTAGCACATGAAGAAGTTTCTAGATGTATTTAAAAACAAAGAAATCGTTGGTCGTATATTCTTTACGATAATGATTTTATTTGTCTTTAGATTAGGATGCGCAATCCCTACACCTGGAATTGATGCAAGCGAATTTACAAACCAACTCGCCAATAACAATAACAACTTCTTGTCGTTAATGAATTTAATGGGAGGTGGTGCACTTCAAAACTTCTCAATCTTCGCACTTGGGGTCTCGCCATATATCACCGCGCAAATTATTATTCAGCTCTTAAGTATGGATGTTCTTCCAGCCTTAACTGAACTTAATAGGCAAGGTCAATATGGCCGACGTAAGATTGAAATGGCAACGCGTTATCTATGCTTAATGCTTGCCGCTGTCCAAGCATATGGAATTATTCAAACTGCTAAGAACACATCGTGGATTACCTTCACGATGGATGATAACTTCCTAACTTATGCCTATATTGTCACGATTATGGTGTCTGGAAGCATGCTTGTCATGTGGCTAGGCGACCAAATCACCACAAAAGGTATCGGTAATGGTATCTCCGTAATTATTTTTGCGGGTATCGTTTGCTCTCTCCCAAGTCAAATTGGAACAGCTTTCTCAAAGTGGGTTTTACAAAACTGGGACCACGGAAATGCGGAAGCAACAAAAGGTGTGTTCCAATTCATTCTATATATCCTTGCGTTCTTATTAATCATCTCGTTTGTTGTCTTTATTGAATTAAGTAAACGTAAATTACCTGTTCAACATGCAACACGTAGTGGAGGAAACGAAAAAATCAGCAAAGCAAGCTTCCTTCCTATCAAAGTTAATAGCGCAGGAGTTATTCCAGTTATCTTTGCTTCATCCATTCTTATGGCACCAAGCGTTATTGCTAGTTTCATCTCAACTGATGCTGCTAACGCTGAATGGCTTAAGATCTTCCAATATAACCAACTTGTTAATACTGGAGGAGTGATGATTCCTTGGGGATTAATTATTTACGTAATACTTGTGTTCTCATTCACATTCTTCTACGCAAATCTTCAAATTAATCCAACACAACTTGCTGAAAACTTCAATCGTAATGGAAGTTATATCCCTGGCATCCGTCCAGGTATAGAAACAGAAAAATATGTCCGTAAGGTCTTAAATAGAGTTACGCTTATAGGTGCGACTTCATTAACATTTATAGCAGCCCTTCCTGTAATTCTGACCTTAAGTGGTATATTTGGACAAGACTCAAGCTTAGCTCTTGGTGGTACAGGTCTTATCATTGTCGTTGGTGTTGCTCTTGAGCTTAACAACCAAATCCAAGGCCTTGTTGCTGGTAAGAGTTATGATGAAGTTATCGGAGGAATGTAATCTTATGAAAAATATTATTTTAATGGGGCCACCTGGAGCTGGTAAAGGCACAAACGCTAAGCGTATTGCCGCCTATTATAAAATCCCTCATATCTCCACTGGTGATATGTTTAGGGAAGCTATTAAAAACAAAACTCCACTTGGTGAATTAGCAAATAATTATATTTCAAAAGGATTACTTGTTCCTGATGATGTCACAATTGGACTTGTTAAAGAAAGACTCTCAAAAGATGATTGTGCAAATGGTTATCTTCTTGATGGATTCCCTAGAACAATTGAGCAAGCAAAAGCTCTAGGAGAAATTGGAAACGAAATCTCCCGTCCAGTCAGCCACGTTTTAAATATTGTTGTCCCTGAAGAAATCTTAATTGATAGAATCAGTGGTAGAAGAGTATGTAGAAAGTGTGGCGCCCCATATCACATCACTAACCTTAAACCAAAAGTTGAAGGCATTTGTGATTTATGTGGAGGAGAGTTATATCAAAGAAAAGATGACAATGAAGAGACTCTTAAAGAAAGACTTAATGAATATCATAAGTCAACTGAACCTCTCATTGAATTCTATTCAAAACTTGGTCTAGTTAAAGACCTTGATGGAACTCTTGATCTTGACATCTTATTTACAAAAATTAGAACAGCTCTAGAGGACTAAAGTAGGTTATGGCAATCATAATTAAAAGTCCTCGAGAGATTGCCCTTATACGTGAGAGTGCGAAGATATTAAGTGAAACATTTAAAGTTCTTCGTGCTCATACACGCCCAGGCATCTCGACTTGGGAACTTGATAAAATTGCAGAAAGATTTATTCGCTCTAAAGGTGCAATTCCTAGCTGCAAAGGATATGAAGGTTTCCCTAGCGCAATCTGTATCTCCGTCAATGAGACCTTAATTCATGGCATTGCTAGTAAAAGCATTGTCCTTAAAGAAGGTGACATTGTTAGTTACGATATCTTAGTAACAAAAAACGGCTATGTTGCAGATGCTGCTCGAACTGTTCCTGTGGGTGAAATAAGTGAGGAAGCTCAAAAACTCATCCGCGTTACTAAAGAAAGCTTCTTTAAAGGGGTTAAAAAAGTTAGACCTGGTGCTCATATTGGTGACATCTCTAGCGAAATTGAACTCCACGCAACAAGTCATGGTTACACCTTAACTGATATGTTTGGTGGGCATGGCGTAGGAAAAGAAGTACACGAAGATCCATTAATTCCTAATGTTGGAAAAAGCGGCATCGGACCAATTCTTAAAAAAGGAATGGTCATCGCAATTGAACCTATGGTTAATCTTGGTTCAAGTGAGGTCGAAATAATGGATGATGATTGGACTGTTAAAACAGTCGATCGTAAAATATGCGCGCACTACGAGAATACGGTTGTAGTGACTGACGCTGGCTATGAAATTTTAACTTTAGAAGAAGGGGAAGAAATTATTTAATGGCGAAACAAGATGTTATAACCGTCGAGGCGGTAGTGGTTGAAGCTTTACCTAATACAAATTTCAAGGTAAGGCTAGAAAACGACGTTGTAATCAAGGCCACTGTTTCTGGCAAAATCCGCATGCACTACATACGCATCTTACCAGGCGACAAGGTTACCGTTGAACTATCACCTTATGATCTAAACAATGGCAGAATAGTTTTTAGACACAAATAGTCTAAATTTGGAGGTAATTATGAAAGTTAGACCATCCGTTAAACCAATTTGTGATAAGTGCAGAGTCATCAAAAGACATGGAAAAGTTATGGTTATTTGCCAAAATCCAAAGCACAAACAAAGACAAGGTTAATTAAGGAGAAATCAAATATGGCACGTGTTGTAGGTGTTGATATTCCAAACGAGAAGGCAATTAGCATCAGCTTAACCTACGTTTATGGAATCGGATTAACTTCAGCAAAAAAGATTTGTGAAGTCGCTAAAGTTGATCCACAAAAGAAAGTTAAAGATTTATCAGAAGATGAATTAACAGCTATTAGAAACGAAGTCGCTCACTATAAAGTTGAAGGTGACTTAAGAAGAGAAGTTCTCTTAAATATTAAACGTCTTCAAGAAATTGGTTGCTATAGAGGAATCAGACATAGAAGAGGTCTCCCAGTTAGAGGTCAAAGAACCAAAACTAACGCAAGAACTCGTAAAGGTCCACGTAAGACTATTGCAAACAAGAAAGAAGCAGTTAAATAGGAGGTAGAAAAATGGCAAAGAAAACAACTACCCGTAAAAAGAAGATTAAGAGATCATTTACGAAAGGTGTTGCTCACATTCACGCAACATTCAACAATACAATTGTTACTATCACTGACGAAGCAGGTAACGCAATTGCTTGGAGTTCAAGCGGCGTCTTAGGTTTCAAAGGCGCAAAGAAATCCACACCATTTGCTGCTCAACAAGCTGCTGAAGCAGCTGCTAAATCAGCTCTTGATCAAGGAATTAAATCAGTTGACGTTGATGTCAAGGGTCCAGGTGCAGGTAGAGAAAGCGCAATTAGAGCTCTCTCACAAGCAGGCTTAACTGTTACATCAATTGTCGATACAACTCCAATTCCACATAATGGTTGCCGTCCACCAAAAAGAACTCACGGTTAATATTTAGGAGGATGAACAATGAGTGATAATGAATTAAAAATCGCAAATCCATTTGAAAAATGTGATTTCAAAATCCAAGTTAGCGATAGTAATGAACACTATTGCAAACTAGTAGCTGAACCACTCGAAAGAGGATTTGGCTTAACCTTAGGAAATGCACTTAGAAGAGTTCTTCTCTCATCATTGCCAGGAACAAGTGTTTATGCAATCCAAGTAGTTGGTGCTGAACACGAATTCACCGCTCTCGATGGTGTTGAAGAAGACTTAACTGAAATCATTCTCAATCTCAAGGACTTAGTACTTAAGAGCGACACAATCGGTAAAGAAGAATATGAAGTCTCTATCGATAAGGGAGAAGGCGTCTTCAAAGCAGGAGACCTCGAACTTCCATCAGGCCTCGAAGTAGTAAATCCAGAGCTCGTCATCGCTCACATCGCTAACGGCGGTCATCTTAGAATGACTCTTTATATCAAAAATGGTAGAGGATACGCTACTAGTGAAGAAAATAAAGCATATGCTAGCGCAAAAAATGCTATGGCAATTGCAACAGATAGTAACTATTCCCCAGTTACAAGAGTCAATTACAAGATTGAACAAACTCGTGTTGGACACGATCCAAGATTCGATAAATTAATTTTAGAAGTATGGACAAATGGTTCAGTTGCTCCAGAAGACGCTATTGCTCTTTCAAGCAAAATCTTACTCTTCCATTTCGAAAACTTCTTACATTTAGATGAAAAGTTCCAAGATGTTAATTTAGTTAAAGAAACAGTCGTGCAAACTGAAG
>Ga0256404_1006134_pt1 | contig 20283 bp, 20 predicted proteins | sample RumenRJG_01DNA_FD_185990 | JGI IMG/M metagenome (GOLD analysis project Ga0256404, IMG submission 185990) | Bovine rumen microbial communities from Lethbridge, Alberta, Canada - RJG_01 | ecosystem: Host-associated > Mammals > Digestive system > Stomach > Rumen | place: Canada: Alberta | collected...
AAAAGAAAAATACTTAACAGAATATGGTTTTAATGAATATAAAGAATAAAAGTTATCATAATATATTAGGTGATAATGTGAAAGAATTATATTGGCTTTTATTTAAACATACAGGTAAAATTGAATATTATTTAAAATATAAAAATGTAAATAAGGATGATAGAAATGGAAGTAATAGTGGGGAAGGTATATAGGCATTTTCTAGGAAAGTATTATCGGGTATTATTTATTGCAAGTGATTCAACTACTCCAAAAGGAGAACCTTTAAAAGAAGTAGTTATTTATGAAGAACTTGATGGTAAACATAGAATATGGACACGTCCAATTGAGTTATTTTGTGAAAAAGTAGATAAAGATATATACCCAGATTGTGTTCAAGAATATCGCTTTAAATTAATTGAGGATTATGATTAAGAAAATTAAGGGTATTGTTGTAAAAGAAATTGCTTATAGGGATACTAGTAAAATAATTGAAGTACTAACAAATGATGGAATGTATAGTATAGTAGCTCGTGGTGCGAAGAAAGTAAATAGTTCCTTATTTTTAGGAACTAGTTTTTTATCATATTCTGAGTTTTGTATATATGAACGTGATAATATTTCTACTTTAAAAAGTGTTAGCGTTATGAATAATTTTAAGAATACTTTAAAAGATATAGTAAGGCTTGGTGCATCTAGTTATTTAGTTAATTTATGTATGCAGGTTTATAAACAGAATAATAATTCTGATATATATAATATATTACTTACTGGAATCAATAAAATAGATATTGGAATTAATACTCTTGGTATTATTAATATTATTGAGATTAAGTTACTTAAATATTTAGGTTTAAAGCTTAACTTAGATGAATGTCAAGTATGTGGTAGTAAAGATATTAGTTATTTATCGCTTGATTATTCTGGTTATTTGTGTAAAAATTGTTCTAAAACAAGTACTGATAAAAAGATATTAAAATTAATTAAATTATATGATAAAGTAGACTTAAATAAGCTAGATAGTTTTAATATATCGAATGAGTATTTGTTTGTATTAGATAAATTTATAGACGAGTATTATTCGAAGTATACAGGGCTATATTTAGATAGTAAGAAGTTTTTTAAAAGTATATTAATTTAAATTAACAATTGATTGTGAAATTGCAATCAATTTTTCTTTAAAACAATTTACATTTTCATATATTTATTATATAATCATTATAGTTTGAGGAGGAGATTATGAACGCTCAAAATAAAAGTATTACAAAAAGAGATGTTGATTTTGCTAAATGGTATACTGATGTAGTTCGTGCCGCACATTTATGTGATTATACATCTGTTAAAGGATGTATGGCAATAGAACCTAATGGATATGCTATTTGGGAAAAAATGAAAGAAATATTAGATAAGAAATTTAAAGAATTAGGTCATGTTAATGTATCTATGCCCATGCTTATTCCTGAGAATTTATTAAAGAAAGAATCTGAATTAGTTGAAGGATTTGCTCCAGAGGTTGCTTGGGTTACAGAAGGTGGATCTAAAAAGTTAGATGAAAGATTATGCATTAGACCAACTTCCGAAACTTTATTCTGTGATTATTATAAAACTCATGTTACATCATATCGCGATTTACCTATGCTATATAATCAGTGGTGTAATGTATTAAGATGGGAAAAAGAGACAAGACCATTTTTAAGAAGTCGTGAGTTTTTATGGCAAGAAGGTCATACTATTCATGCGACTCGCAATGAAGCAGAAGAAGAAACTAAAAAGATGGCTGAAGTATATAAATGGTTTTTTCATGAAATACTTGCGATACCTTCTATATCAGGATTAAAAACTGAAAAAGAAAAGTTTGCCGGTGCTGAATATACAATTACTAATGAAGCTTTAATGTATAATGGTGTTGCGCTTCAAGCAGGAACTTCTCATTACTTTGGTCAAAAATTTAGTAAGGCTTATGATGTTAAGTTTTCTAATAAAGATAACAAATTAGAATATGTATATCAAACATCTTGGGGTACAACCACTAGAATGATTGGTGGATTAATTATGGTACATAGTGATGATTTTGGACTTGTACTACCACCACGTATTGCGCCTAAGCAAGTAGTAATTATTCCAATTGGTAATAGTGATGAAGTAGATAGTTTATGTAATAAAGTATGTACTGAATTAAATAGTAATAATATTACTACTTATATAGATAAGACTGATAAGTCACCTGGATTTAAGTTTGCTGAAGCTGAGGTTAACGGAATACCAGTTAGAATTGAAATAGGAGCTCGTGACTTAAAGGAGAATAAGGTTACATTTGCTAGACGTGATACAAGAGAAAAGATTACGGTTGAAAGTACTATTGATTATGTTAAGTATACTAAAGAATTACTTGATACTATTCAAAAAGATATGTATAATCGGGCATTAAAAAGACGTGACGAATTAACATTTACGGCAACTAATCTTGCTGAGATGGAAGAAATACTTAATAAGCAACCAGGATTTATTAAAGCAGATTGGTGTGGTAATAAAGAGTGTGAAGTTAAAATAAAAGAGATTAGAGGATGTAAATCAAGATGTATTACAGATGATAAATTTATTACAGGTAAATGTGTATGTTGCGGGGAAGATGCAAAACACAATGTGATTTGGGGGATACAGTATTAATACATAAAATAGGAGAAATATAAATGAAGAAAGTGTTTAAAATAATAATAGTATTTTTAATATGTATTAGTTATAAAGTATCTATAAAAGCATATGAAGAATATAAAATAGGGGATACATTAAAATATAATGATATTAATTTTTACGTTATTTCTGATAGTAGTTCTGATGATGAATACGTAATTTTGTTAAAAGAAGAGCCACTTACATATGAAGAAACTGTTAAATATGGAAGTACATCAACTTATAAATCTGTAGATGGCTATGGAGGCGTAATTTTTGATACTAAATATGAATCTAATTGTTGTGGTTATTATAATATTTCTAATAATTCATCTACGGTTAAAGAAATTGTTGATGCGTGGGTAACAGATAGAATTGGATTTGATAATTTAATTGAAGATTATACTGGTTTTAGTGCTAGACTGATATCTATACAAGATTTATATAAATTAGGTTATGAAAAACCAAACACTTGTAATAATCTTTCTATAAATTCAAATGTACCAGAATGGTTATATAGTTCAAATTATGGATATTGGACTATGAATGCCTATTGTTCTGGTATGTGGGTAGTATATGCAGTTCGTCAATCTGGAGATGTGGTTGGAAACGGATATGGTGTAGATAATGTGTTGCGCCCTGTTATATCTTTAAAAAAGTCTTCACTGAAAATATATGTTGATGAAATTATAAATAGTAATAACAGTTCTAATAATTCATCAAGTAATAGTAGTGCTGAAATAATAGATGATATAATAAAAAATAACGAAGATAGTATTGTTGGAAGTAATGATAAAATAGAAAATGATAAAAGTGATAAAAATAATAAAAGCATTATAAGTAGTATTGTTCACGTGGCTGATACTTTATTGTATAATAAAATTAATTTAATAATAGTAGGTTTATTGTTGATAGGAACAAGTGTTACAACAGTAATTATTTTAATTAATAAGGAATAGGTGAAGTATGAATAGATTATATAATATGACTAAAGAAGACAATATATTTTTTGCAAAGAGAAAAATAATTGATAATATCTATAAAAGCGCTAATCTTGAAGGAATTGCTGTTACATTTGCTGATACTGTCGATTTTTATAATAATGTTAATAATGGAAAGATATCAGTAGATAATATGCTTAAATTAAAAGGATTAAAGGATGCTTGGGAGTATGTTATTGATACTGTAGATGAAGATTTAACTATTGATTACATAAAAAAGATTCACTTTGAAATATGTAAGGGTCAGAATGTTAATCCATTAGGTGATTTTAGAGAACATGGTGTAGGAATTACTGGAACATCTTGGAGACCTAAGTTACCTAGTGAGTGTGATTACAATAAAGAATTAAATGATATTTTAAATAACTCTGATAAGCAAGATATGGCTATAAATTTATTTTGTTGGATACAGAGAAGTCAAATGTTTCAAGACGGTAATAAAAGAGTTGCCAATCTAGTTGCAAATAAAGAGTTTATTAGAAATGGACTTGGTATTATAAATGTACCAGTTGAATTGATTGGTCAGTATTTTACTTATTTAATAAAATATTATGAGACTGGTGATAATGCAGAATTAAAGAATTTTATTATAAAAAATTGTATAGATGGAATAGGAGAATAAATATGGATGAAATTTTAATGAATACAGAACTTGAAATGGATAAGTCAATTGAGGCTTTAGAAAAAAGATTTAATAATATTAGAGCAGGTAGAGCTAACCCTGCAATATTAGATAGTGTAATGGTTAATTATTATGGTGCACCTACACCTTTAAAACAACTTGCAACTATTTCTGTACCTGAAGCACGTAGTATGCATATTAAACCATTTGATAAAAGTAGTTTATCTGCGATTGAAAAAGGAATATATGAAGCAAATATTGGACTTACTCCAAATAATAATGGAGAGGTAATAATCTTAAATATTCCTGCACTTACAGAAGAAACTCGTCGTGAATATGTAAAACAAGCAAAAGCTTGCTCAGAAGATTGTAAGATTGCTTTAAGAAATATTCGCCAGGACGCTAATAACGATATTAAAAAATTAGAAATACCTGAAGATGATATTAAAGCTGGAATTGATGATGTTCAAGAATTAATTAATAAATATAATAAAATAGTTGATGAAAAATTTAAAGAAAAAGAAAAAGACTTAATGAGCGTATAAGTCGTTTTTCTATTAGAATAAATTCAGGAGTTGTTATGAGAGAGATTAAAATAAATAGAATATATAAGCATTTTAAAGGGGATAATTATTTAGTAATAGATGTTGCTACTCATTCAGAGACAAAAGAAAAATATGTTGTATATAGAAGGTTGTATGGAGATTATAGTCTGTTTATTAGACCACTAGATATGTTTTTATCTGAAGTAGATCATGATAAGTATCCTGATGTTACACAGAAATATAGATTTGAATTACAAAAGGTAGAGAGTGTTGTAAAATAGTTTTATATCTATATATTTATTTGGGAGGAGAATATGTATAAGGAAAGAGTTAATCTAAAAGAAGTATTAAGTTTTATGGAAAACAGTTATTGTTATAATCCTAATATTAATAGTATAGATGACTTTACGCGAAAAGAATTAGAGGCTATTTATACATATAATAATAAAGAAATTGCAACTGATATAGGAATTGATGGGTATGAAATAAAATTATTTGATTTTAATAGAAAAATTTATATATCTTCTGCTGGGAATAAAGCGGTTTTACATTATGATTACTGTGAGGTAATTGATTTAGAATTGATTTTAATTATGTACGATCGTCTTTTTTTAGAACATTTAATAGTTAATTTTGAAGATTTACCAAAGTATATGCAGTATAACTGGAACAAATATTGTGAAGATAATCAATATGATTGTTTTAAGTGTTTAAAAAAGAAAAATCATTAAAATAGTACTTATTCAGGATGGTGTATGTATGGATAACAAAGAGAGTATCTTAAATAAAATTAATAAACTTATCAATATGTATAATAATATAAGCATTGATGAAAAAATTAAATTATTACATGGTAAAATAGTAGATACTAATAATTTATATATTTGCTTATATGATTTTGATAAGGTTGGATTATTTAAAAAAGTAAATTATAGAGGAAATTTATTTTGTCAATATAATTATAATTATATTGATATATATTGTGGTGTAGATACAGAAAATGTTGCTATTTATATTTCTCGTACATTGAGTTCTATAGAAAAGTGGTACAGAAAGAAAGAAACAATTCAAATTTATGGTGAAGAATATAGTGCAACATGCAAGATTGATTCTGCAATTAATATATGTGCTTTTAAATTAATGATGTATCATGAAGGAATAATAAGTGATAGTAATATAAATATGATATTTTCTAGTGAAATACCGGAAATGATTAATTATGCTTATTCTTACTTTAATGTTGGTGGAAAACAAAAAGTGTTTAAATAAAAGAAATAGAGGGTGTGAATTATGCAAAAGTTAAAAGATATTAAAGATAGTATTATAAATAAGAGAAAGTTAAATTATAAGGATTTAAATGATATACTTAAAATTAGTAAGAAAATACTTAGTGTGTTTTTTATACTGATTATAGTTCTTGCTGTTTATATAGTCCTACGCGTTTGTAAAGAACTTAGTATATTTAAAATACTATTAAATTTATTAAAAATTTTAACGCCATTATTTATAGGTATAGTAATAGCATGGCTTTTAAATCCAGTTGTTAATTACATGCAGAAAAAGGGAATAAGAAGAATAATCGGTGTATCATTATCTTATGTAGTTTTAATTGCACTTATCTACTTAATATTAAATAGTATTATTCCTCTTGCTTATAATCAGATATCTGACTTATCTCAATTAGTTCCTAAGATAGTATCTAATATTGAATCAATTATTGATAAAGTACTTGACAATTTTAATAATATAGATGCAATTAATGTAGTTGAATTAAAAAGTAAGATTATTGGTGCAGCAAATGAATATGCAAATGGTATTTATAATGAATTACCTAATCATATAGTTGATATTGTAAGGAATTTTATATCTGGTGCGGGAACTTTCTTAATAGGCATGATTATTGGTTTCTTCTTATTATTAGGCTTTAATAATGTAGGAGATTCTTTAATGATATTTGTACCTAGTAAGTTTCAAGATTTAGCTAAAGCTTTATCTTCTAAAATTACTAAATCATTAAGAGGCTATGTAAATGGTGCATTATTTGATGCAAGTATAATATTTGTTGCATGTTCTATTGCTTTTGCGCTTATTGGTTTAAAGTCTCCTCTATTATTTGCCTTATTCTGTGCTTTAATGAATGTTATTCCTTATGCTGGACCTTATATAGGAGGATTTCCTGCTATACTTGTCGCATTCTCACAGAGTATGGGAATAGGTATTGGTGTTACATTATCAATTATAATAATTCAGGCACTTGAGGGTAATATAATGTCACCAATAGTAATGAGTAAAACAACTAAATTACACCCAGTTACAATTATAGTAGGACTACTTATATTTGGACATTTCTTTGGTATAGTTGGTATGCTTTTATCAACTCCAATAATTAGTGTAGGTAAAGTAGTAATAGAGTTTATTGATTCTAAAATTCATATATTTAGTAATAATGAAGAAGTATTGGAGGAAGAATGAAAATATTTATAATAGGTGGTAAAGCAAGACAAGGTAAAGATACTGTATGTTCAATGATTAGAAAGTATTATAGTGATAACGGTATTAGAAGTATTAATTTACAGTTTTCATCATATATAAAAGAATATGCTAAAAAGATTGCTGCTTGGGATGGTGATGATACTGATAAACCAAGAGATTTATTACAAGAACTTGGTAGTGAAATAATTAGAAAAAAGATAGATCCTCTATTCTTTGTAAAGAGAATTATAGGAGATATTAAAGTATATAGTCATTACTTTGATATTATAACTATATCAGATGCGAGATTTAAAGTGGAAATTGATAGTATTAAAGAGAACTTTGATGATGTAGTTGCAATCAAAGTAGTAAGACCTAATTTTGATAATGGCCTTACAAGTGATGAGAAGAATCATTCTACAGAAGTCGATTTAGATGATTATAATTCTTTTGATTATGAAATTATAAATGATGGTAGTATTGAAGAATTAAATAAAAAGATTGAAGATTTAATGAAGGCACTAGGTTAAAATTTATTGAAGTAAAGATTAAAAAAATGTTTAAAAAATGCACTACGTAAAACTTAAAATTTGCACTTTTATGTAAGATGTGTTACTATTACAGCAAATTCTACTTATGTTGCCAGAGATAAAAAACAGGTATTTATATCTTAACAATTACTGCATTGATGCTATAATTGTATTGAATATTATTAAAGAGCTTTCTAAAAAATTAATTGATAGATATGGTAAAGGATTCACCAAATCCAACTTGTATAATTTTTATTAGTTCTATAAAATTTACCCAAGCAATTTCCACGCAGTGAGTGGAAAATGTAATGTTTCATATTTATCGTGGCCTCATTATCGAATTTTAATTTAAGAGAAAAAAGATGATGCATTAAATTAAAATCATCTTTTTTTTGCTTGATAGCAGAAGATTTTAGTTATTAAATAATTTAAGATTGAATATATTCATGAAAATGACATACAAAATGATTTATTATGAATTTTTAATTGATTTTTTTATAATAACATTTACAAAGATTTGTTTATAATACTATAATATGGTACACCAGTATAAAAATAATGATTCATGTTGCTAGTTATAAATAATAAAAATTTTGTTGATTTATTTCATATTTAATGATAATATAATGTAAAGTTTTGGGGTGATTTAATGCATGACAATTATATTTTATCAATTGACTTGGATGGTACTTTATTAACAGATGAAAAAAAGATTAGCAATTATTCCTTGGCAGTATTAAAAAAGTGCCAGAAACATGGATGTAAAATATTAATTAATACATCAAGAAGTTATATTAGAACATTAGAAATTTCAGAAATATTGAATGCAGATTATACATCTTGTTTTGATGGGAACTATATTTTTTCTAAAGGAGGGGTACTATATAAAGAATGCTTAGAAAAAAGTATATGTGAAGAAATAATAAATATAGCATTATATAAAAACATAAAAATTATAGTTGATAAAATTGATGGTGCATACAGAAATCAAATTAAAGAATACAAATATATGTGTACTAATTATTTTAATCTTAGTTATGTTAATGTTAGTGATTGTTATAAAATTATAATCACAAATGAAAATGATATTAAATTTTTTAAAGAGGTAATAGATTCTAATAATTTAATTTGCGAATATGACTCAATAAATAAAATATATCGTATATTACCACCATTTTCAAATAAGTATAACGCAATTAAATATATAAATAAACTTCTTAATAATGATTATAAGACTATATCATTTGGAGATGATATTTCAGATTATACATCTTTAATTAAGAGTGATATTGGCATTAAGGTTAAAAATTCTAGTAATGTTTTGTCAAACATTATTTTTCAAACTACAACTAACAATAATGATGGTGTTGCTAAATTTTTATCAAACTTTTTCAATTTTGATATGAGTACAAATTACAAGAATGTTAAATTATTAGATTGTACACTTCGTGATGGAGGCCACTTAAATCAATCTAGATTTGGTTATAATAATATAATTAAGATAATTAAAAACTTAGTAAAATCTAAAATCGATTTTATTGAAATAGGTTTTCTTGAAGATTGTATATATAATAAAGATGTTGCTCGATTTAATAAAGTAAGTGAAGCAGAGAGATTATTACAAAACATTGATAATTCCAAGAGCTCATTTGTTTTATTAACACAAGTAGATAAATTTGATATAAAAAAACTTAAAAAACGTAATGGGAAAATAGATATGATTAGAGTATCCTTCCATAAACATTTATTAGATCAAGCAATTGTTTATTGTAAGATTGTAAAAGAAAAAGGATATAAATGTGCTATGAATCCAATAAATTTTTCGGGATATAATAATTTAGAAATTGTTAAACTTCTTAAAATTGTTAATAAATGCAATATAGATTATTTTACAATTGTTGATACTTTTGGCATACTTACTAATAATTCGTTTAATAATAAACTGAATTTAATTAATGATTTACTTAGAACTGATATCAATTTGGGATTACACTTGCATGATAATCTTTCTTCATCATTTTCTACTGCTCAAATTTTAATGAAAGAAAATAGCAGATATAGGGAAATAATTATAGATAGTTCTTTATCTGGAATGGGAAGGTCTCCTGGAAATCTAAAAACTGAATTAATAATGTATTATTTGAATAAATTTAATAAAAACTATCGTATATATTATGTATATGATTTAATTCAAAGTATTATTTTAGATATGCGTAGTAAGTATGATTGGAATATTGATTTTTCATATTCAATTAGTGCGTTTGAACAAGCTCATAGAACTTATGCTGAATATTTAAAAAACAAGAATGTTAGTTATGATGTAATAGAGAAAATTATTAAATCTATTCCATTAGAAAATAAAGATATATATGATAAAAAGGTAATAGAAAAATTGTATATGGATAAGGAGGGTTAATATGTTTTTAGATAAATATATCGGTGAAAACGGTGTATCTACTGATTATCCAGTATTTTCTAATCAGATATATAGAGATTTATTTATTCAAAGTAAAGATTTGTTTTTATCGCAATTTAAAAATAATAAATTCAATGCAGCTGATGTAATCATTAAGTATTTAGCTGTAGAAAATTATTATGGATTAAACGATTTTGGCTTTGAATTGTATAATAAATTACAATTTTACCGTATCAATCAAAACTGGGAAAAAAGATTTGTAAATCTTATTGAATCTTTTGAAAAAGGATATAATAGTGATTCAATAATTGATACCGATTTGAATTATTCAATTCATGATGGGGCACATAGATTAGCACTTGCTATTTTTCACGATATAAAAGAATTAAGAATAAGATTATATAATACTAATTTGTATCGAAGAGAGTATGGATTTGACTGGATAGAGCCTTATTTCACAAGTTATGAGTTAAATATGATTATTAATAAATATCAGGAATTATTAAATAGATGCGCTAATCCATATTATTGTATTTTATGGCCACCATCTCATAAATTATTTGAGGAAATTAGAAAAAAAATACCAACTTTAGAAAATGATGTATTTATTGTAGATAGTGAATTAATTTATCTAAATAGTGTCAATTTAAAAAAATTTATTTATGATGTATATAGAACAGATGATATTAGATTGGAAAAACTAAATTTAAAATATGAATATATGATGAATTCTATTAAGAAAGATACTAGTTTTGGTGAACTATATCCAGTATACGTTATGAAGATAAAAATGAATAATTTAGATTTTAGAGTAAAACCACTAACAGGTTTACCTCAGTCTAAGACAACTATGCGTATAAAAACAAGTATAAGGGATGAATATCAAAGATTTATCATTGATTATTATTATGATATTATTATGCATATGACGGATAATAACAAACAAAATGAAGATGTTAGTAAAATAATAAATAAAGTAAAGGAGAGAATTTAATGAAAGTTATAGGTATGATTCCATGTAGAATGAATAGTTCTAGATTTAAAGGAAAAGCAATCGCACCAATTTTGGGTAAACCAATGATTTTTTGGGTTTATAATCAAGCAAAAAAAGTTAAAGAATTAGATGAAATATATGTTGTAACTAGTGATGTTGAAATACAGGAATGTTGTAATAAATATAGTATTCCATGTATTTGTAGAAAAACAAACGAATCTACTGCAGCTCAAAAAATTGCTATAGAGTCAGAATATTTAGATGGAGATATAATTGTAAATATTCAGGGTGATGAACCATTAGTTACACCCGATGCTATTAGAATGATAGTTAATACTATGATGAATGATTCTAAGTTGAATTATGTAGGATTAAAAAGCAAAATAAAGACAAAAAAAGAGTTTAAAGATCCTAATGTTGTTAAGGTAGTAACTGATAATTTTGGATATGCAATGTATTTTTCACGAAGTCCTATACCATATAATTATGATGCTGATAATGCTTTTAGAGTTATGGGATTGTATGGATATCGTTCTTGTTTTCTAAAAAAATTCCTTCATTCAGACAAAAGCATATTGGAAAAATTAGAAAACGGTATTGAAATGTTAAGAATGATGGAACAAGGGCATAAAATTAAATTATTAGATACAGATTATAATTCTATAGGTGTTGATTTAAAAGAACATATTGAAATTGTTGAGAAGAAAATGATATCATTAGGAACATACGGTGAATATACTGATTTATATGATGAAAATAAATGTTTAACAGATAAAAAGTTATTTAGAGCAAAAGGTACTAAACTAGAAGTTCCATCTGGATATTATAATATTGTTGTATTAGGGTTTATATGTAATTCTAAAGGTGAATATTTATTACAAAAAACATCAAGCAATAAAGGAAATGTCTGGGCTGTTGTTGGAGGACATGTTAAGTCTGGAGAATCATCAGAAGAATGTATAATTAATGAAATACATGAAGAAATGGGGATTAAACTTAAATCTAAAGATATAAAATTATTTAAAACTTATAAATATGACTCAGCTTTCAAAGATGTTTATTATATAGAAAAAGATTTAGATTTGAATGAATTTGTTTATGCTAAAGATGAAGTTGAAACATCAAGATATTTTTCTGTAGATGAAATTAAGAAACTTATTGATGATGGATTGTTTAGAAAGACTAATATAGATGCATTTATGGATTTAATTAAATTTAAAAAATAGAAATACCTTAATATAAAATAAGTTAAATATCGCGCTTTTAATTGAAATGTGTTATAATTTTTATGGAGATGATAAAATGAAATTAAATTTAAGAGATTTATATATAGATTTTTTTGTTAGTAAAGGACATGTGCAGATTCCATCTAGTCCAGTTGTTCCAGAAAATGATCCGTCAGTATTATTTAATACTGCAGGAATGCAACCATTAATACCTTATTTAAAAGGTGAGAAGCATCCACTTGGTACTAGACTATGTGATTATCAAAAATGTATTCGTACTAATGATTTAGACGAAGTTGGAGATAAAACACATCATACATTTTTTGAGATGCTTGGTAACTGGAGTTTAGGTGATTACTTTAAGAAGGAAAGTATTAGTTGGAGTTATGAATTCTTAACTGATGTATTAAAGATTAATCCAGAAAGACTAGCTGTTACTGTGTTTAAAGGTAATGATTTAGTAGATGCAGATGAGTATTCTGCTAAACTTTGGGAGAGTCTTGGTATAAGTCAGGATCATATTGCTTATATGGATGAGGCTAATAACTGGTGGCCTAATATGGAACTAACTGGTCCATGTGGACCTGATACTGAGATATTCTATTATCGTACTGAAGGAGAAGTGCCTAAAGTTTTTGATCCAGAAGATGATAACTGGGTTGAGATATGGAATAATGTATTTATGGAATATATGCATAATCCTGATAATACATTTGATAGCCTTCCAAGTAAGAATGTTGATACAGGTATGGGACTAGAAAGAGTACAAGCAGTACTTGAAGGTGTAGATGATAATTATAAGTCTAGTATTTGGACTGATATTATTAAAAAGATAGAAGAAGTTTCTAATAAGAATTATGAAGGTAATGAAAAAAGCATGCGTATAATTGCAGATCACATGCGTACTGCAGTATTTATTTCAGCTGATTATGCTTCAATTAAACCAAGTAATACTGACCAAGGTTATATTTTAAGAAGACTTATAAGACGCGTAATTAGACATGCTAAAAAATTAGGTATAGATATCAATAGTGATTTTGAAAGTGTAATTGCGCTTGTAATTATAGACCAATATAAAAAGTATTATAAGGAACTTGAAGTAAATAAGGATGTTGTACTTACTGTATTAAAAGATGAAAAAGTTAAATTTGGTCGTACTTTAGAAAAAGGATTAAGAGAGTTTGAAAAGGCAATTAAGAATATAGAAGGTAATATGATAGATGCAACTGTAGCATTTAGATTATATGATACTTATGGATTTCCAATTGAATTAACAGAAGAACTTGCTCGTGATAATAATTTAACAGTAGATGTAAATGGGTTTAAAGAAAAGTTTAAGGCTCATCAAGAATTATCAAGAACTGCATCTGCTGGTAAATTTAAAGGTGGTCTTGCATCAAGTGGTGAGATGGAAACTAAATATCATACCGCAACTCATTTGCTTAATGCTGCTTTAAAAGTAGTAGTATCACCTGATTGCCATCAAAAAGGTTCTAACATAACAGCTGAAAGAATGCGTTTTGACTTTTCATGTGATCACAAATTAACAGATGATGAGAAAACTAAAGTAGAAGAGTTAGTTAATAAATGGATTAGTAATAAGATAGATGTTACTAAAGAAGAAATGCCTAAAGAAAAAGCAGTTGAAATGGGTGCAGAACATGAGTTTATCGATAAATATCCTGATATTGTTAATGTCTATAAAATAGGTGATGTTTCATTAGAAATATGTGGTGGACCTCATGTTAAAAATACTTCTGAACTTGGACACTTCAAAATAAAGAAAGAAGAAGCAAGTAGTGCGGGAGTTAGAAGAATTAAGGCAATATTAGAGTAGATAATTCTACTTTTTTCTTTAAATATTTTAATAAAAATTATTTATTTTAAATAAAAATCATGATATAGTTTTATTAGGAGTTGATTTGATGAATGTAAGATTTAAAAGAATTGCGGCATATGTTATAGATATGCTTATTGTAAGTGTTGTTGTATTTGGACTAACTAATATTAAACAGATTAATTATCAATATGATAATCATGAAAAAGTATCTAGTGAGTATGAGAAATATGTAAAGAAGTATGAGAAATTAGAAGATAAATATAATGATGCTAAAGATGATTACAAAGATAAGAAAATAACTAAAGAAGAATATACTAAAATTAAAAATGAGTATAAAGATTATAAGTCAGGTTATGAAAAGAATATAAAGAAGTTTAATTATGACTTATCTCGTAATTCTGTTATTGCAACTATTATATCTATTGCAGTTATTATTGCTTATTTTGGAATATTCCAGTATTCGTTAGGTGGACAGACTATTGGTAAGAAGCTATTAAAGTTAAAAGTTGTTAAGAATAAAGAAGGTAGTTTAAATATATTTAATTACTTAATTAGATGTGCGATATTAAATGGTGTTATTATAAATATATTATTAATAGTGTTTGTAAATATATTTAATGTTAATAGTTTTTATACTGCTAACTATGTTATAAGTAATATTCAGTCTATTATTGAAATATTAATTCTAATTATGATATTTATGACTAGCGATTCAAGAGGTTTACATGATTATATTGCTGGTACTAAAGTTGTGGAGTTAGATGTACTAGGTAATGTAGTTAATAAAGATAAAGAAAAAGTAGAATATATACCTAAGAAAAAAGTAAAAAAAGAAAAGTAATAGTTTTAATCCATCATTAAATAATGATGGATTTTATTTTCAATTTAATTTGTTAATTTAATTTTTTAATTTGACAAATATTTTTTTTTGTGTTAGTATAATCGCCATACAAATTATTTTGTCAGGGGGAATTTAAAATGAAAAAATTTGTAAAGGCTTTTTTAAGTGTGATTTTTACATTTATTAGCGTATTTGGTTTTGCTAGTGTGCAAGCTGCTAGTTATCCAAATAGTTTAAATAATGTAAAAAAGAATTATTTAATTAATTATAGTGGGTATAACCTATATTATAAAACATATGATAATGGTTATGCATTTTGTACATCATTTCATGTACAAGGGGTAGGTACTAGTTGTTCTTTAAGTAATAACCAGTGGAGTAAACCTACACAAGCAGGTATAGCTGCAATTATTAAGAAGTATAATAGTAATAAGTCTGCTAAGAACTATTATTATGCTGAGCTTGCAATTAATGAATTCTTATATTATAGAGAAACTGGTGATACTACAAATAGAATCAGTTCAAAAAATGACGTAAGAAATTATACTGGTGTTGCTGATTATTATAAAGAGGCGGTAAAAGCATACGATGCTGCAAAGAAAGCTTATACAGTATCTATAACACCAAAAACAGTTAATTTTAAATTATCAGGTGATTATTATTACTCTGATAAAATAACTGTTAATCCATCTGATGGAAGTATAGCTAGTTATGGAGTTGCATTATCAGGAAATGTTAAATCAGAAATATATGGATTAAAAGGTAATAGTTTTTATGTAAGAGTTAAGAAAAGTGATATAAAAACTGGTACAACATCAAATATAGTAATTAAAGTTAATGGTAAAAAATATATGAGTATTGCTAAAAAGTTTGCTTGTGGTAGTGGTAATCAAACTATGACTCCAAATACTTATACAACAGAATTATTAGCAACTGCAACAGCAACTGTTAGTGGTAAGATTACTTTAAAAGGAAACAAAGTAAATATTACTAAGATTGATTCTGAAACTAAGAAAAGTGTTAGTGGCGCAGTTTTATCTGTAAAAAATTCAAGCGGTAAAGAAATTGCTAAGTTTACAACTGGTGAATCTGCATATGTTATTAATAATTTAGCTGCAGGTACTTATACTGTATCTGAAGTAGAAGCACCAAATGGGTATAAAAAATCAGATAAAACAGTTAGTTTTACTGTTGCAAACGATGATAAAACAGTTAATGTAGAATTTGAGAATGAAAAAATTAAAAATCCTGTTGAATTAAGCAAGAAAGATGCAACAACTAGCAAAGAATTACCAGGCGCACATTTAGTAGTAAAAGATGCAGATGGTAATGTAGTTGATGAATGGGTATCTACTACTACTGAACATAAGATAAAAGATTTAAAACCGGGTACTTATACATTATCTGAAACAATTGCACCAGAGGGATATAGACTACAAACTACAACAGTTGAATTTACTGTTAAAGGTGATGGATCTACAACAAAGGTAGAAATGTTAAACGAGCCAAAGGACAATACTAAGGTCAAGATTAACAAGATTGATGCTGAAACTAAAGAAACAGTAAAAGGTGCTGTAATTGTAGTAAAAGATTCAAACGGAAAAGAAGTACTAAGATTTAAATCAGGTAATGAAGCTAAAGTGATTGATAATCTTGAAGTTGGAGAATATACTGCAGAAGAAGTAGAGGCTCCAAAGGGATATCAATTAAATAAAAATGCTGTATCATTTAAAGTAGGTAAAGATGATAAAACAGTAAATATTGAAATTTTAAATACAAAATATGTTACTAAAGTTGAAGTAAGTAAGAAAGATGCAACAACTTCTAAAGAATTACCAGGCGCACATTTAGTAGTAAAAGATGCAGAAGGTAATGTAGTTGATGAATGGGTATCAACTGAAGAAGTACATATTATAAAAGGATTAAAAGAAGGTAAGTTTACATTATCTGAAACAATAGCACCAGAGGGATATAGATTATCTACTACAACAGTAGAATTTGAAGTTAAAGCTGATGGATCTACAACAAAGGTAGAAATGTTAAACGAGCCAATGAAAAATACAAAGGTTAAGATTAATAAAATAGATTCTGAGACTAAAGAGGCTGTAAAAGGTGCAGTAATTGTAGTAAAAGATTCTAAAGGTAAAGAAGTATTAAAATTTACATCTGATGAAAAAGCTAAGGTTATTGATAACTTAGAAGTTGGAGAATATACTGCAGTTGAGGTAGAGGCTCCAAAAGGATATAAGTTAAATAAAGAACCGGTATCATTCAAGGTAAATAAAGATGATAAAATAGTTAATGTTGAAATTTTAAATACTAAGAATGTAACTAGGGTAGAAGTTAGTAAGAAAGATGCAACAACTTCTAAAGAATTACCAGGAGCGCATCTAGTAGTAAAAGATGCAGAAGGTAATGTAGTTGACGAGTGGGTATCAACTGAAGAAGTACATATTATAAAAGGATTAAAAGAAGGTAAGTTTACATTATCTGAAACAATAGCTCCAGAGGGATATAGATTATCTACTACAACTGTAGAGTTTGAAGTAAAAGCAGATGGATCTACAACAAAAGTTGAAATGTTAAATGAACCAATGAATAATACAAAGGTTAAGATTAACAAGATAGATGCAGATACTAAAGAGGCACTTGAAGGTGCGACACTTGTTATTAAAGATTCTAAAGGTAATGAAATTAAAAGTTTTGTTACTACAAAAGAAGCATATGAAATAAGTGATTTAGAATTAGGTACTTATACAGTGTCTGAAACTAAGGCTCCAGAGGGATATGAATTATCTAATGAAGTTAAAAAGTTTACAGTTAGTAGAGATGATAAAGAAATTACGGTTGATTTTACTAATAGAAAGACACCTAAGGTAAATACTGTAGAAATAAGTAAGAAAGATGTTACAACTGGTGAAGAGTTACCAGGCGCACATTTAGTAGTAAAAGATGCTGCTGGCAAAGTAATTGATGAGTGGGTATCAACAAGTGAAGTACATATTATAAAAGGTATTGAGGCTGGTACATACACATTAACAGAAACAATCGCGCCAGAGGGATATGTATTATCATCAAGTTCAATTGATTTTACAGTAAAAGATTCAGGAGCAACTACTAAAGTGGTAATGTATAATTCTAAAGAAAATACTCCAGTTCCACCAGCTCCAGAAAATCCAACTAAACATCAAGTAGAGATTAGTAAACAAGATATTACAACTAAATCAGAATTACCAGGAGCAACATTAGTTATTAAAGATGCAAATGGTAATGAGATTGATAGATGGGTATCAGGAACAACTCCACATTATATTGAATTAGATGTAGGAGATTATACATTAACTGAGGCTCAAGCTCCAAATGGATATGATTTAAGTTATGAAGTTGTTAAGTTCAGTGTTACTGATACAACAGATATAACAAGAGTTGTAATGTATAACTCTAAGACTCCAAATACATCTGATAGAAATATTACTAGTATACTTGGTATGATGTTTATATCATTACTTGGTATTGGAGGATCAGTATTTAAATTAAAATTAAAGAAGAATAGCTAATTTGTTATTCTTCTTTGTTTCTATATATAAAAGGTGTATAATGTGATTAGGGGAGGTAATTATGGATTTAGTAAATAATAAATATATTGATATGCATACACATAGTATATATTCAGATGGTGAATTAGAAGTAGATGAACTAATAAAAAAAGCAATTAGTAACAATGTTGGAATTTTATCTATTACTGATCATGATACGCTTTTGGGTATAAATAAAGCTAGAGAAATTTATAATAATAAAGAAATAGATATTATAAATGGTATAGAATTATCAGCTAAAGTAGATAAGGGAAGAATGCATATATTAGGTTATGATTTTGATATTAATAATAAAGCATTAAATGATAAAATGGATGAATTAAAAGTAAATAGTATATATGCAATTATCGCTTGCTTAAATCAGATTAAAATAGATTATAATATAAAATTTAAAGAAGATGAGATTAAAGAGATAATCAATAGAATAGGAAATATAGGTAGACCTTTAGTTGCTAAATTAATTGTTAAGTATGGACTTGCTAAAAGTGTAGATGATGCATTTGATTTATATCTAACTCCAGCATATAATAAAACAAGAGTTAATAATAAGGGGATAAAAGCTAAAGAATGTATACGTTTAATTAAAGATGCAAATGGGCTCTCTGTACTTGCTCATCCAAATCAATTATTAATGGATGATTATGAATTAGAAGAAACATTAAAAAAACTTATATCCTATGGACTTGATGGAATAGAAGTTTATCATAGTGGTCATAGCAATGAAGAAGTAGAAAAATATCTAGAACTTGCAAATAAGTATAATTTACTTATATCAGCTGGTAGTGATTATCATGGGGATAATGTTAAGCCAGATATAGAGATAGGTAGTGGATATAAAAATAATGTAAAAGTAAAACAAATATCGTTAGTTGATGAAATAAAAAGAAGAAATAATAATGATTAAAAACACCAGATATCAATTTGGTGTTTTTTGTTTATCAATTATTCTTGTTGGAATACCTACTGCAGTTGTATTATCCTTAATATTTATAAGTACTACTGCATTGGCTCCTATCTTAACATTATCTCCAATAATAATATTACCAAGAATTTTTGCACCACATCCTATTATTACATTATTACCAATTGTAGGATGTCTTTTTCCTTTATCTTTACCAGTTCCTCCTAAAGTTACTCCATGATATATAGTAACATTATCTTTAATAATAGTAGTTTCACCAATAACAATTCCAGTACCATGATCTATAAAAAAATTCTTACCTATAATTGCTCCTGGATGTATTTCAATACCTGTTTTTCTTTTTGCTCTTTCACTTAGAAATCTTGCTATAAAATAATGTTTTCTAATATAGAAAAAGTGAGCAATCTTATAATAAATAAGTACTTTAAAGCAAGGATATAAGAATACTTCTAAATTACTATTAATAGCTGGATCATTTTTTCTAATTAATCTGATTTGTTCTTTAATATATTTAATCATAATATCCACGTATAATCTAATTATGTGATTTTTTTTATTAATCACTATATTAGATTCTCCTTTCTACTAATATTTTTATTACATCTGAAATGAGATATAATATTTACGCA
>Ga0256404_1006135_pt1 | contig 20282 bp, 26 predicted proteins | sample RumenRJG_01DNA_FD_185990 | JGI IMG/M metagenome (GOLD analysis project Ga0256404, IMG submission 185990) | Bovine rumen microbial communities from Lethbridge, Alberta, Canada - RJG_01 | ecosystem: Host-associated > Mammals > Digestive system > Stomach > Rumen | place: Canada: Alberta | collected...
TAGAAAAGTGCCAAAAAACTTGAAAAAATCAAACTTTTTGGCACTTTGAATAGGTCATTTTTTATGCTGTTTTATGGTTATGATTTGCTGTAAGAGATCAATTTACATTACCCGTGAACTGTAACAATTAAAGTATGAGGGTTATGCTTATGACTGTATGAAACAGGATAAAAAGAATTTTAGAAACCCCGACAGTATTTCTATCAGAGACGTAAACTCTTACTATGTGACAAGTAAGAGCCAATCTGACAAATATTTAGACGCAACTATTATAGAGCTGACAGCTCAAAATGGTTATGGTGGTAATACATTCGCATATTTAATCTATGACAATGTGAGCAAACGTTATTTTGGCGTAACATATGACTTAGACAAAACAGAGCCTAATGCTTATGATAATGAAGATAAAATAGATGAATGTAATATAGCACGAATTATAAATAACGTTACGAATAATCTTACAAAACGTGATGTTCATATCAATATTGACCGCTTGAATAAAGCTGTTAAATCAATCTGATGAAAATAAATCGCAACAACTGACAGTATATATATAAAGTCTAGGGCTTTTCAGTAAGCTCTAGGCTTATTTTATTTTAAGGAGATGTAACAATATGACTAACTTAGAGAGATTAAAGCTAGAACTAGCTAATAAACAATACTTTACAGATGATGAATATGCAGTTTTTCTTGATAATACAGGCTTTGAAGCAACCTTTATAGTAAATGCAATGAAAATACTGCTATCATGATCAGTGATATGAATTTTTGTTATATGGAGACCAGACATGAGTGAGAAGAAGGAAAATAATTCTGGAAAAGCGGCTGTCAGCGGCGCTGATAAGGTCAGCGCAGAGATCGCTATTGTCGATGAACAGACTATCTGGGATAAGATATATGTAGTCAGAGGCGTTCAGGTTATGCTGGATTTTGATCTTGCTGAGATCTATGGATATACTACGAAAGCATTCAATCAGCAGGTGAGGAATAATATACAGAAATTTGATGACGATTTTCGGTTTCAGTTGACTAGGGAAGAAATTGATGAATTATCGAGGTCAAAAAATTTGACCTCGATACAGACAAAGGGTGTTAAGGGTGGTAGAGCATATCTTCCCTGGGCCTTCACGGAGTCAGGTATTTATATGCTTATGACTGTGCTGAAGGGAGATCTGGCTACACGTCAGAGTAAAGCATTGATTCGGACGTTTCGTGCTATGAAGGACTATATCGTTGATAATAATGATCTGCTTCGCCAGCATGATCTACTTCAGTTATCCCTTAAAATTTCTGATTCAAATGATAAGCTGACAGAAACAAACGAAAGACTTACTAAAACAGATGAGAAGCTTAATAAAACGGTTGATACAGTACAGATAATACGCGAAGAGCTGGTACATGACAAGCTCTTGGATATTGATGTTGTGGAAAAACCCTTAAAACATGGCTAAGGATTTCACAGTCTATCCCAAAAATGTTTTAAAAGGCGGTGGGGCAGACTGTGTTTTTAAGTTTCAGTAAGTTTCACAGAATGAAATTTCTATAAAAATCTCTTGCATTTTCACTTGCAATCCGTCATAATATTTTCAGTCGATGTTGTCACAGAGGTTGTCACGGAGACAACCATATGACAACAGAAACGGCGTGAAATTATCGAAAAATGATACAGAGAGTACAAAAATGAACTGTATTTAACGAATATATGCAGATGAGGCAGTTGATACCAAGTTAGTATTATCGAATTTGAGTGATAAAGCGCGAGACACAGATTGCGGCCGCCGCGCGATGCAAGCTCGCTTGCAAAAGCGAGGCGGACGAAAGCTGTGATTGAACCTAACAGACAGCGAGCAGAAGCGAAGCGGATGCGAGCTGGATGGTAGGTGACTCACGCTTTATCACGTAGAGAAAAATATTATAATATCAGTATAGAAAAACATAGAAAGCCATGAGAATAAAGTTCTCATGGCTTTTTGTCACAATAGCATAAGTTTATCCGCGACAGCATCAGTTTTGCCTGTGGAATTCCAGATGATTTTCACAATAGATACATTTACAGATTTACCGCACCATATAAGCATTAGTATAGTGCATGGTATTTTCACCATACGCATGAAAAAAGTCGGACGGCACCAAAATTCTGGAAAATTATTGGTACTATTCCAGACGGTTTGAATCTATAGTGAAAATATCTGCTTGGCAGGAAAATTTTGTTGGTGCTGTCGTGTGTTATACAGGCCTATAGTGAAAATATCTGCTTGGCAGGAAAATTTTGTTGGTGCTGTCGTGTGTTATACAGGCCTATAGTGAAAATATCTGCTCAGCAAGTGAAATCTTTTGGTGTTGCAATGAGTCGGATTGACCTGTTGTGAAAATCAATGGCATTTATTGGATTTGTGTATATCTGGCTAAAGTGGACAGGGGTACAATTTGGATACAAAATGCTGATCAAATAAAAATCATCAGCAAGGATGGAACTGTCTGCAACTGGAAGAAGATAAAGGAGCAGGAGCGGCTTATAGAAATCTGTGATGAAGTTTCTGATATGAGACGGCAGAAAGAAGATCTAAGGATTGAAATCAAGTCCGCCAATGAGGTGTCATATCATTTCATTTTTGGAGTGTTTTTTGATTCCATTCAGACTATTGACATGTAACAACATTGTCGTTACAATAATGATGAATGGAGGTCTTGTTATGGAGAAATCAGCAACATTGAATTTAAGAGTAAACCCGGAATTGAAGCAGGATGCGGAGTCAGTTTTAGGGCGTTTGGGAATACCTATGTCTACCGCTGTAGATATGTTTCTTAATCAAATCGTTCTAGTGGGTGGTATTCCTTTTTCTGTGACCTTACCAAGCGCGCCTGAAAGTATTGATGCTACCAAGATGAGTGAGGAGCAGATTCATGCCAGGATTCAGAGAGGCTATGATTCTTATAAGGCAGGAAGAACACAAAATGCAGCACAGGCATTTGAAAAATTTCGGGAGAGTCACAGTTAATGGAAAAGTACACAGTTGATATTACCGATGATGCTCTTGCTGATATGGATGCTCTTTATGAGCATATAGCAACAAAACTTCAAGCACCTGAGAATGCGATAGGACAGTATAATCGTATTGCCGATGCGATTTTGACATTGGAGTCATTCCCGGATAGATTTGGCTTGTTTGAATGCGAACCGGAGCATTCCATTGGAATACATAAGATGATCGTCGACAACTACATTGTTTGTTATGTTATAGATCCGGGAGTGGTAACGGTAACGGATGTACTTTATGGGGCATCGGATCTTCATAAGAGATTATCAGAGCGACATATATAAGAAAACATTTTTGGCCCCTTTTTGGATCCAAAAGTGTTAAAAAGTTACAGATTACGTAGAATGAATGGAATCACATCACAATATATTGACTTACAAACACGATACAGAATCAATATAAAGTATCGTAACAAAAGTGTGCCTGCATGAGCCTTGCATTGAGAAAGTCCTGCAGAAAGCGGAGGGAGTCCAGGTTTTTGTCCGCACCCCGTTTGTTTACCACTGCAGGCGATTCACAAATAAAACTGACCCGCCATTAGTTTCCATTAGCAGGTCCTAGAGGTGGGTCAAGTTTACTTGACAATCTACATACTATAGCGTAGCATTATATTTAACTTAGGAGAAAATAATGCGAAGAGAATTTATTAAGAAAAAACTTATTGCAGGTATTATGGCTGTTACGATGATGTTTTCAGCAGCACCAATCGTTGAAAGTACATTAATAACGGCTCAGGCAAGTGGCTGGAACGATGAGATTGTTACAGAAGGGAATATCAAGACTTATTATAATGAACGATTTAATTATTGGGTGTCATTTCCTAAATATTTAAAAAGATATGGTACTCCGGTCACAAATGGAGATGGGGCAACATTTAAGGGAAAAGGAATTAAAATGCTTGTCTATGGTTGTTATGATATTGAGGGAGTGATTCCAGAGTCAGCTGATTTTACTACTTGTAAGACAAGATTCAAAGATAAGAACGGAAAAAGAATCTATTATATCACAGCTTATGTGATAGGAAGTGAGTCAACTGGTATTATTAAGTGTGAGCTTTCAGCTAAGAAGAGCAAATTAAGTGCATTGAAGAAGGCTAAAAATATCGTTGTAAAAAGTCTTAAGACAAATGATCAGTTTCAATGATTTATAAAGATATGATAATGAGTACAGGCATCAGGGTCTAAATCCCTGGTGCTTTTTAATTGTTTAGTTTTTATCCTAAATTCCCGGTGTCTCCACACTAGGCTTTGCGAATAACGGTGCAACATCCATCGCTGTATACAGATCCTCCTGCTTTTTCAGGACTTCGCCCTGAATTGGTGCTTTTCCTGGCTCAGTGAAGCATTCGATAACATCCAGTTCATCCAGGAGTCCCTGGAGGGTGTACTTTGAAAAAAAGTTCGTTTTTCTGCATCCGGTCCTTGATATAGGACAGATATATCAAAGAAACAAAGGTTACAAACAGCTTTCCTTCCAGGCTTGCATCTGAAGAAACCAGCGTTCTCCGGCAGTTCAGACGTTCCTTAAGATTGCCGAACGCTTTCTCTACAACGTCGCGGGTTCGGTAGAACTAGGATGCAGCACTACAAGCCTCTATCTGTGGCGAGACAAGTATCTCAGAGGAGGTACTGTTTCACTGATGGAAAATAACAAAAAAGATACTCATAAAGCAGATGTATCCGAAATGTCCGAGCTTGAGACGGAAGCAAGTCTTAAGGAATTCATGCGGGAGTTGGATAACTATCTCCACTGGTATAACGAAGACAGAATAAAAGAGTCATTAGGATATATGAGTCCTGAAGGGTATCGGGCATCACTTGGGATCGCCGTTTAAGCAGTCCAAGAAAATGTCCGCACCCCCAAAGTTCTTAAATAATTATGTACACTTTTCATCGTCTTTAGGCTCAGATATCATGTTTTTTAAACGGTATGATTTACCTGTTATCTTAACTACATGCGAATGATGTAGAATCCGATTCAGTATTGCGTCTGCGACTACAGCATCATAGAATACACTATCCCAATCTCCAAAACTGATATTGGTTGTCAGAATCGTGCTTTTCTTCTCATAGCGCATATCTATCAGCTGGAAGAAAAGGTTTGAATCCTCTTTGTCTATTGGAAGATACCCGATCTCATCAATTATCAGCAGCTTGTAGTGGTTGAAGTGCTTAAGCCTGTGCTCCAGGCGGTTTTCAAGCTTCGCTTTCTTTAACTGCTGAAGGAGATCGTGACACTTTATGAAGTACGTTATGTTATGATGTTTTGCAGCCTCAATACCTATTGCCGTTGCAAGATGTGTTTTGCCAACTCCACTGTTCCCAAGAAATACTATATTTTCTGCGTGTTCCATGAATCCCAGACTGCAGAATTCCTGCATCTGTTTTTCACTTACTGTCGGCTGAAAATCAAAATCAAAATCATTCAGTGTCTTCACAAAAGGAAATGCAGCAGCTTTTATTGTGTTGTTTGAAGATGAACTCTCTTTGAAATCCACCTCATAGTTACTGAGTTTCAGGAGACCCTCAGAGAATGAAAGATTCTCCGAGCTGACTCTGTCTGCAACCTCCTGCAGATGAAGTGCCATCTGCCCGAGACGAAGCGTCTCAAGATTCTTTGATACCTGCTGATATATACTGTTACTCATATGCTTCTCCAAGCGCCCTGAGGTTCTCTCTGGCTCGTTCCTCAAGGTTCTCTTCAGAGAAGGAATGAGTCTGCCTCGCAAGGCTTATGTAATCTTTGTCTGTATAGTTTATCTTTTTATCTGATACGGCGTGCAGGGCTATGAGCTTTGTGTTACAATACACATGAATATAGTCATCATAGACCTGCAGAGTGACCTTCTGACCTATGTATTCTGGCGGTACAGAGTACTGGTTTCCCTTATAGCGGAACAGACTGGATCGGTCCACTGTAGCTTTATGATCGATAAGCTGATAAGGATTCCTTATTGTGTCAGGCGGAAGCTGATGCAGGGAGTCCTTTTCAGTTTTCAGATACATGACCGGGATCCGGCCTGTCCCAGGATGGACCTTACCGTTCTCGCGGTCATTGATCTTTTGCAAAAGTTCTACAAATCCCATGTAGCTCAGTTTTCCGTTGTAAGCCCGTAATTCGTCAAGCACGCGCATAGGCGATTCGACCTTACCTTTTGTCTTAGGTGTAGCCGCCACACATGGCTGAACTTTGAATCCATAATCATCGGCGAACTGCTTAAAACGTATATTGATCTTCCCTTCAGAACCTTTTGTTCTAGGTGAATCCATTACAGTTTTCATGTTGTCTGTGACTATTTCTTCCGGGACACCGCCAAATGTCTCGAAAGCGTTATCCAGACAGGAGAAAAGAACATCCTGAGACTTACTCATAGTAAGTTGATAGACCCTGATTCTTTCCAGTCAAGCTGCGCCTGCTTACCTGCCTCTGTCTCATATCGTATAAATGCCTGGCTCTTTGATGGTCGTCGTTTATTAAAATACGCCTTGAACTCTGGAACCGCATTCAGATAGTTGCAGAAGTTTGGATAGGATCCGATATAGCCATGGTTGTCCTTCAGGTACTGCCATAACACTCGGCGGTAATAGAATAACTGCTGGTTCTCATCTGAAAGAAGTTCCCTGATCGTATCCATGTATGGAGTAATACAGTTCGTTGAAGCCCTATGCTTTGACTTTTCAAAGCCGTTTATATACTTGTCCACGGTTCTCCTGTCTATGTTAAGTTCCCTTGCTATCTGGCTCTTATTTACTTTTAAATTCGTTGCCTCCATAATCGGTTTCAGTTTGTGTAAATCCTCTAAGCTGTTGATCTCGAGATCAGAAATAATGGATGTCTTGATTATCATTGATATAGCCTCCTAGGTAACTCTATCAATGATATCATTTGTACATTTTTATTCCATAACTTCTGTACATTTTTAATTATAACTTACTATGAAAAACCTAATTTGCAGATATGTTTCAGAACACAAATTGCAATTGATGAATATTTGCATTTTGAAGGAAGTGAATTGATATGACAGCTAATCCTATTTTACTTCAAAAGAAATATACCAGAATTATTGAAAAGTTTGCCAGGAAAGAAAAAATACCTCTGGCAGATGCTTTAAGTTTTTTTTATCATTCATCCCTTTATCAGCTGATGAGCGAAGGTGTTTCTGATCTTCATTGTATGAGTGATGATTATCTTGTAGATGATTTGGATGATGAATATATCAAATAGTTATGTATTATTTTCTGATAAAAATATACGGTATCGTTCAAGGCGTGGGGTTCCGTCCGTTTATTGCAAGACTGTTTGCGGGGTTCAGAGGTTCTGTAAAAAATTGCGGTTCATATGTGACGGTGCTTCTGTGTTATGATGAGAAAATTTATATTCACATGAGGCGCGAAAAGGAGTCATCTCAGAATGTTAATGGAACCCGAGAACTCACAGATAAATCAATAGATAATATCGAAGAACCAATTGATTGTAAGAGTAAGTTGATTGAATGTATCAGAGAGCAGGCGCCGGAGCGGGCAGAGATTGTAGATATTCAGATAGAAAAGATTTCAAAGCAAGAGTTTAAGAAGCTTCTTAGTCTTGATATTCCTGAAAAATGTTCCTAATCAACCAACAGATTCTGAATCTGTTGAGAATAACAATAAATTTGATGCTTCCTCACGCAATGTTGCGATTATACAGGATAGAGAAATTCAGCAGACAAATGATAAATGTAATGATCACAAAGTCTTATCGCGTAATGGCGATGCCATAACACAGGCGAGAGCTGCTCTGATAAATGGGAAAATTATTGCGGTAAAGGGAATAGGTGGTTTTCATCTGTACTGCGATGCCACAAATGAAAAGGCTGTCGAAGAATTGCGAAAAAGAAAAGGCCGCCCGGCGAAACCTTTTGCCGTTATGGCACATGATATGGCGACTGTAGGAGCTGTCTGTGAGATAGAGTATGAGGAGCAGGAAGATCTTTTGACAGGCCACAGGAAGCCTATTGTTCTTTTAAAGAAAAGAACATCAGATGTTTTGAAGGCAGCTACTGAAAAAGAAGATGATAGCTTTGAGCTTGATGACGAACCAAAGAGTCAGACTTCAAATCAGCCAGGAATTGCTTATTCAGTTGCTCCGGGAAATCCATCGCTTGGTGTCATGCTTCCATACGCGCCGCTGCAGCTTTTACTTTTTTCATATCCAGATGGGCTTGATGAAAAAATGCCGCAGGTGCTCGTGGCGACCAGCGCGAACAGGAGCGGCGGCGTTATCTGTCGTACTGAGGAGGAAGTGGAGAAAACCCTCGGAAATGTCTGCGATGGAATTCTCTCGCATGACAGGGAAATCCTCACGAGAGCAGACGATTCTGTTGTGGATTTCTCCGAGGGAAAGCCGTACATGATAAGGCGCTCGAGAGGATACGCGCCGCTGCCGGTGACAGTTGAACAAAGCTTTTTCAAGCAGATAAATTCACCAGATGATTGTGCGGATGTCCTTGCTTTCGGCGGGGAGCTTAAAAATACTTTCTGTATCGGTAAAGGGAGATTGCTCTATCCGTCTTCATACATAGGTGACCTGAGTGATGTCAACAGTGACAGGGCGCTTGAGGAGACTGTCGACAGGTTCCTTCGGATGCTCGATGCTCATCCTTCGGTTGTAGTATGCGACATGCATCCGAGGTACAGGAGCCGTGCCTGTGCCGAGGCCTATGTGAAAAATAACCCGGGAATGAAGCTTATCGAGGTTCAGCATCATTATGCCCATGTGCTTTCAGTAATGGCTGAGAATCATTTTTACAAGCAGGTGATTGGAGTCGCCTACGATGGAACAGGTTATGGTGATGACGGGACTATCTGGGGCGGTGAGATTTTTCTCTGTGACCTGAATGAGTGTGAGAGGAAGTGGCATATAAGTCCGTTTATTTTTTCAGGAGGAGACGTCGCGGCGAGAGATATCTGGAACGGCGAAAAATTCTTGGAGCGAATCCAAAAGAAGACGTTACATGTGAAATGCTGGGACGTCAAATTAATGAATGTTTGGATTCTGAGATGTTCTGTAAAAATCAGAAGCCTCGAAAAGAGAATTCATCCGGGGACATTCACAGCACCGCAGAGCTTTTTTACAGGATTGTAGATGAGAAGCTTGGAGGAAAGGACAGCGAGGAGCTTGCCTATTTTTTCCATAAAGAGCTTGCCAGGATTACTGTTGATGAAGCTGTGCGGATCAGGGAGGAATCGGGTTGTAAGACAGTTGCTCTGTCGGGTGGCTGCTTTCAGAATACGCTGCTTCTGGCGCTTACCAAGTCTGGTTTTGAGGAAAAAGGATTTACGGTGCTGACGGCTCATGAGGTTCCGCCAAATGATGGAGGAATTTCGCTGGGGCAGTGCCTTAAGGGGATACATGATTTGAGAAAAGATATATTGTAGTGAAAGGATAAAGTATGTGTGTAGGTTTATCAGCTAAGGTTTTGTCAGTAGACAAGGATACGATGATCGTAGACGCTGGCGGCGCAAAGAGAAAAGTGTCAGCAGCACTTTTAAACGATCTGCGTCCTGGAGATTTCGTGATGGTCCATGCGGGATCAGCCATTTCAAAAATAACTGACGATGACAACGATGAGAGCGAGTCAGTCTGGGAGAGTTTTAAGTGAGTGCAGCAGAAGAGGCTAAGGGCTTCCTTAGCAATTACGAAGGGAGAAATGTCCGCATTATGGAGGTCTGCGGTACTCATACCCATGAAATCTTTAAGGATGGTATCAGACAGATTTTGTCGCCGAAGATAAATCTGATTTCAGGCCCTGGCTGTCCGGTCTGTGTGACACCAGCGGATTTTATAGATGAGGCAGTTATGCTTGCTTTGGAGAAGCACTGCACTATTACGACCTTTGGTGATCTGGTCAGAGTTCCTGGCTCAGAGAAATCTCTTGCTGACGCGAGGGCAGAGGGCGCGAAGGTCAAGGTCGTTTATGCTCCTTCAGACGCGCTCGATTATGCGGCAGCACATCCTGATGAGGACGTAGTTTTTCTTTCTGTCGGATTTGAGACGACTGTACCGTCTGAGTGTCTTACTGTGCAGCAGGCTATTGAAAAGGGCATTACTAATTATTCACTTCTTACTGCGAACAAGACTATGCCAGGAGCATATATGGCTATGCGTAATGCCACTGACGCGTTCTTATATCCGGGACATGTGCACGCTATCATAGGCACTTCGATTTGTGAGAAGCTCCGTAATGAGTATGGTATCAGCGGAGTCTGCGCGGGATTTACACCTGCAGAGCTTCTGGTAGCACTGGCGCTTGAAGTCAGGGGCTTAGAGAAGGGCGAACCATTTTTCTTAAATGCATATCCAAGAGTTGTAAAAGCCGAAGGCTCGCCGAAAGCAGTTGAGCTAACGCAGAAGTACATGGAGCCGGTGGATGCTCTTTGGCGCGGTATTGGAGAAATCAAGGCTTCCGGACTTGCGCTGAGGGAAGAGTATGCCCGCTTTGATGCCCGTAAGAAATATTTGCTGCCGCATATTACCGGCCGTGACAATCCTGCCTGCCGCTGTGGTGAAGTCCTTCAGGGCAAATGCTCTTCGAAGGACTGCCCGCTCTTCGGCAAAGCCTGCACGCCTGAGCATCCGGTCGGCGCCTGCATGGTCTCATCAGAGGGAGCCTGCTCTGCGTACTATCTGTACGGAAGGAACTTGTAAAAATAAGACGGTGATAATGAGGATATTCAATGCTTGAATTCAACATGCCGGTCCATGAGGGCTGGAACATAGTTCATATAGCGATGCAGGTGCCTGAAGGGCATCAGATATATGTCTGCCCTGAGAACTGCCTCAGAGGCGTCGTGATGACAGCCTATGAAATGGGAGCGGCAGGAAGATTTTCCTGCGTCAGTGTCAGCGAAAGAGACCTCATAGTTGATAACCTCGAGACAGTGACGATTGACGGAGCCTCGGACGTGGTCGAGGAGATGCATGCTGGCGGAGAATTTCCGCCGGTGATTTTTCTATTTACGGTGTGCTCGCACAGAATCCTTTCCTGCGATTTCGACTATGTCTTTAAAACACTCCGTGAAAAGTACCCGGACATCATCTGGGTTCACGCATACATGGATTGCATCGCGCAGAAGGAAGGCCTGTACCCGGACATGAAGCTTCGGAAAGTCATGTATGAGTTTATCCCGAAGACGCACTCTGATGAAAAAATAGTCAACCTCCTCGGCAGTGAAGTGACAGCTACAAAAGAGAACAATGACATCGTGGCATACTACGAGTCACAGGGGATCGTACCGTTTTTATCAGATCGGCATTTCCAATCATGCCTATTTTTAGCGCATCAGGCTTTATATCCGATGCGGCGGTCAGGATTTCATCCTCGAGAACGGATGGCTGAACAGGATTTACAGAAGATACTTTTACAGTGTTCTGTGCAGTCACGCAGGTGACAGCGCCCATACCGTAAACTCCATTTGCCAGAAAAGTTTTTATATCAGCAATTAAGCCGGCGCCGCCAGACGGGTCGAGACCGGCGATAGACATCGCCACAGGTTTTTTAATAAACTTCATAAGGAACCTCCGGCAGTTATTTTACCACAAAAGCCTTAATCTTCCCATGTTTTATCGCTTATAATGTATCTCGGACGGTGCTTGGTCTCCATATATATCTTTCCGATATATTCGCCGATGATACCGAGACTTGTAAGCTGGATGCCGCCTATAAATATGACTATGCACACAAGCGATGCCCATCCATCAGCCATAGAGATGCCCATCAGCCGCCTTACGACGACTACGATTATACCGATCAGGCCGAGAAGTACAAATATGCCGCCGATCCTGGCTATGAGCTGAAGAGGCTTTACAGAAAGGCTCGTGATGCCGTCGAAGGCAAGGCCGAGCATCTTTGAGAGAGGATAATGGCTCTCTCCGGCCAGCCTCTCATGTCTTTCGTAAGTGACTGTAGTCGACTTGAAGCCTATCAATGGGAAGATGCCCCGCAGGAACAGGTTCACCTCGTGATAGTCAGCAAAGCAGTTAAGGACCCTGTTGCTGACGAGCCTGTAATCAGCATGGTTATAGACTACGTCGCCGCCCATCCGGTTCAGCAGTCTGTAGAATGCCTGGGCCGAGTTCCTCTTGAACCAGGTGTCTGTCTCTCTTGAAGAACGGACTCCATAGACGACTTCGTTCCCCTCTCTGAAAGCGTCGACCATTTTTTCCATGGCGCTTATGTCATCCTGCCCGTCACAGTCTATAGAGATGATGGCATCGACCCTGTCCCTCGATTCCATCATACCGGCCACTAAAGCGTTCTGATGGCCTCTGTTCCGGCTCTGGGAAATCCCTTCAAAATGCTCGTCCTGCCTTGCAAGGCTTTTTATTATATCCCAGGTGGAATCCTTTGAACCGTCATTTACGAAAAGTATACGGCTGCTGTCGTTTATCTTTCCTTTGGAGATCATGAGCTTGAGCTCATCTAAAAACATCGGGGCGGTCTCAGGCAGCACAGCTTCCTCATTGTAGCATGGGATTATGACAGCAAGTCTTGGGAGTTCCCTATTGTCACTTTTCATCTGGATCACACTTCCTTAATACATTTATCAGCATATGGTCTTTTGTGGCTTTTCCGTTTACTATAGTCTTTCCATCATATAGTTCAAGAGCGTCTGTTATAGATGCCTTGACATGTAGTGATGAATCCTTATCAGAGCAGTTCTTTATCACGATGGTATATGTATCCCCGGCAGACTGGGCCGGGAGATCCAGGCAGACAAGCCTGTTCTTGTCTTTGATGTCAGATCCGCTGATCCTTACATCGCCTATCGTCTCACTGCCCTTTAAAAGGCTTATCTGGTAGCCGTCTGTTTTGCCGTGCACCGGGAATTCTACCCGGTTAAAATCGTTTACCGGAGAAAATTCCTGCGTGAGCTCATTTCCCTCTGATATCTTTTTGGCACAGGTAAATCTGAATCTGCTGGTCATCACGGAAGGCACCATCTGGACCCGCATTTTTTGAAGGAGAGGCACCTGCACAGCGATGACGATACAGGCTGCAGCTGCTGAAACGATGTACAGAAGTCTGCTGTTTTTTATCTTTTTATCTACCAGACCGCCCTCCACTGCAGGAAGCATCTGATGGATGACGAGCGGGATGAACGGCAGAGAATATGCCGGCTTTCCCTCCCACACTATATAGAAGAGGAGCGCTCCGAACAGAGTTATAGCAGTCAGTGAATCTATAAGGTTATCATCCTTTTTGATGCAGGACCAGATGCCTGCCATTGCAAAAAGGAGCGTGACTATCCTGAAAGCCTGACAGTAGACAAGGATCCATGGACTCTTTCCTTCTACCAGGGCACTATACACTGAGGCTTTTGTCCCGTTTATGATATTAAAACGGTCATAGTATTCTGAAGTCCCGTCTGAAAAGGTGAGTATCGGCTTTTTCAGATAATGGAGGATGGTCGCCTTTTTTCCGCGCTTTTGGTCTATCTCTTTTATCTTCGCGAGGTCTCCGGTCTTCATCTGGTCTTTGTCTTTGAACTTCTTCGTATAATCGCTGTGGCTTCCCTTTGCCCTGCCATCATCGTCTGCGCCTATCATGATCCAGTGAGCGACCGGGAAGTCCCTGCTCTGGTCAGGGTTCAAAGCCTTGGAAGCTTTGCCAAGTACAGCAAATGATACAGCGAACACTATCAGGACAGCGGCGAACAGAGCAAGCCTCTTCCTGGAAAAATAACCGCTTATCAGCTTTATGAACCGATACACCAGATATGCGACTGCTATAAAAAATGCGGTCGGCCTTATCAGATATGAAACAGCCAGGACGAATCCAAGGACAATGCACAGCAGGAGATGTTTTTTCGGATTCATCTCTTTGTAGTTTAAAAGCACCAGGATGAAAAGTGATGCCATCATAGGCAGCATGCTCATAGTGGCAGTATAGGTCCAGCCGACATAGAGATACATCAGTGGATTCAAGACATTAAGGACAAGTATATATGAAGCTGCTGTCCGATCCCTTGTGATCCTTACCGCCCATACCAGGAAAAGTACGCTGAGGTCCATGCATATGATGTTTATGACTGTAAGGAACCTGACGTAGGCTGTTATGCCGAAAAGCATGGCAAGTTTGAAAAGCCCTACACAGAGCAGGATGAAGAAATTGTTGTTGGAGTATTTCTGGAAATAAAATATCCTGCTGTAATCGACCTGGCTCTGTCTGCCGGAAGCGATAGCGAGCGCCTGGTCCATGATCTCATATGAATCGTGGTTCCCTACAAAAGAGACAGAAAAAGCGATAAAAAGCTGTAACGCTGCCATGACTGCAAATGCTGCGATGCATATGATTTTTCTTGTCGTATCAGAGCAGTTCTTTAAAATACGGTATGTCGAGATGAATATCAGGATAAGGACCGGCAGAAGGGCCGCGAGGATGAGCTTCCATCTGCGGATGGTGCCGGCGCTCTTACCATCACCGGACAGCGCCGCGATCCTCTCGCCAAAAGAATGTGTGCCTGCTATGCCATGCCTGAAGCCTATATAGACTGCGCCTGCAAAGCATATAAAGAGCAGGAGGAGGGTCAGTATATCGATAAGCTGCAGAAGGATATTTTTATTTTTCATCTGTACTCCTGTTGTGTCTGAAGATGAGCAGTTTGCTTGCCAGATAGTTTAAGATGACGACTATCACATTTGAGAAGATCTTCACCCATGTATCATCGAACTGTATCCTGACTGCAAAGACATACATGATCAGCATATCAAGAAGGCCTGTGGCCAGCCTGCAGCCAAAAAAATAAACCATTTCCTTTACGATAGCGGGAACGGTTTCTGCTTCACTGTGAAAAACCCATTTTCTGTTTGTGACATACGCAAATAAAACCGAGAGGACCCACGCTATGACCGTAGATACCATTACCCCAATCTTAAGCGGATGTGCCATGACCCAGTAGGAAATGATATTGACTAAGGTGGTAAGGACACCAAAAATCAGGTAGGGAATGACATCCTTATATTTTTCTATTAATTTTTTCAATGCGTTTCCTTCCACAAATCTATTGTTACAATGCATTCATAGAAAATTTGACTTTTCGATTATACCACAAAAATCAAATTGTGGACGTTTTGTTTTCTTTTTTGGACAAAAATTTTTTCTGTGTGGCAAAGATAGGTGGCTGAGCTAATTCTTAAGTTTTTATGAAACATTCGCCATGGAACTGACATGGGCTTTTTTACATGATATAATTTTTCTGTGGAACTGGAAAATATAAGGAGAAATCAATGATCAGAAAAATCACAATCAACTAACCAATAGATACTGGCTCTGTTGTTAGGGAAATCGAGCCGGAGAGGCAATTCACAACAGACAAAGAGCTTGATGACGCAACTCTTTTTGAACGTTTTACAGCTGACAGCGCTGCGAAGACGCTTTCACTCGTACTTAAGGATGACGAGCAGGTTTATGGACTTGGTGAGACAGTCCGCGGCATGAATAAGAGAGGCTGGAGCTACACTGCGAATAATTCTGACGATCCGAACCATACAGAGGGCAAGCATTCACTTTACGCATCGCAGAATTTTTTCATAATCACAGATGGAAAAAGGCAGCAGGCTACTATGTCGATTACCCGGGATATCTGACCTTTGATGTGGGCTATACGATTCATGAGGAGCTGCGTATAATTTTTACAGACTTAGATGCTGACATCTATGAGATCACTGGTAATGGGGAGAATTCTCCACGTGCAATAGTCCGCGAATTCAGAGGGCTTACAGGCAAAAGCTACATCCCGCCACTTTGGGCCTTTGGCTTCGGGCAGAGCAGATGGGGCTACAGAACAGAGGACGATGTGAGAGAGGTGGCTGACAGATACGAAAAGGCCGGCGTTCCGCTCGATTCCATCTACCTCGATATCGACTACATGGAGCGCTACAAGGACTTCACGACTGATGGCGAGAAGTTCCCGGATTTCAGGGACTTTACAGCCGAGATGAAAAAGCGCGGTATCAGGCTCTTGCCGATAATCGATGCAGGCGTAAAAATCGAGGAAGGCTATGACGTATACGAGGTTATCAGATATGAAGTACAAGAAAATTTACAACTGTAAAGATGATGCAGAGGCGGCAGTAATTCTGGGAATGCTTTCAGCATCAGGTATAAGAGGGATGTCCCGTGATGTGGAACAGGGGGATATCATGAATGTGATGTCCGGTACTACGCTGTACGGAAAGGAAATCTGTGTGCCTGTGGATCAGGTGGAGAAGGCCCGGAGTCTGATGAAAGATTATGATTCTGCGGCAGAGAAAGAAGAGACAGTAAAGAAGCCGAAGGTACGGATTCCATATCTTATCGTGCTGGTTGTATTTGTGGTTGCAGTAGTGCTGGCAATAGTGATGAGTTAAGGAGGCGTACTATCTTGAATAGTGCATTTGGAAAAATAGCAGTGGGGCAGATACTGCTGATCATCTGCTGTATTTTTTACCTGATATGGTGGAGCATATCTTACAGGCCAGGCGTTGAGGTGAACAGGGCGGGAGGACTGAACGGAATCCTGCTTATGATCACGGAGGCCATAAGTATGGCGGCAGTGCTGCTTGTTACACTGATCTGAGGGACAATAAGTGGGACTTTTTAAGAAAAAGCCGGGTGCAAAAGGCCAGGCAGGAGTTGCACTGATATATGTGATAGCAAGCATTGTGTGCGGAGTCCTTGCAGTATTTGCAGCAGAGAAGATGGTTGTGAATATAGGTATATGACATTTCATGGGTGCTACTTCGGCAGCACTCTTTTTTTGCGTGGAAGATTCTGATACAATAGCAGTTAGAATCAAGGAGGCATACAAATGGTAAAACATATAATTCTATGGCAGTTTAGGGATGAACTCTCAGATGATACAAAGAAGGTGCTGGGGAAGGAAATAAAGGAGAAGCTGGAAGCTCTTCAGGGAAGGATTACGGGCCTTATTGATATTCATGTGCAGGCGGATATTCTTCCGTCATCGAATGCTGATCTGATGCTCGACTGTTCGTTTACAGATGAGGAAGCACTGAATGGCTATGCAGTACATCCTGACCATGTGAAGATAAAGGATGGACTCATCGGACCGAATGTGAAGTCAAGGGTCTGCATTGATTATGTGAAATAAGGAGAGCAGGTTTTTATATGGTACGAGAGATAAATCACGATACATTTTTCCTGGGGCAGAAATCTGAGCCGGCAACAGAAGCAGATAAAGGAGTAGCAAAGGACCTTCTTGATACTTTGAAGGCCAATTCTGATAGGTGTAAAAAAGAACATCATTGCTGTAAGTATGGGACCGGTAGATGTGGTCATGTTCAATCCTGTCATCATGCGAAAGGAAAAACCATATGAGACAGAGTTTTTCTGGCTTTATTGCAGAAATAATCCAGCATAAGGTCGACAATCTGCAGGGGATTCTGATTTAGATTATAGTTATTTGTATAAGGACAGTGGTTTTTGCGCCTACTGTCCTTTATTTTACGCAGCTTTTGAGAAATTTATAAATGAAGATCATTGTTCGGTATTTGAATTTATAATCCTTTCAATAGCTGTTTCAGGGGCTAGTAGTTCATTAGCGATGTAAGCATGGACTGCTAAAAAAGCTTTTACGAACGCAAAAATGAACGCAAAAAAATACGCTTGTTTTTGCGTTCGCTTTGTGCTATGATACAGTTAAAATAACGGAAGAAGGGATAACGAATATGAAAGAACAGAAAAATTTGGAATTTAAAGAATCTGTTACCAATACTTTTCTTAAAACAGTAAGTGCATTTGCAAATTATGGAACTGGATGTATCAAGTTTGGCATACGAGACAATGGGGATATTGTAGGCATTTCAGACCCGGAGAAAACATGCCTCGACATTGAAAATCGTATAAATGACAGCATTAACCCGGTCCCACAATATACGTTAAGCATAAATGAAAAAAATTCAGTAATTACCTTGGAAGTGGAGGAAGGTCTTAATAAGCCATATTTGTATAAATCTAAGGCTTATAGAAGAAATGATACTGCAACAATTGAAGTAGATAGGCTGGACCTTACAAGGCTTATTCTGGAAGGACAGTCGTCTTCTTTTGAGGAACTGCCGTCAAAAATGGAAGATCTTCATTTCACAGATCTGGAGAAAAAACTTAAATCCGTACTGCACCTTGAAACCTTTTCAAAAGACACTCTTAAAACATTGGAATTGCTGGATAACAGGGACAACATTAATATAGCAGGAGAACTTCTTGCGGATAAAAACAGCTTCAGTGGTACGGATATTGTACGTTTTGGAGACAGCATCAGCATTATGCTTGACAGGGAAATACATGAGCATGAATCTGTTCTGCTTCAGTATGATGAAGCAGTCAATATGTATAGGAAGTATTATCAATATGATGAAATCAAAAGTATTACACGAGAAACTGTAAGTCTGATTCCAGAAGATGCTTTTCGTGAGGCAGTTGCTAATGCACTGGTTCACAGAGCATGGGATATATCGAGCGATATCAGGATCGGTATGTATCCGGAAAAAATAGAAATAATATCGCCAGGAGGATTGCCAAAAGGTGTAACAGAAGAAGAATATCTACGAGGCGGAATATCTGTACTGCGAAATCGCATTTTGGGGAATATATTCTTTCGGTTGAATTTGATTGAACGTTTCGGGACAGGAATAAGAAGAATTAATGAAGCGTATCATGACAGCGAAAAGAAGCCTGTGTTTGATATTTCTGAGAACAGTATCCGTATATCATTGCCTGTGGTAAATACAGATAATATTCCTAATACGCTTACTGAGGACGAAAATAAAATATATAGGCTGCTGAAAGGCTATTCTATGGCAAGTTCAGAAATAGCAGAAAGAGCTGCTTTTGGAAAAACAAAAACGGTTAAAATCCTGAAAAAATTAGTGGAAGACGGGTATGTAAGATCAAACGGAAATGGGAGAGGAAGGAAATATTCAGTAGATTTGTACTGACTAGTTGATATGCATAGAGTTATAGCGGTCAGAAGAAATAGCTGTCCGTATGATTAAAAAAGAAGGAAAAGTTATGATGAAATTATCTATGTTCCAACTGTTGAAGACTTTGAAAAAGAAAGATCTTCGGCTGAAAGTAATATTAAAATAAAACCTTTAAAATAAAATTTCTGTAATCTTAGGACGAACGGTAGTAAATCGGTGACGAACGGTATTGAAAGGCCGCTGAAATACATGGTAAAATTATAGTCGTAACAAAGAAATGAAGGCTATTGGGAAAGGAAAAATTCAAATGGATTTATATGCGATTGTAGGATTAATTAGTGGAGCGATTGCTGCCTGATTGCTGTTTCTTTTTAATAAGAAAAAAATAAAAGTACCTATGTGAAGAATATCACTTTTCTTGATGTGTGTAAAGACAACCGGATTTAGAAAAAGTAAAATCTAAATGGAAACAAAACTGTACAAAGGATTTCGTGAAGTGAGTATTGATGCTGGTGGAAAAAAACTAGCATGGGCTTTTGGTATAGTTGGCGGAATTGGCGGTGCTTCAGCGGGATTTACGGCCGGTTTTGCTGCAGGACGTGCATACTAAAATTTGCAGAGAGGAAAAGAAAATGAAATTTATTAATGAAAAAGATAAAAAAAGATCTATGATATTTTTTTAATGCTAATAGTATCGCTTTTTTTTGTACCATATATTTCAAATCCGGGTATACGTTTTGCGATTTCATTTTTACTAGTCATTCTATTTATTAATGCTGCAGTTATAATTGGTAAGTTATTTAAATATATTAAAAAACACAAAAAATAGAACTGCAAATTTAAATAAAAAACATAGTGCATTAAATTGGTTTATACCAGAACTGATTTCTTTGGACTAAAAATTGCTGTTTGCTGGTGAACCTTTTACTTGTAAACAGCAGTTTATTTTTAGTTCGGTACGAATAGTATCAGTTGAGAGAAATTTGCAAAAAATGGTAGGAGATTGCAAATATGAGATGGATAAAACACTTAATATCAGTATTGTTGGCGATTTTTTCACTTATTTTAATTAGAAATGCATCAACTGTTTTAAGCATCTTTTTAATAGTGTCATGTATTTACTACGAAGAGTTTAATCACATCATAACTGAGAAGCAAGGTAAACGTCAAATAATTCGCCACTTGGCGCAATAAGAAAACCGCTGATCTTTTATCAGCGGTTGTTTTTGTAACAGTTCTGTGGCAACTGATCCGACCACGGTAACAGTGGCTTTAGTTTTTCTT
>Ga0256404_1006137_pt1 | contig 20274 bp, 14 predicted proteins | sample RumenRJG_01DNA_FD_185990 | JGI IMG/M metagenome (GOLD analysis project Ga0256404, IMG submission 185990) | Bovine rumen microbial communities from Lethbridge, Alberta, Canada - RJG_01 | ecosystem: Host-associated > Mammals > Digestive system > Stomach > Rumen | place: Canada: Alberta | collected...
TCGTTTATACTTCGTTAGATCCTAAGACAGCGGCCTATATCTTGGTTACTTTCTCTTCCAATGCCACTCCGGGCGGCGGTAATGCATCCAAAAATAGCCCTGATGTCGTTTATCTGGACGATGCGGAGATCATCTATAACCACGCATTGTCGACGTTCAAGATGGGTAATCAGCAGATTTCGTTCTCGAATGGTCACGCCAATACATCTGTGGAGTTCAGCGATAGCGACTATACTTTTACGGCTACGACGAATGGTAAGGCGGCGAAATCCTTTATCGGCTTTGATGAGGAGCACAATCAGGTACTTGTTTATGTAGTAGCAGATAGTTATTCGCAGGCAAAGGAATACTCCGTCTATACGCTTCAGATGGCAGAGCCGGTTCGCGATACCGAGTATGCTTATGCTGCCTCGACCTGCGCTAACGAGCCTTATTCAGATAACCTCTTTACGAACTTAACCGAGGCGGGTTCTTATACTACCCGAATCCCGAATTCGAAAGGCGGTGACTCGATTATCACGCTGACGCTGAGTGTGTTGCCGACCTACGCTTTCCCTGCTGAAGCAACGACGAAGATGAACGAGTTGTATGTATGGCGCGAGAAGACTTATCAGGACCTCACACCGGGCGTATATACCTTTGCAGACTCGCTGCAAACCAAAGCCGGTTGTGACTCCGTTTATACGCTGACGCTGAACGTGGAGGCGATTCCCTATCTGATGGAGGAAAGCACCAGCGCTTGCCAAAACGAAGAGGCTACTTGGCGTCTCAAAACGCTGAATACCAATGAGGTAGGTACGTTCATTATTTATGACTCGCTGAAATCGCAGTATGATATGGACTCTGTCTATCGGCTGACGTTGCATGTGTTGCCGGTTTATACCTTCCCGGAAGAAGCAACGATGAAGATGAACGAGTCGTATGTATGGCGCGAGAAGACCTATCAAGGTCTCACGCCGGGTGTATATACCTTTGCTGATTCGCTGCAGACTAAGGCCGGTTGCGACTCCGTCTATACGCTGACGCTGAGTGTTCAATCAATCGGCTACTGGTTCGAAGAGACAATGAGCGCATGTGTCAACGAAGAGGCAGAATGGCACCAAAAAGCGCTGCCTACCGTTGCAGAAGGTACATACGTACTCTATGATTCGCTCCTGTCGATGTATGGACAAGACTCCGTCTATCAGCTGACGCTGAGGGTTCACCCCATCTATCTGTTCACCGAGGAGAAATACGTTAACGAAGCCAGTCTGGAATGGCGCGGCAAGACCATCCAAGACCTGCCCAAACGCGAAGAGCCGTATTTGATCTACGACTCGCTGACCACTCAGTACGGTTGCGACTCTATTTACATGCTACGTTTGCATGTATCCGACATTCCTATCACGTACGGCAGTTTCTCTGCGGAGTGTTGCGAGGGTGAGTTTATCCTCTTCGATGGAGTGGAGTACAGAGAGTCGTTTGACGGCGATGTACGTATCTCGGAGAAGAATATCTACAGCGGAGACTCTATTGTCCACGTAACCATTACGGTCTTCCCTTCGTACTTCATTGAGGAAGAGTTGACCATCGTTGTTGGCGAGGAGATCCAGTGGGAGTATTATGACCTCAGCCAGTTCCCGATTAGCTCTGTGACGCTGAAGGCGGAGTATTGGTCGGATGATTTCTGTGACTCCACCAGAGTTCTGTACCTCACCGTCATTCCCGAGCCCATCAGCACAGGTGTTCAGAATGCGAATGCAGACCCACGCGTAGCCCGCAAAGTGCTGTATAACGGAAAACTCTATATCATCCGCAAGGATGAACATATATATGATGTTTTAGGTAAAAAAATTAAATAAATTATTACAACAATGAAAAAAATCTTTACAACTCTTTTTGCCGGGCTGATGATCTCGGCACAAGTAATGGCAGTCTCTATCATGGATGTCTGCGGTAAGTATGACGGCACTCTGTTGCTGGATTCCGAGGAATATCCGGGCAGCGAGGTCTATCTCCTTCCGGGCGTGACAGATAACACGCTTACTTTTGTCCTTCCGGACTTCAAGTATATGGGCGTAAGTCTCGGTAGTATCGTTCTGCCGAATATCACGATGTCGGAGGACGGTCAGTTCTCTATCGAGGAGACCACTCTCTATCTGCAAGTTTTGCTGAATCTGCGTGCGACCATCAATATTCTGGCTTCCTATGAGGAAGGCGGTAAAACGTACACTTCGCAGGCTACGGCGAGTCAAGCAGGTATTGTCCTGGAGATAGCAGAGCCGACAACCCTTCCCGAACCGATTATCGTTTGTTTCGCAGGAGATGCGGTTCGCTCGAACAACTACGCGCTGCCGAACGGCGGTTTCGAAGGTGCATGGACTAATAACGAACCTGCCGGCTGGCACTCGTTCGTTTCGGCTACCGGAAGTTTTGCTGATTTTGTGAAGAATAATGCTGATCAGTTCAAGCAGTCTGAGCTGGTTCGTCCGGGCTCCGAAGGCGCGCATAGTGTGCTTCTTTCTTCTAAAGTGATGTTTGGCGTGAAGGCGAATGGAAACTGCACGAATGGCCGGATCAATGCAGGGTCTATGTCGGCAGATGAGGCATCTGCTAACTATAATTTCTCTGATCCGGATAGTGTAGGTTTCAATACTCCGTTCCAAGGTCGCCCAGACTCGATGGTCTTCTGGGCAAAATATATTCCCGGCGATCGCGATGCTGCCAACGAAGCTAATCAAGCACGTATGAGCACGATCATTACCACCAACGCACGCTATCAGGATCCGGAGGCTGCAGACTATTCGGAAGTCAAACTGGCTCAGGCCGCTATTAACTATCCCGCTACGGCTTCTTTGGGATGGCAGCGAATCTCCGTGCCGTTCAGCTATATAACCGAGAACTCGGATAAGGAGCCGGCTTATATCCTCACGACCTTCACGACCAACAAACTGCAAGGTGGCGGAACCTCAACCAATGCTCATCCGGATTCTGTTTTCCTGGACGATGTAGAGCTAATCTATAACAACCATCTGCTCTCTCTTACCCGCGGCGAGGAGGCTATCACTTTTGAGGGCGAGTCCTATAAGATTAACGAGACCTATTGTGACTCCTGCGGTATTTTTGAAGGTGTTGAAGATGGCGTTTCGGCGCAATCATTCTTCGCGTACGATGCGCTTCATAAATGTGTCTTCGTTTATGTAGTGGCTGATGACTTTGCACAATTCGGCAAATATAATGTTTACCGTATTGACTTCACCGATACCGATGCAGAGGGTACTTCACTCGATCCGAAGGAGCCGGAGGTACAGGGTATCGAAGAAACTATAACCCGTGAGGCGCGCTTTGAGAAGGTGCTGATCAATGGTCAGTTCTTGATCCGCTCCAGCGACGCATGGTACAATGCTTCCGGCGTGCGCGTTAAATAAAAATCAATAGAATAGTGAAACGTTTAATTCTTTCAATACTGCCGTTATTGGTAGGCTGCGCACTCTCTGCGCAGACCTACCACGACGGCGTTTGGTATTCGATCTATAACGATGCCACGCATACGATGAATACCCAGGGTGACTATGAGACCGGAGGTGTTTTTGCGCCTACGACCGGTACCCTCAATGTCAAGTGGCGGTATGAATGGATTGACTGGCTGGGTGTAGCCCGTAAGATTGATACCGAGGTACTGACCTCTGCTAATGGAGGTACTAATACCACCAAGGTAGGCAAACTCGCGGAAAACACCTCGAATGGAAGCAATACCACCGAGTCCTTTGCGGTAGGTAGGGATATTAACTGGATTAAGTTCAACCGTACAGGAATGCCAACCCACAAGGTACATGTCTATCACATTGACATTCCGCTTGCTAAACATATTCTCTTGGCTTCCGGAGATTACGGTACAACTTCGGCCTCTTATAATTTCGGCGAGCAGGATGCACTTTCTATCTCGGAGCCGTATATGGTGAATCTCCGTTCGTTCCTTTCTGCGGGCGATATTACCGTTACTTCTTCCGACCCGGAAATCTTCCATCTTGGTTCGGCAGAGAGTATAGATCCGATTGTTTATGCGGTAGGTGCTAATGCCTGCGCCTCGGCGAACGGAACAGCTGACGCTGCATCCGGTGCTGCTCTTGGAAAAATCGCTAACTATGCTTTCTCCGTTTATTTCACTCCGAAGGAGAGCGGTTCATATACCGGCACTATCACGCTCACCGATGGCGTATCTACGGCTACTATTACCCTTTCCGGTACCGGACGTAAACTCGATCAGTCTATTACTTGGGACCAAGAGGAAACGACTATCCTCTCCAATGAGACCATCGCGCCCGCGACGGCTTCCTCCTCTCTGGAGGTGACTTATACCTTCAGCCCGGAGGGCATTGTGACCTTTGCGGACGGAGTCTTCTCTATCCTCAGCGATGGTCAGGTGACCGTTACAGCTGCGCAAAGCGGAAATAATATCTATAATGCAGCTGAATCCGTAGCTAAGACCTTTACGATCTTCCCTGAGGTGACTTATAACACCTATGAGGCTTCTATCTGCGAGGGCGAAGTGTATAACGACGAACATTTCGGTGCCTTGACCGAGGGGCGTCTCTATTATGATACGATTCCGAATGTCTATGGCGGTGATTCGGTGATTACGCTGACTTTGCATGTGCACCCGCTCTTTGCATCGGAGGAGTCCTTCAACCATTATCTCGGCTTACCGGGCGAATGGCAAGGCGTGAACCTGAGTCTCCTTTCTCTGGGCGACACTACGCTCATAGCGGCTTATAGCTCTGCTTACGGATGTGACTCTACTTATACGCTCCATCTGTCGGTGCTGCCGAATCCTACCACCTACGGTGAGTATCAGGCGTTCTTCTGCGACGGAGACTCGGTAGAGTTCTCCGGCAAGTGGTACACGGCTGCCATCCAGGAGGACGTCACGGTAGCGGAGAAGAATATCTTCGGCGGCGACTCCGTCGTTACCTTCACGGCTACCGTTCTGCCGCGTCATCTCTTCGCTCTGGACACCACCATCACGATGGACGAGCCGCTCGTATGGCGCGAGAAGGAATATGGTCTCTTGACTCCGGGTGAGTACACCTTGTACGACTCGCTCAAGAATATCGACGGTTGCGACTCCGTCTATGCGCTGCAGCTGACCGTGAACGCTATTCCTTATCTCTTTCAGGAGGTTACCACGGCTTGCCGGAACGAAGAGGCGGCTTGGCGCGAGATGACGCTGCCTACGTATGAGGCGGGCACCTTCATCCTCTACGACTCGCTGCAATCGCAGTACGGCATGGATTCGATCTATGAGTTGACTCTCACCGTTTATCCTTCCTATGCGTTCGAGGACGAAGCACAGACTATCTACGTGGGCCAGCCGGGCGTATGGCGTGAGATCGACCTCAGTCTCATACCCGTAGGCGATACGATCCTGACGAAACTCTATACTACCGTCATGGGATGTGACTCCGTCTATACGATGCATCTCACCGTGAACGAAGCACCGGCTACCTACGGCGTCGATTCGATCTATATCTGCGGCAGAGGTGAAGTGGCTTTCTATGACGGCATCCCGTATTCAAGACCGACTAAAACGCCGCTGACGGTGACTTTGAGCACCCCGAATCAGTTCGGCGGAGACTCTATCGTCGAGTTGTGGGTACTGGCTTCCAATAAGTATGAGATGAATTTCAGCCAGACGATCACCAAAGGTGAGTCCGTCGTTTGGCAGGATATCGACCTCAGTGTGCTGCCGGCTGGCGACACGACGCTGACGGTCATCTATCCGACGATCCATGGTTGTGACTCCACCTTCATCCTCACGCTGAAAGTGGTCAGCCCTGTCGCAACGGGTATCCAAACGGTTCAGGAGAGCATCCGCCCGGCGGAGAAATTCTTCCTCAACGGACAACTCTATATTCGCAAGGACGAGCGGTTATACACCCCGCAAGGCGCCTTGATCACTACGAAGAAAGAGGACTAAAAAATAGAAGCGGCCATAATGGTCGCTTCTATTTTTATGCTTTGCGCAAAGCCTTTTTAATTTTCTACTTCAATCGCGGCGCATTTGTAGGCCAGATAAGATTTCTCTTCGTTGTTGAGCAGCGGAGAGATTTCTTTATAGACACGTACGTGGTAGGCGTTGAGCCAGTCGATCTCGTCTTCTGTCATGAGCGACATCTCGATAAGCGAAGTGTCGTAGAAACAGAGGGTGAGGGTTTCGAAGGCGAGCCACTCATCTTCGGTGGTGGTTGCCTTGGCCTGTTTTGCCGGAATGACGGTGATGAGGTTCTCCGTGCGGATACCCCATTTGTCGGTGCGGTAGATACCCGGTTCGTCAGAGATGATGTGACCGATCTCGAGTGCGGTGGGGTTGTTATCCGTGCGTACGTTTTGCGGTCCTTCGTGGCAGCCTAAGAAATGGCCGACACCGTGACCCGTTCCGTGACCATAGGTGATACCTGCCGCCCACATGTATTGCTTGGCTAAGGCATCGAGTTGGTTACCGCGTGTACCACGAGGGAAACGAGCGGTCGCCAAGGCGATGTGACCTTTGAGGACGTAGGTATAGTCGAGTTTCGCTTGCTGCGGGATACGTCCACCGAGCCAGACGGTGCGGGTGATATCCGTCGTTCCGTCGAGGTACTGACCGCCGGAGTCGAGAAGTAACATTCCTTCGGGTTTTACGACTGCACAGTTTTCCGGTGTGGCCGCATAATGAACAATCGCACCGTTTCCTTGGTAGCCTGCGATCGTGCCGAAGGACTCATCCGTGAAGTTCTCTCCCATGGAGCGGAACTCGTGCAGTTTGTCTGCAAGCGAGCACTCAGTCTGGGTCTTACCGTCTGCAAAGGCTTCTTCTTCGAGCCATTTGAAGAAACGGGTGAGGGCGACGGCATCTTGGCGCATCGCGATGCGTTCACCTTCCAGTTCGACGTCATTTTTCTTGGCTTTGTCAATGAGGATGGGGGACTTGGCATCGATCTTCTTGCATCCTTCCGGAATGGCTTCGTACAGCGCCTCGTTGACACGTGCACCGTCGTATAGGATGGCACCGCTAAGACTGCGGATATAGTCAAATACCGCTTCGTAGGGCTTGACATCGATGTTGTTGAAGTCGAGGTAGTTATGCGCAGGCGAATCCACTTTATTTGCATCTACGAAGAGCGTGCACTTGTCAGTTTCAAGCACGACGTAGGAGATGACAACGGGGTTGTATTCCACATCTTTACCGCGAATATTCAATAGCCAGGCAATTTCGTCGAGTGCGCTGATGATCATCGCGTCGGCTTTCTTCTTAGCCAGTTGTTCCCGCATGCGCGTCAACTTACTTTCTACCGTCTCACCGGCAAAGTCAGCGGAGTAGGGATAGAGTTTGTCCTGCGGGATAGCCGGGCGACCTTCGGTCCAGATCGGCTTGATGAGATCGATGGATTTGAGTTCGATTTTCTCTTTCCATTCGGCAAAATCATTGACCGAGAACATCTCGGGATTCACGCCCACGAGACCTTGCACGTTGTCAGCAAGCCAGTCAACGATCTTAGGGCAGTCCACATCGGATTCACGCATCAGTTCGATGGTGGAGTCTTTGAGTTCCAAACCAGCCTGCAGGTAATATCGGCTGTCGGTCCACAGTAGGGCACGGTCCAAGGTGATGACCATGGTACCGGATTCGCCGTTAAAGCCGGAGATCCACTGCATCTCAAACCAGTGAGAAGCCATATATTCACTTGCGTGAGGGTCATTCCCCGGTACTACGTACGCAGCCAAACCCGCTTCACGCATCTCTTGCCGCAACGCGGCCAAACGCTCTACTACTTTCATAAAAATTCAAAATTTTGCTGCAAAGATACACTTTTTTTTGCATATGTCAAAAAATTTGTGAAAATTTAATCGAAAAATTTGGAATTTTAGAAAATTTTCACTAATTTTGCACGATTTTTTGATAGTATGGAGGAAAACGGACTCATATTTAGATGCTTTGCGAGTGGAAGTAGCGGAAACTGCTACTATCTCGGTACGCGTCATCGGGGTATCCTGATTGATGCGGGTATCTCTGCGCGCCAGATACAGAAATGTCTGCGTGAGATGGGTCTGGATTTCCAAAATATCATGGGTGTGCTGGTGACGCACGATCACGCGGATCATATCCGTGCGGTGGGTACATTAGGAGAGCGTGTTCATCTGCCGATATACACGACAGCGGAGATTCATGAAGGTATTGACCGGAACTACGGTGTACGGGAGAAGTTACGTACGAGTCGCCGTTATTTCGAGCGCGGTGTAGAGTGGGAACTCTTCGGTATGCGGATCAATACTTTCCACATCGAACACGACTCGACGGACTGCTTGGGTTACTGCATCGATTTTCTGAATCAGCGTTTTGTGCTGATGACGGACTGCGGTTCGGTGAATGAAGAGATGGAGGCGTATATCCGCACGGCGAACCATCTGGTGATCGAAGCGAACCACGACGAGCATATGTTGCTCAACGGTCCGTATCCGACGTATCTGAAGGAGCGAATCTTGAGTCCACGGGGCCATCAGAGTAATGATGTGTGCGGTGAGCTGTTGGAGCGTAACTGGCATCCGGATCTGCGTAACGTATGGTTATGTCACCTGTCGTTGGAGAACAACGATCCGGAGGTGGCTTACCACACGGTGGCATCCTATCTGGAAGAGATAGAGATCATCCCGGGACAGGATATCTTCCTCAAGGCGCTGGAACGTACGACGCCGAGTCCCGTTTATAGTCTCAACGACAAGATGATCGTAGAGACGTCAGATCGTTAAAACGTTAAACTGTTAAATCGTTAATATGGAAAGACTTGTTATCATTCCTACCTACAACGAGAAGGAGAATATCGAAGCAATCATCACGGCCGTGATGGAGTTACCGTTGGATTTCAACGTCCTCATCATCGATGACGGTTCGCCGGACGGCACGGCAGCGATCGTGAAGAGGTTGATGAACGGTGTGTTCAGGGATCGTCTGTTCCTGGTAGAGCGTTCCGGTAAACTCGGTCTCGGCACGGCGTACCTCTGCGGTTTTGCCTGGGCGATCGAGCATAAGGCCAATTATATCTTTGAGATGGATGCCGATTTCAGTCATAATCCGAAGGATCTGCTCAAACTGTACGACGCTTGTGCGAATGAAGGGGCAGATCTGGCGATCGGTAGCCGGTATATCACGGGTGTGAACGTGGTCAATTGGCCGATGGGTCGGGTGCTGATGAGTTATTTCGCGTCCAAATATGTCCGTACGGTGTTGGGCGTGAAGATCAAAGACACGACAGCCGGTTTCGTTTGCTACAAACGTCATCTGTTAGAGACCATGGAACTGGATAAGATCCGTTTCAAAGGTTATGCGTTCCAGATCGAGATGAAATACACGGCGCATAAATGCGGTGCGAAGATCATTGAGGTGCCGATCGTGTTCGTGAACCGTGTACTGGGTACCAGTAAGATGAGCGGAGGTATCTTCTCCGAGGCACTCTTTGGCGTGATTAAATTGAAGATGAACAGTTGGTTTAGAAAATATCCCAAGTTATGACGTTAGAACAAAATATAGCACAATTGGCCAAGGCGGCTGTGAAGGCGTTGTATGACGTGGATGCCGCAGACAGCCAGATACAGTTACAGAAAACCCGGCCTGAGTTCGAAGGAAACATCACGTTGGTGGTGTTCCCGTTCGTGAAGTTGGCACGCAAAGTTCCTCAGCAAGTCGCTTCGGAGCTGGGTGAATGGCTAATGGCTAATGGCGAAGGCTTAATTGCCAAATACAATGCCGTTCAAGGTTTCTTGAACCTCGTTATCGATGACGTGTTCTGGGTAAAACAACTGGAAGCGATCGATGCTTGCGCTAACTATGGTAATGGCGAAAGGCGAATGGCGAATGGCGAAAGGCCTTTAATGATGGTTGAGTACAGTTCGCCGAACACCAATAAACCGCTGCACTTGGGTCACGTGCGTAATAACCTGTTAGGTTATTCGATCGCGAAGATTCAGGAAGCGAACGGATGGAAGGTGGTGAAGACCAACATCGTCAATGACCGTGGTATTCATATCTGCAAGTCGATGCTGGCTTGGCTGAAGTTCGGTAACGGTGAGACACCGGAGTCGTCCGGTAAGAAAGGCGATCACCTGATCGGTGACTATTACGTGCGTTTTGACAAAGAGTACAAGGCGCAGATCGCTGAACTGATGGCCAAAGGTATGGATGAAGAGACCGCTAAACGCGAAGCTCCGTTGATGCTGGAGGCACAGGAGATGCTTCGTAAATGGGAAGCCAATGATCCGGAGATTCGGGCGTTGTGGGCGAAGATGAACGAATGGGTGTATGCCGGTTTCGATGAGACTTACAAACGTCTTGGTGTATCGTTCGATAAGATCTATTATGAGTCCAATACCTACCTGGAAGGTAAGTCAGAAGTGGAGAAAGGTCTGGCAACCGGTCTGTTCTACCGCCGTGAAGACGGTTCTGTTTGGGCCGATCTGACGAAGGATGGTTTGGATGAGAAACTGCTGCTGCGTTCCGACGGTACTTCTGTTTATATGACTCAGGATATCGGTACGGCTAAACTGCGTTTCCAGGATTTCCCGATCGATAAGATGGTGTATGTAGTGGGTAACGAGCAGGAGTACCACTTCAAGGTGCTGTCTATCTTACTCGATCGTCTCGGTTTCCCATTCGGAAAGGAATTAGTGCACTTCAGTTACGGTATGGTCGAACTGCCGAACGGTAAGATGAAATCCCGTGAAGGTACCGTGGTCGATGCCGATGATCTGATGGATAAGATGATCGAGGATGCGTTAGAGATGAACGAGGATAAAGAGGTGGCACGTATGGTGGGCCTTGGTGCGTTGAAGTACTTCATCCTCAAGGTTGATCCTCGCAAGAATATGCTCTTTAACCCGGCGGAGTCGATCGATTTCAACGGAAACACGGGGCCGTTCATCCAATATACGTATGCGCGTATTCAGAGCGTACTCCGCAAAGCGGAGAGCGATCAGCAATCAGCCGTCAGCCATCAGCTCGAAGAAAAAGAATTGGCTCTTATCCAGCGCTTATGCGAATATCCGTCTATCGTGCGGAATGCAGGTGATAACTTCTCTCCGGCAGTGATTTGTAACTACGCATACGATCTGGCGTGTGACTTCAACTCGTTCTATCATGACCTGAGTATCTTGAATGAACCGGATGCTGCCAAACGTGCGTTGCGCCTGCTGCTTTCCAAGAACGTAGCCAAAGTGCTGCACTCAGCGATGAGTCTTCTCGGAATAGAGATGCCGGAGAGAATGTAAAAAAAAAAGAGCGCCAACGCGCTCCTTTTTTTTAGTTCCGGAATTGTAGTTCTCCGTCTTTGAGTTCCACGATAACCGGTTTACTTGAATCGACCTTTCCGCCGATAATCTGTTTACTCAGTTCATTGAGAACCAGTCGTTGCAATGCTCTCTTGACAGGTCGAGCACCGAACTGCGGATCGTATCCTTCTTTAGCGATATACCGAATCGCATCATCCGTGACGCGCAGGTCAATGCCCTGGTCTTCCAGCATCTTATGGATGCGGCTCACTTGCAGACCTACTACCGCCTTGATATCATCCTCCGTCAACTCGGTGAAATGGATGATCTCATCGATACGGTTGATGAACTCCGGTCGAACGGAGGCCCGTAACTGTTCTTCCGTTAAGTTAGAGGTCATAATGATGAGGGTGTTCTTGAAGTTGACTACCCGTCCTTTGTTATCCGTCAGACGACCGTCATCCAATACTTGCAGCAACACATTGAACACATCGGGGTGCGCTTTTTCGATCTCATCAAACAGGACTACCGAGTAGGGTTTGCGTCGAATAGCCTCGGTTAACTGACCGCCTTCGTCATAACCCACATATCCCGGAGGTGCACCGATGAGTCGGGTGGCACTGAACTTCTCCTGATATTCGGACATATCGATACGCGTCATCATATTCTCGTCATCGAACAGGTAGTCTGCTAGCGCCTTTGCCAACTCGGTCTTACCGACACCGGTCGTACCTAAGAAGATGAAACTACCGATCGGTCGTTTAGGATCTTGCAATCCTGCACGGCTTCTTCTTATCGCATCACTGACGGCTTCGATCGCCTGATCTTGACCGATGACACGCTTATGCAGTTCTTCTTCCAAGTGCAGTAACTTATCCCGTTCGCTTTGCATCATCTTAGCTACCGGAATACCGGTCCACCGTGCAACTACCTCCGCGATATCGTCTTCATCCACTTCCTCTTTGATCAGCGCCTCATTGCTGATGGCATGCAAAGAGTCTTGTGCCGCTTTGATATTCGCTTCCGAAGCAGGTATCAGACTGTACCGTATTTCGGCAACTTTGCCGTAGTTTCCTTCGCGTTCAGCTACTTCTGCCTGATGTTTGAGCGTCTCGATACGTGCTTTCTCATTTTGGATGGTAGCTACGTACCCTTTCTCTTTGTTCCAACGGGCGTTGAGTTCATCGGATTTGGCTTTGAGTTCCTTTAACTGCTCTTCGATCACTTTCAGTTTCGCTTCATCTTTATCCCGTTTGATGGCTTCGCGTTCGATCTCCAGTTGTTTGATTTGCCGGTCGAGGGTATCGATCTCTTCGGGTTTGGAGTCCACTTCCAGTCGCAGTTTAGCAGCCGCTTCATCTACCAGGTCGATCGCCTTATCCGGTAAGAAACGATCCGTGATATACCGTGCACTAAGCGTCACCGCTGCGATGATCGCATCGTCCTTTATACGCACCTTATGGTGGGTCTCATAGCGTTCCTTCAGACCACGTAGGATTGATATCGTCGCGGCTTCGTCCGGTTCATCTACCATGACCTTTTGGAAACGCCGTTCGAGCGCCTTATCGGTCTCAAAGTATTTCTGGTACTCATCCAATGTGGTCGCACCGATCGCCCGAAGGTCACCACGTGCCAAAGCAGGTTTGAGGATATTGGCTGCATCCATAGCTCCGCTGGATTTACCGGCACCTACGAGGGTATGGATCTCATCGATAAAGAGGATGATCTCACCGGCTGCGGCTACCACTTCATTCACGACGCCCTTCAGACGCTCTTCGAACTCACCCTGGTACTTGGCGCCGGCGATTAGGGCTCCCATATCGAGCGAGTAGATCTGTTTTTTCTTCAGGTTCTCCGGAACATCGCCACGCACGATTCGGTGCGCCAAGCCTTCCGCAATAGCGGTCTTACCGACACCCGGTTCACCAATCAGGATAGGATTGTTCTTCGTTCGCCTACTCAGGATCTGGAGCACACGACGTATCTCGTCATCTCTACCGATGACGGGGTCTAACTTGCCCTCTCGAGCTCGCTCGCAGAGGTTAATAGCAAACTTCTGTAAGTTTTCGTTGTTTTGATTCGTTGCATTCATAGTTATATGTGTTTTAGTTAATTATTCTACCTAACACCACACAAACTATGTTCCAAATGCGCTTAAACTGACAAAATGGCAGATTTTTGAATCCAGTCCAGCAGTTCCTGCATCGAGTGGAAAATGCGATCTGCGTGTTCTGCAGCCAGTTCCGAATCGGGGAGAGGCCCTGTGTTAACGGCGCAGCAGAAGAGTCCGGCGGCTTTGGCAGCACGGACACCTAAGGGTGCGTTTTCGACCACCATGCACTCCGATTTCTTGAATCCCGACCGCTCCCAGGCTTTAAGGTACGGTTCCGGATCGGGTTTCCCGTGCGTAACATCAAAAGATGTAATGATGTCGCAGAACACATTGTCAAACACATCATTGAGGGCATTAAAGAGGTCCGGCTGGCCGGAACCGGTCACGACCCAGCATTGCACGCCGCGGGAATGTAGGTATTGTAGCACCTTGTCTACATTCGGAATAATACCGGGGAAACCGCCTGTCATCTTGGTGAAGTACGCCTTTTTGTCTTGATAGATGGCTTCGATGAGTTCCGGTGTGGCATCGGTGCCGAACATCTGGAGGTGATGTTCCTGAATAACGCCTGTACTGGTTCTGCCTTCGTTACGGTAACACTCCATCTCGGTGTATGGTAGCCCGTGTTTGGTCATCGCCCATGCCCAGGATTTGGCATGGTACGGCATAGAGTTATAGAGTACCCCGTCTTGATCGAAGAAGACGGCTTTCACTTTCGGCGTATAATCGCGTTCACCAAATATCTTACTGCCCACACGCACCATGTTACTGCCGCATTCAATAGCGATTTTATAATCATCGCTCATCCCCATAGAAATAATCTCTCCGGTGTGCAGTTTTGCTATCTCGTTAAAGCATCTTCTAATCTCCGTTTCATCCCCGGTGTTCGTTGCCATTCCCATTAATCCGCGTACACGGATATGACTGAATGCTGATAACTGAAGGCTGATAGCTGACAACTCCGCAGGAGTGAATCCCGATTTGGTTTCTTCTTTAGCTACGTGTACTTCCAACAGAATATCTTGCACAAAGCCCTGTTTGGCGGCTTCGTCGTTGATGGCTTGCAACAGATGGAGTGAATCGACGGACTGGATGAGGTAAGGACGTAACTTGAGTAAGTCACGCACCTTATTGGTCTGCAGATGACCGATGAAATGCCAATGAATATCAGCAGGTAGTTGCGGCATTTTAACCTTCAACTCCTGCACTTTACTCTCCCCGAAATGCCGTTCTCCGGCTTCGTATGCTTCCTGAATCGCTTCAACGGGTTGATATTTGCTTACGCACACGAGCGTCACGCCTGCGGGTATGTGCGCACGCACGTTCCTTATTGATTCTGTAACCATTGGATATAAGGATTGATATAGCGTTCTTGCTTTTCCGCGTAGATCTTCGGGATCTCTACCATGATGCCGGTCTCATAGACGTTAGCTAACTCGTCATTGATGGCATTACCAAAGAAAAGCAGATCATTGGTGAGGTTCAGATAGGCCGAGAACATCGGAGGAATGACTGTTCCTTTCTCCCGTACAGCGTGTTGCAAAATATGGTAGTTCTCTTGTGCGTCTTCTCCGGTAAAAGGCGAATCCGTGATCGGTTCTATCGGCAGTGGGTGATAAGGATGCATCAGTTCCTGATCTCCCAAATGGTACTGATGGAGATAGGTGTAGATGAGGTTTCGTGCCTCGATGTTATAATCGGGGTAGATCGTCACTTTTCCGAACATGTACTTCAAATCCGGATTGTTATGCACCAATGCACCGATGCCGTCCCAGATGTTATCGAGAGCAAAGAGTGCCTTGACGCCTGCTTCCCTTGTCTGATAAAGGGGTTGCACGAAGGCTCTGCCGAACTCAATGGTGTAGGGTAGGTAATCCCGGATGAAACGTTCGGAATAATGATATAGGTGCGCCGAGGTGATATACGGCTGTCCGTCAATGATCTGTGCTTCTTTCCCTAACAGGTAACGGTATCCGCCGATGATCCGTCTGTTATCCGGATCCCAGACGATGAGTTGGTGGTACGGTTTCTCCATGGTATCCATCTTGTCGATGTCCATGGATTTACCGGTAGCACCACCTCCGCCGCGGTAACTGATCTCCCGCAGACGACCGATCTCCCGCATCACGTTCGGACATTCGTGTGCGGTGATATCATAGATGAGGTTTCCTGCTTTGTTGGTAGGACGCAGCAGATGACCCTCCAGTTCTTGTTCTAACAAACTTGTTTCAACAGGTTCTATTATCGGCTCCATAAACAATGTTTTTTACGTGTTGTGCCCATTCTTTGGGCGTATGGGTGTTGTCGAAAGTGGTGTACGGGATAGGCGGTAATACATGCACTTTGAAGTGCTTACCGTGTGCCCCGAACATCTCATCGGCAAGGTATAACATCTCGATATTCAATTTGATATGCAGCAACTTACGCAGGAATGCCAAGGCATAGAAACGTTTTCTGTTTCGTCCTTCAAAATAGATCGGTACGATGTCGCGTTGGTATTCGCGTGCGCGTTGCACAAAGTTCTTCTGCCATTCCAGGTCTTGTATCTTCCAGTGACCGTCGATGCGTTGCAGTCTGCTGCATGCCCCGGCAGGGAAGGTGAGCACATCGGTTTCCGACTCCCACATACGTTGCTGCTCTTCCACTTGTTCCCGGCTCAGTCTGCCTACTTTGTTCACCGGCGCCCAGAGTCCGTTGATCGGCTCCATGTACATCAGCAGTTCATTGACGATGACCTTCAACTTGCGCGGCCGATGGGAATGAATCATCTCAGCGATAATCATTCCGTCGAGTCCTCCGAGGGGGTGATTAGAAACAAAGATAACGGGTTTGTTGTCGGTAGTAGGTATGTTTTCTATTCCGTCGATCGACGCACTGCAACCTAACAACTCATCCACGACCAGTCGGATGAACTCAAAATCTTTCTTATCCGGATACTTAGCCAGGAAAGCATTCATCTGCTTGATATGCGTGATGCGTTCCAGATACCGGATCAGAAAACCCGGCACATGCGCATTCGGTGCTTTACTCTTCAGCACCGCACGTATATCAAACTGCAGCGGCATTATTGAACGGCGTGTAAGATATCTACGATCGGTGATTTGGCGATAGAGATGAGTTCGCAGTCATACGATTTCAATGCCTGTTTGAGTGCAAAGACCGCATCGTCCAACATATTGGCTTGTACGAGAACGGAGACGTTCTTACGGGTCTCTTTCTCTCCGTCGATGGTGATCATCTCCACACGTGCTTTGTACCAATACTCACCGCCTTCGTTGGGGAAGACCTCAAAGAACTGACTGCGTTTGCAGGTCTGCACTTCGCAGTCTCCGAAGATGAACGGTTTGATCTCTTCCATCAGACAATTCTCTGCGTCAGCAAAACTGACGGCACCGTCAATGAGGTAGGTCTCTTTTACCTTACCCGGGTTATCTTCCCCCGTCTGACGGTCATAACTAACTTTAATCTCGTGAAATATCATACTATTCAAATTTTAAATCTCAAATCTAAAATAATAAATCCGCTACACCGGTAGCATCAATAGTTCCTTGCGGCATCGGTAGGATTTCTCCTGACCAGAACAACACCGGAACAGCCGGTTGTTCATCGATGACACGGTCGATAGGTTGTTGGTCATTCTGCATCAACTGCCAGCCGGGTTGGAGCATAAAGACCACATCACCGGTGTGTTTCTTACAAAGGGAGTTTCCGATCAGCGGATAATGGAACGCTTCGTAATGGGGGAAGGCCACTTGTACACCTTCAAAATCCATCAGGAAATTCGCTACCTGCCGTTGGATGCTCTCCAGGTTCATTCGTTTCTGCTCGATGAGGGAGCGGTTCAGGTAAATACTCTGTCCGTAGGCACCGTCCACCCACCGTTCATGTCCGTAAAGGGCCATCAGATAGGTGCCGGTCAATGCCGCGGCACGGTCGATATTGAACTGCCTTACCGGCATGTGAATGGTCTCCATCGTCTGTGCGTTGGTTCCTAAGACGGGACGACCCACCACTAAGATGCGATAGTTCGTATGTCCGATGCGTTTGTCGAGTTGCTCCATGAGGTAACCTAAATCCTGATTTAACCACAGGTACATATCTTCCTGTTCCGCCGATGCAATGCGGTCGGAATGGGCTGCCGGACTGAGGGTGTTGAGGTGCAACAAGATCATATCCGGTGTAGCATCCGTGCCGAGTTTCTCCGTTTGTTGGAGCGCCAAGGCCAGTTCAATAACCAAGGTGTTCGCTTCCGGACAACGGAGCAGATTCTTACTTACATCGTACGAGAATCCTTTCTTTTTCTTCTCCTGCACAGTGGGAGAGGTGTAGGTGTTCACGGCCATGCGCGGTGTCCATAAGTGCGTAGCCAAGTCTGCTATTCTCCCTTTTTTGTTCTGCTCATAAGCCGCCGAAGGTAGTCCTTCGTTATACGCCGTCGTTGCCGCCCATTCCCGGCTTTCTGCATCTATCCAGCAGCAGGCATTGGCCGCGTGACCGGCTAAGAGTACCGTCGTCTGCGGTTGTAAACCGACCGCATAGATCTTGGCTTCCGGATAGAGCATACGCATCCGATCGGCGATCGTGGGCATCAGTAGTTCCTTGGCGGACAAGTGGATGGATGAACCGATGCCGCGTACCGACTCATCGTTCAGCATCGCACGCACGGAACGGCTCTTCCGCACGAAATAGTTATCCATCGTATATCCGTGCCGATCCGGTGCAGCACCCGTCATCAGGGTTGCAGTCGTCTCGTTACCGCCGTACACCAGATGGGGAAAGGTGACGGTCGTCTGGTACGCTTCTTCACTTAAGGTACGAAGACCACCTTTCTGCCAATAGGGCCGAAGGGTGTTCAGACTCTCAGAAGACAAACCGTCCACGACGGCTACAATGGTCAGCCGAGGAGCGGCAGTGAGGGTGCTGCTGATCAATAACAAACTGATAATCAGCGAATGATATAGAGTAATCTTGCGCATAAATGGGTTACAGGGATAATAAGTAAACGCCAGCCGAATCCTACCAACGGATGACAGCTGAAGAAAGTGAGAAAACCTACCAGCAGTAACAGGAACAGGTAAACGAATCCCGTTACGGCTTCCACCCACCAGGACCATTTCTTCCGTCTGCGGTCATACCAGCTCATTCCTAAAACAAAGAGGAAATAGAGTACCAGTCCGACAGGCCAGGATGCGTACCAGGGAGTGTAGGGCGGTTCAAAAGGAGCGATGTTACTGCGCAGCACAAACGGTGCACCGTCATCGGTGCGGTAGGCTTGTTGCATGTAATTCATCAACTCTTCCGGCAGGAACAAGCGTTGTTCCGAATCCATCTTTCGGTCCGCTCGTGGACCGAAAAGCAGGTTGATACCGGCATTGGCCCAGGACAAGCCGCCTGTGTAATGGCGTAAGAAAGAACGGTAGGTACTGCCGGTATAGCCTTTGTATTCCGATGTGACGGCATACGAGCAGGCATCCATGATCATATGATACGGCCGGGTAGCACAGTTGTCAAAGACAAAATTATACAGGTACTGTTTGTTCTGCGGTTTGAGATTCTCCCATAACGCGTCCCACAAGGCCTGTTTCTCTGCTTGATCGAGGTTTAGTTCCTGCCAATAGACCTTCCGGCCATGATCGGTATACGCGCGTTCGAACCAGTAATACGGATACTCGAGTCCCAACTCATACCAGGTCTCACCGCGCATAAACTTCCAGTAGAAATGTTCGGTGTTAAAATCGAAGGTGCCGTAGTTGAAGATGGCATCGATGTCATTGACGGAGTCACGCACTCGAATGGCCGTGTGACCGTATTTGTTATACAGATCATCACCCGGAGAACAGGTGACAAGCCATACAAAGGCATCATTGCTCAGTTCCTCCGCTGCCTGCAGGCTGACGGTCATGCTCAGACACAGCCCCAAAATTGCTATTTGAATCTTATACCACATACGCGATGATACAGTAGGGGAGACAGGTACAAACGATGCCTAATAACCACCCGGCTACCACTTGTGTACTCGTGTGGGCGTTGAGGCGCAGGCGGGCGAACATCATTACTAAGGAGAACAGCATCCAAATCAGGATGATAGACGTCGTAGGTGCTGCGTCAGCCGCGGCATAGAAACTCATCCATCCTCCGATCAGTCCCCCGATGCCGGTGAGGTGCGCGCTGATCTTCCAATAGCGGTTGATGATCGTGACGATGCCTAAAGCTACCGTCGCACCGACCGCTACTAAGGTAAGGAACAACGGTGCCTCCAGCACACCGCCGATCAGGTAGGACCAGAACACAAAACCGATCGTCGAATACAGATACGGCAAGGTGCGTTCGGCGGCGTTACTGATCTGGATATCTTTCACTTTTCCTTTGTGAATCATGATGCCGATCGCGGTCATCGGTAGCACGCAGGTCAGCAGCACCGTACCGATGATGGCCACTGCCGACCAAACCATCGGACACTGGAACGCGTAACAGAACAACGCGATTCCGTAGGTAGGTACAAACAGCGGATAGAACACCAGACTGAGTATATGCGCCAATATGTTTGCGATCACTCTCATTTGGTCTTACGCATACGTGCGACAGGAATACCGAGTGCGTCACGGTATTTGGCGATTGTACGACGGGCGATAGGATAACCGTTCGCACCTAAGACGGTCACTAACTGCTCATCGGTCAACGGGTTTCGTTTGTCTTCCGCCTGGATATGTTCCTGCAGGATCTTCTTGATCTCCCGTGTGGATACCTCATCGCCTTCAGCGTTGGTCATACCTTCCGAGAAGAAATACTTCAAGGGATAGATACCAAAACGGGTCTGCACGTACTTGCTGTTGCTCACCCGGGAGATAGTGGATACATCGTAACCGGTACGGTCAGCGATGTCC
>Ga0256404_1006138_pt1 | contig 20273 bp, 9 predicted proteins | sample RumenRJG_01DNA_FD_185990 | JGI IMG/M metagenome (GOLD analysis project Ga0256404, IMG submission 185990) | Bovine rumen microbial communities from Lethbridge, Alberta, Canada - RJG_01 | ecosystem: Host-associated > Mammals > Digestive system > Stomach > Rumen | place: Canada: Alberta | collected...
ACGTACAAACAATTCGCTACCTTAGAAAGGACGTACAAAATGAACCTGAGCGAAAAGATTAAAAACGCGAGGGCAGCAAAACAGATGTCGCAGAATGATCTGGCCAAGGCAACCGGCATTTCCCTGCGGACAATTCAGAACTATGAATCCGGTGCACGGATGCCAAAGAGTCGTGATACCTACACCAAGCTGTCGGAAGCTCTCGGAGTCGATGAGAAAGTTCTGATGGATGAGAACGCGAACTTTGTTCTGCGTGCCAACGAACAGTACGGTGGCCGCGGCGCACGACAGGCATGGGATCTGGTTGCAGACTTTAAAGTTCTCGCCGCCGGAGGCGAAATAGAAGAGGAAGACATGGACGAAATCATGCGTGCCATGCAGGAGGCATACTGGGAGGCTAAGAAAAACAACCGCAAGTATGTCAATAAGCGTTACCGGAAAGAGGATTCCTCTGACCAGTGACAGATAGGGGATCATGAATGGACGAGAGAATTTTTCGTATACCCGCACGCCTGATTGAGCGCCACAGTACCAGAGATCCGTTTCAGCTGGCCAGGCTCCTTGGGTACTATGTTAAGTTCATTAACACAAAGAAGCAGAAGGGATTCTGTAAGATCTACCTCAACAATTATTTCATCTTCATCAATTCGAATATGAGCCCACAGATGCAGCGGATGACCTGCGCCCACGAACTCGGCCATCTCCTGCTTCATAAGGAGGCACTCACAAAACGGGATTATCTCGTAGAAATGGAAATCTTTGATATTACCGACGTGCGGGAGTTAGAAGCAAATCAATTTGCTGCAAACATCCTGATCGATGATGAAGAACTGCTGGGTCTCTTGAAAGAGGGATATGACGTTGTCCGGATCGCATCCTTGCTGAACGTCAACGTCAACATGCTGATGGTCAAGCTCCTGACGATGAACAAAAACGGACATCATTTCGATGTCCCCTTCGTGCCGCGAGCTGCATTCATGGGAACCATAGAGGATCGGGCTGACGCTATCTAATGCCTGTCAGCCTCCCTTCCTAACGAGAGGACGTATGTTTGCGAGGCTATATGGACAGGACGTATATTTGCATCGATTTAAAATCTTATTACGCCTCGGTGGAATGCGTAGCGAGAGGATACGATCCGCTGAAGGCAAACCTGCTGGTCGCGGATAACAGTCGAACGGACAAGACCATCGTACTGGCTGTCTCCCCGGCCCTGAAGGCCATCGGCGTCCCGGGACGGCCCCGGCTCTTTGAAGCCAAACAGAAGATCAAAGAATACGAGCGGCGGCACCATACTCGAATTCTGTACGAGATCGCTGTCCCTCGGATGGCAGAATACATACGGATCTCCTCCAAGATCTATGAGATCTACCGGAAGTATGTCGCTGCCGAAGACATCCATGTTTACTCCATCGATGAGTGCTTTATTGATGTGACCGGATACCTGCATTTCTATGAAGAGGATGCCCGTGCTGCCGGTGTCTCCCCGGCGCACCAGATGGCGATCACCATGATCCGGGACGTCTTAAAGGAAACCGGCATCACCGCGACTGTCGGCATCGGCACCAATCTGTACCTCGCAAAAGTCGGTATGGATATCGTGGCGAAGAAAGCTCCTCCGGATAAGGACGGTGTCCGGATTGCGGAACTGGATGAAGACAAGTATAAAATCCTCCTCTGGGATCACCGGCCCCTGACGGATTTCTGGATGATTGGACCGGGGACCGCCCGGAAGCTTGAGAACAGGGCAATGTTTACACTCGGGGATGTCGCCACCGCCGCCATCTATGACGAAGGCCAGTTCTATAAAATGTTCGGGATCGACGCAGAGATCCTGCTCGACCATGTGTGGGGCATCGAGCCCTGCCTTATGAGCGACATCAAAAGCTATAAAAACAAGAGCCACTCCCTCTCCAAGGGCCAGGTCCTCTCAAGGCCCTACGCATACGACGAAGCTAAGCTGGTCTTTACCGAAATGGTAGATCTGCTTGCCACAGACCTCCTCTCTCAAAATCTGACGGCAGGTGGCCTATCCTTCTGGGTCAGCTTTGATCCGAAAAGCCTCGAAGAATGTCCCCTCTACGATGGTCCAGTCTCGATCGACTTTTACGGCAGGCTCCACCCCTGTCACGTCGGTGGCAGCTTCAAACTCCGGAACCGGACCAAGAGCAATCAGGAAATCATGTCCCTGCTCCTCGATGCCTTTACCAAGAAAGTCGACCGGCGGCTCCTGGTCCGCAGACTCGGCATCGCCGCACAGGACACCAGAAAAGATGATGGTATGTACCAATTAGATTTGTTCACAGACTATGACGCACTCGAGAAGGAACGCAGGATGCAGCGTGCCCTTCTTGAAGTACGCCAAAAATACGGCTCAAACGCACTGCTGCGCGGTTTCAACTACATGAACGGCGGCACCGCACGAGAGCGCAATCTCCAAATCGGCGGGCACAAAGCCTGACGGCCAGTCCTGCCGATAGAAAGGCAGGACATCATGACAACCACTCTCCCCATCGGATTCAAATACACGGCAGCCTTCCTCGCCGGACGTCCGCAGCATACCCGTTTCGATGATTTCTCCCGAAAGCACCCTCAGATGGATCGCCGGAAGCGGGCTAAGATTTTTGCTCCTTTCGATGCACTCGACGGCTACTCCGAAAGCATCGACAGCAAGAATGTGGAATATGTGGAGCGGGTCGAGCTCGAAGAAGCTGACCGCATCGAACTAAATCGTCGCCTGCAGATCCTCCGGGCTCTCACCTATAACAGCAAACTGGCCCGAGCCAACCGTGTAAAGGTCAGCGTCCGCTACTACAAGCCCTGCACCGATTACAACCGTTTTGCATGGCAGATGCTGGGCCAGTATGTGACGGCGACCGGGATCTGCTGGAAGGTCGACCCGGATGAGATGGGTGTTGTCAAAATAGATGAAGCGGCAATCCCGCTGGCCGATGTGGCCGAGATCACCGCTTCTGATGAAGCATTGTTTAAACAGGATGAATGGGAGGCATGCTGATACTAATTTCCGTTATTGGCTCTTCTTACTCAACTTTGCCTGCAGCGCCTGAAACCCTTCCAGTGCACTCTGAAGATTTTCAATGATGTCCTCCGCCAGTACATCCGGTTCCGGCAGGTTGTCTAGATCGGCGAGGCTCTTGTCCTTTACCCAGAAAATGTCCAGACTTTTCTTGTCCCGCTTCCAGATCTCATCAACGCTGAATTTTCTCCATCTTCCGTCCGGGTTCTCCTCTGACCAGGTTTCTTTCCTTTGGTGCCGGTTTTCTGGATTGAAGCAGGAGACGAAATCATCGAGGTCGCTCTCTTTCATCGGATTCTGCTTCAGCGTGAAGTGGATATTGGTCCTGAAATCATAGATCCACACTTCCCTTGTCTGACGTTCCGGGCTGGCGGGACGCTTGTCAAAGAAGATCACATTCGCCTTCACGCCCTGTTTATAAAAGATACCGGTGGGCAGACGAAGGATTGTATGAAGATCCGTATTCTGCAGAAGCTGCTCCCTTACGGTTTCACCAGCTCCTCCTTCGAAGAGCACGTTATCCGGTACAACCACGGCAGCCTTTCCGGTAGAATTCAGGATCGTGTAAATGTGCTGAACAAAATTCAGCTGCTTATTGGAACTGGTCGTCCAGAACTCCGAACGGTTATACACCAGATCCTCGTCCTCCACTTCTCCCTCTTCATTGGTAAAAGTAATCGAGGACTTTTTGCCAAATGGAGGATTTGTGAGCACATAGTCCACGCGGTATCCCGGGTCAGTCAGCAGGGCATCAGCCTGCTGGACCGGAACATCCCCGTAGATATCACCAATATTGTGCAGATAAAGATTCATCAGGCAGAGCTTAAAGGTGGTGGGCACCAGCTCTGTTCCATAGAAGGTCTTGTTTTTCAGAAACTCCTTCTGATCACGATCAAGCGTATCCCGGTTTTCGTTGGCGATGAAATCCTGTGCCGCAAGGAAAAAACCGCCGCTGCCGCAGCAAGGATCTGCGATGGTCTTTCCTGGCTCCGGACGCATGCAGCGCACCATCGCCCGGATCAGGGCACGCGGAGTAAAATACTGCCCAGCACCACTCTTGGTGTCTTCCGCGTTCTTCTGCAGCAGTCCCTCGTAAATGTCGCCCTTTACATCAGAGGACATGGACACCCACTTCTCGCCGTCGATCATGTCAACAACGCGCTTGAGAATAGCAGCCTTGCTGATCTTATTGGCTGACTGAAAGAAGATGCTGCCAAGGAGGCCACTCTGTTTTCCGAGCGTTTCCAGAATAGATTTATACTTATCCTCCAGCTCCGTACCCTTGAGCGAACGCATATCCTGCCATGTACATCCGTCTGGAATCCCGCTGTCACGGTTGTAGGGTGGCTTGGAATACTCGTCGGCCATCTTCAGAAAGATCAAGTAGGTCAGCTGTTCCAAATAGTCACCGTAGGAAACTCCATCGTCACGAAGAGGATTACAAAGCCCCCAGACCTTGGATACGATGGAACTGGTTTGTGTCGATAATTCGGCCATGATTATAATCTCCCTTCGAATGCTTGTTTCAGAATGGATTGACGCATTGCTTCTGCCTGCAGGAGAGCGGTATCCACAGTGTGCTCAATAGAGTCGCAAACAGAGAGGCGGGATTCGATTTCTGAAACAATGTTTTTTTGTTCAGATAAAGGCGCAAGAATTAACGGCAGAAGGCCAAATTCCTTAACGTTAAGATGCCCCTGTGCTCCACCATGCTGGTATTCATTAACAACATGTAACCCATAAGGTGAATTAACATAATATGCCAGATAGTGAGGATCGGCAGCATTAAGATTCAGTTCCGCAATGACTATATCAATTGCATTAAATCCATCACATTTTTCTGGCACCACTGCAGCCATCCCAAGATTGGCTCCTGACCTGGCGATCACCAAATTGTCAGTATGTACTATGCTTTTTTTATTCTTTTCATGTCCTTCTTTAGAAATTAGTGCCCAATTATCATCATCAACATAATTTCTACGGACATTAGCATTTCTAAAGGCTTTGACTCCACCACTCTCAACATAATACTGCGTAGGTTTGATCACAATGCCAACCTTAATATCATTACATACATCCTTTATTCTGGTTCCGTTTTTCACATCCTTTACAGAATCAAACGCCTCTTTCAACACCGCCTGCCGATACACAGCCAGCTGTTTCTTCGTCTTCTGTAAAGTGCTGACGCTGTTGTCCAGTTCAGAAAACAGTTCCTCGATCCGGGAGACGATGCGGCGCTGTTCCGAAGTAGGAGGGAACTGCATTTCAATCCTGTCTAAGTTTTTACGAGAAATACGTTTTCTTGTCGTACCACTCTCATATTCCTTTATCTGCTCTTTAAACCATGGTGAATTTATAAGGTATAAAAGGTACCTGGCGTCTACTTCTGCACATTTTATCCTTAGAATCGCAACATCAACTGCGGTAATATACTTCCCTTCCAAAGGGAATATACATGCCTTACATAACGGTTCGCCCAGTCTTGATATTAGAAGATCTCCCTCATGCAGTAATGTGCAGTTGAGACGCTCAGCAGTGGCGTCGCTTACAAACCTATTCGATTTGTCCAAAAATTCACCTGCTCCAATATCGGCAAGCTGGATTAACCGCACTTCACCATTAGGATCTTGATCCTTTTTTTCAATCCAATCGCCATCACAGAAAATTCCATTTTCTCCGGCAATATCACTAAATATCATCGTACGGTCTCCTTACGCCACCAATTCTATATTCATTTCATCAAGGATCTCCAGATACTGATCCCCGAACACTTCATAAAATCTTCCAAGTCCACCCTTCCGGTCGAACGGCGTATAATCCAAGTCGTCCGCGCTGATGCTCAGGCTCGCTGCAATATGATCCTTCACCAGTCGGAGCCATTCCATCTGCTCATCTGTGAAATGAACAGCACCAGCGTTCCTTTTCAGAGTCCATTGCATGAAGTTATAATTCACCTTGTCTGCGAAGGGTTGCAGGTTGTCGGCATAGCCCATCTCAAACCGGATGATGGAAATCAGATCTGCCAGCTGTCCGATCGTGCCACGCTTCACCTTGTCCGGCTTCTTAATGGCATAGCAATCCCAGAGCCGTTCAATGGTGATATGCTCCTGCTGCAGCTTTTCATATAGTTCCTTCAACTTCTTGATCACAATCGGACGATCCGCATATCTCTGATCATAGATAATCCGAAGCGCAAGGATCTCATCCTTGTTCTCTTCGATGAAGGCATGAAAACTCTTAATCACCTGGTCTGCATTGCTATCCTGATCTTTGTCCCAGCCCGCATAGGTAACAGAATCGATATTCACATTGTCGATGATCTGCTCATGCTTCTTACGGACTTCCTCAATGTAGTCCCTGGTGTCCGGATCATTGAAAGGTTGCTCTGCTTCTTTAACCAGCTCCTCCTGTGCGGCATCCAGCTTTGCCTGCTCCTCCGGGCTTGGATCTCTGTCCGGGTCAAGCGTCACACCGGCCTTTGCAGCGACCACATCCTCATCAAAGGCATTAAGCAGGTCTTCCGCGACAGCATCGATAGGTTTCCCGACCTTAGATTCAAACTCATCCAGCTCTTCGGGCTTCAGTTTCGTGCTCAGTCGAATCAGACGATTTGCAAGAGAAGTCAGAATCTCCGGATCTTTTGTTCCGAGCGATGCCCGCTTCATAAGCTCCGTCAGACTTACATGAGGTTTGTACTCCAGAGGTCTCGTTTCTGTCTTCTTGGATTTTGTGACGCCAACAGCGTCAATCACGACAAAATGGTCCTTCTCTGTCGCATCATCACCGGAGACCATCTTTAGGTCTTCCAACTTCAGAACTCTGGTACCACGCCCGAGCATCTGTTCATAGTGGCCCTTACTCCGGACGTCACGCATGAAGATCAAACACTCCAGTGGCTTTACGTCTGTGCCGGTGGCGATCATCTCCACGGTCACAGCTATACGCGGATAGAACTGGTTACGGAAGTTGCTCAAAGCTTCGTCCGCCTTCTTTGCCTTGCAGGTGATTTTCTGGCAGAACTCGTTCCCCTCACCAAAAACTTCTCTGACGATCTGGACGATATCATCAGCGTGGCTGTCGTTTTTCGCAAAAATCAGCGTTTTCGGCACGTTCTTCCTGCGCGGGAACAGCTCTGTAAATACCTTGTCGCGGTACGTCTGAATCACGGCGCGGATCTGACTCGGATTTACAACATCCACGTCCAGCATTCCGGGATTATAGGCCATATCTTCATCCATCTGACGCCAGCGTTTTGCCCGGGTCAAACGATCCCGATATTCGGCCATCCTCTTCATAATCATCGCGCCATTCTGCGTGATCTCAGTGTTGATCAGATAGATGTCCTCTCCGACATTCACCCGGTCAATGATGGCTTTCTCGCGAGAATATTCGCTCACCACATTCTGGTTAAAGAATGCGAATGTTCGCTTCTCTGGCGTTGCCGTAAGGCCAATGATAAAGGCATCAAAATATTCCAACACCTGTGACCATACGTTATAGATCGATCGATGGCATTCATCGACGATGATGCAGTCAAAGAACTCCGGCGGGTATTTCTTATTGTAGACGACCGTTACCGGTGGTCTGCTCTCTTGATCCCGATCGATTTCATCTTCTATATCTTCATCCTCTTCGGACAATTCCTCACCTTTCAGGATGGAGTACATTCTTTGGATCGTGCTGATATAAACCTGATTGGATGGGGACATGACTGATCTCTTCAGGAGACGCACACCAAAGATATCAGAGAACACACGCTGCTCCCCGTTTGGCACATAAGCTCTGAATTCCTGCTCTGCCTGTACTCCCAGAGATTTTGTGTCCACAAGAAAAAGAATCCGGTTCATCTTCCCGTAAGTGAGCAGGCGATATGCCTCCGTGATCGCGGTGAATGTCTTTCCCGCACCGGTAGCCATCTGCACAAGGGCTTTCGGTCTATTTTCAGCAAAAGAAGTGTCCAGATTTGTAATGGCAATTTCCTGGCATTTACGAAATCCCGTCGTTTCCAGGACCGGCATGTGTTTAAGATTATTCCGAACAGTATCCGGAGCTGCAATCCAGTCCCGGAGTGTTTCAGGCTGATGGAATGAAAAAACTGTGCGTGAACGATATTTTATGTCATGGAAGTCTGTAAAGCGCGTCAAGGTGCCGGTAGCCTCATAGGCAAACCGGATCTCATAGCCATCGTCAAGATACTTGAAGGTGCTGTTAGCATATCGGGAAGACTGGCCTTCAACCACAGTAATGTTTTGGCCTTCTGTATCTTTCTTTGCTTCGACAACACCTACCGGCTTTCCAGCCACAAATAGGGCATAATCAACCGGCCCGGTGCTCGTCGGAAACTCACGAATAGCCACACCAAGCGCCGCCGACAGATTGATTTTGTTCATATCCTGAATGACCCAACCTGCATCATTCAGCCTACGATCGATCGCCTCGCGTGCAATCTGCTCCGGCGTCTTAGGCATGCTCATCACCCCCGGTCTCTACGAGTTTTACTGACCCGTCTGCAATCCTTCGAAGAGTCTCTTGCTCTGCCTCGTGGTTATTCATCAACGATGTTAGGGCTCTCTCTACAGCAGCCGTCTTGCTATACCCGGTGTTCTCACAGAAATCCTCTAATCTCTGATAAACAGATACATCAATTTTTACGTTTAAATACTGTCCGTTCTTCTTCGGGCGTGCCATAGATCTCACCTCACAGGGTAATGCGTAATCTTATACATAAATATCATACATCAAAAAGCTACCTTTTTCAACAATATCATAGTGTGTTCATTACTACACCGCGCTAAATGTGCTTTCAGGGTAACCGCAAAAAATATCACTTTCTACTCGACTTTTATCAATAACCACGGGACTTTGCCCGATCCTATTGTCATCCGGATTTTGGAGTGATATCTATAGAAGTCACAAGGGCCCTTTAATTCTAAAAGGAGCGAAATGACTATGACAGAAAAAAGAATTATCGATGATGCGTTTATGGAGCTTACTGACATTCACAGCAAATCGACCGCTCTGCAGGCGCTGGCGAACTATCTCCAATGTTCCCGAGTCTCAGCACAGGACCTGGATTATGACTCTGTGTTGTGTGTGTTTGAAACTGCTTTGAAATATATCAGCCCACAGCTTGGAGAGATACTGACCAGAATCGAAGTATCTGAATTGAATGTAACTACGGAGTCGGGTAGAAGCGCGGTGCTTTTGCGCACCACCGCTGCACAGCTCTAAAGCATATCCTCACAAAAGAAGCTGGCCTCTTTCGAGACCAGCTCCTGTGTAGCTTAATTCTTATTCAGCTTTCTTCTCTGCTATGCAGATTAGTTAGCGCTCATGCGACGACGGGTTACCAGAACGATGCCAGCGCCAAGAACAAGGATTGCACCGATGATGTAGAAGATTGTGGTACCGATGCCACCGGTGCTCGGAAGAGTCGCACCAGACTGGTTCAAAATGTTAGATGTAATAGATGCTGCAGTCAGATCAACTGTGGCTTCCTGCTTAGGCTCAGCAACAAGTTCAATTGTTCCGCCCGTAGAGCCATTAATCTTTTTAAGCGCAGGATTATCGGACTCAATATCATGATCGGCCGTAATTGTAAATTCGATCGGATCAATTGAATTAAATCCAGCAGGAGTAACAGTCTCTGTGAGTTTGTAATCACCATCATCGAGACCAGCAAAGGTGAACTGTGAACCAGTTGTGCCACCAGTCTTTGTGGGATTAATTGCACCGTCTCCAGTATGAATAGTTGTAATGTCTACCCATTCACCATCAACTTTCTTCTCAAGTTTGAAATCAGCGCCTGTCAATGGTTTTGTACCAGTATCTCCATCTGGCTGAACCTTGTTAAAGATGGTCTTATAAGTGAATACGATATTAATATCGATCGGAGTCTTTCCAGTATCATCAGGTTTACTTTTGCCATCACCAGTATTGTTAGGATTATTGGAATACTCAACCTGCATTTTATTGGGATTTCCTGCAGATCCGATAACCGCATCACCGTTAAGAACAGCTTTATAGGTAAGAGTGATTACATTATTAGCTGCAAGTGGAGTGGTAAGAGTCAATGCCTTAAGATCCATGATTTCCCATGTCCACATATGACCACCCTCATAAGTAGTGGTTCCTGCTACCGGATCATCAATAGCAACTGCGGCATTTGATCCATAAGCGATCTTAGCAGAACCAGTCTTATAGGTCAATCCTTTGGACATGTCATCATAGAACTTCACATAGTAGTGATCATACTTAGCATAATCGCTCGGAAGCTTGAATGTAAGGGTATATGGAATCTCATCACCGATATCATAGTCAGCAGAATCCTGGAGTCCACTCAGGGTTGGAGTCGCATCTGAATCATTGATATCCTGGACTTTCTTCTTAGATTCCACAGTGCTATCTTTTGCAGTAACTTGTACATCCTTGACAACTTCAAGCATGAAATCTGAATAGGTATTACCTTCAGGCATTGAAGTCGCATCAGTGGAATCCACAACAAGATAATAGCCTGCAGCTAAACCTGCGATAGATGTTGTACCAGAAGTCCCATTACCAGACTTATTATCTTCAATTATTTTTGCTATTGCAGCGATCTCATCACTATTAGAGGTATAGGTATCTCCAATAACTTTTGCAACATCTGCAGCTGTTGCACAATCTTTGAAGGCTGTGCCATATGTTTCATCTGCCTTCAGTGCTGCAAGAAGTGCAGTACCATTAACATCATCACCCCACTGAATATTACTCAGTGTACCTTCATTCAAATCACCTTTGAAAATCTGATATGCTGAATAAGTATGTCCAGTGCTAGTACTCATCGTAATTGTGTAAGTTGTCGCTGCGGGAGTTTCACCATCCGCAAACACGCTAATGTTCATTGCCAGTACCATTACCATAGCAATGACTAAAGCCATCATCTTTTTGAACTTCTTCATAATTTTGTCCTTTCTTGAGTGTTTTTTGTTTGCTCAAAGACGATTACTGTGCTTTTCTGAAATGTATTACGAAGTTCTGTTTATTACATTTCGCAACAGTAACAGCCTAAATGCACAGTACATTGTTTCCTTTTACGGTCCTCTCTATCCGGCAGCATCACCTTCTCTGCCCGGGCATTGAGTCCCGCAAATAAAACTCTTTGTTGCGATATCTCCAGCTCTTGTTTCACCTTGACATCGCGGCCTGCTGCATTGCAGGTTGTTCACTGGACCTTCTCTTCTGCGCGCGCTCTTTAACGCATTCGCAATGAGATTCGGCCCTCTGATCCGATGATCGGTTCTGTATCCGATGTCACCCTGTGAATCACGGTAACATCGAGATACAGACCAAATCGGATCAATTCTTGCTTCAGTTGGTTCACGTCCTCGTCTTGTAATACTTTACCAAACTGCGAGGTTCGTTCCTCTCTTCAGATTGAATCCCTGCGCCTCCATTTGCAGAAGAGCGGCGTTTCGCTCTCCTGCTTCTGTCGGCCCTCGATTCGGAGGCAGTGGCGTGAGCCATGTCACTGGCTTTCCCCTGATGTGAGAAACTGTCCGCGCGTTCGGCGCTTTAGTCCTCGTCACCGGGAATCACCACCTCCCCTCGTAGAGATCTCATTTCTTTTCTCTTGATGAACAGGATAATTCCTGCCATTGCGATGAATGCAATACCTAAGCTGTAGTAGAAGCGGGTTCCGGGGCCACCGGTGGAGGGAAGGGTCACTTCGATCAAGCTGTTGATCACAGATTCCCCTTCTTTGGAAAATGTACTGCTCTGTGATACATTTCCGTTTGCATCCCCATATTGCAGGCTGAACCCATCCGGTACGGTAGTTTCCTTCACATAGTATGTCCATTCAACGTCGCCCTGCGGATCGGTCAGCTTCTCAGCCGGCACATATTTATCGAGCTTGGCAAATTTCACGACATACCATGTATTGGTCTCATCCTTCGTGACAGTAATATTGTTTGATGCTAATCCTTCAAGCGGGATAGCATAAATTCCAACCCGCTCTTCCTGTACAGCAGCATCTGAGTTGTTAGTCTTCTTGTACGTAGCGTTTCTGTACAACGTTATTCCGAGCTTCTTACCATCAGGCCAAGTTTGCTTATTGGCATTGGCTCCATTACTGTCAAGCCAGATCTTCTTGAAACTATACTCTGTCTCTGTCTGCTGATACTTGTTTGTTACAGTAGCTGTCCCGCTTGCAAATGGAACGTCTTCAATTTCAATCTCATCACTTACCTCAGTGATGCAGATATAACCTGTCGGCGCTGTGACTGTATCTTCTTCCACAGTGTAGGTCTTTCCAACAGGCAGGTGGCTCCATGTCTTTGCTTCGCCACTGGTGCTGAACTCGATCCACTTATCTGTCTCATCCGTTGCTATAGTGCCATCCTGTTTGTAGTAATACCCATCACTGTCTTTCAGGGCAATCTTGAATTTTTGCGTGAGCGTGAGATCTGCAGGCTTCTCAACAGACTTCGTGACAGTAATAGATCCGGTATTAATATTATTTGTGAACTCAGCTGTTGCTGCAGGCGGGACTTCTGTTCCCTTCTTACCTGCTTCAACAGTTACCGTAATGTTTCGAGTTTCTGTGCTTCCGTCACCCTTGCCACCAGATACATCTGTCAGCTTCGTGCCATTTTCCACCGGAGCCTCTGTGATTACATAATCGCCCGGATCAAGATTTGTCACTTCATAGAAACCGTTTTCATCAGCTTCCGCGTCTACGCCATCAATTGTCGCTTCAGTAATTTCTCCGGCTGCAAAAGTAAGTTTCACTTCGTGTGTGACAGCAGAATTATCCGATTTGACAATATTGAATGTGTATGTTCCATTTGTAAGAGTACTGTTTCCATTCGCGAAATCATTTACAGTCACATTTTTCTTGAGTTTGAGCGATCCGTTGGATTTCGTATTATATACTGTCAACAATCCGCCTGAGACGGAACCAGTCATTTCATCATCTTCATAAGTTCCGTCATACAAATATGCAACTTTAAATCCTGGCGGGACGCTGGACTCTTCGATCTGATAGCCATAAAGATCGAAACCGTCGCCAAACAACTCTTGCAAACTTTTTTCTTCAGATACCCATGATGGATTACTGTTCTTACTGATAGTTATCTGTTTTGTAGCTCCTTCGGTTTCAGGGAACTGCTTACTTGACCGCACCGCACTAACGTTCGTGATTCTCGCATATTCATTTACGGAAATATCTATCACTGGGTCTGTTATTATTATTTCGTATTGATTATTACCCAGATCCTTGTATTTGCCGCCTGTTATTTGAGGCCCAATCCAATCACTTGCAGCCAGTGAAACCGTTACAATATCACCGATTTGGAAATCAGTAATATTCTGTTCACTATATGGATTAAACATATCATGAACTTTTATAGTCGCAGGATTGCCCTTACCTTCAATAATAATCGGAACCTGTTTTAAATTGACCGTAATACTATCAGTACCATTCGGTGCAGCAATTGCTTCTCCTTCATCGTTCTGCCAAACCTTCTTAACAATTATCTCACCGTCTGGGACTTTCTCAGCATTCACGATCGTGACTGTCTGAGTTTCATCATTTCTTAATTGATTACTGTCGCTTTGCGGCAATCCGTTGATAAGATAGGTCACAGAATAGTTTTGAGGTTCAACTTCCTTAACATAATAACTGAGGAAAGTGCAGTTATCTTTTACAGTTGGCAATTTAATAGTGAATACTTCACTGGTGCCGTCCTTATACCATTGCTGATCAGCAGCATTATACCGAAGTTTGGTATCCTCTAAAGCTACCTTTTCTTCAATCCCCGAATCCCAATTATGTTTTGCCTGACCTAGTATCTTAAACTTGATCGTCGCACCATTCTCAGGGATTTTTTCATTTCCCAGCTTATCCACGAACTTCTTTGTAACTGTAACAGACGTATCTTTGTTTACGATCACAATCGGACTTGTGGTATCAGTTGATGCCGCGCTCGCTGCATCGCCCTCTGTGCCGCCTTCTCCGATCTTATATGTGGTCTGTATCGCAGTATTAGGATCTGTTTCAACAACATAGTAGCTGTAAGGCTCGGTCCGATTTACGCTGTCCGCATATTTGGGCAGATCCTTGACCGTCACCTCGCTCCAGCTTCCACCCTCATACTTGATCTCATACGTCTTGGGGGAATCTGTTCCTTCAGGTACATAAGGATGGCCTTTCGACGCTCCTTCTTCCATCTGGTAAACCTGGAACTTGATCGTCGTTTTATCAGGATTCGCATTTGTTGTACCATCAGGATTCAGCCATTCCTTGGTCACCTTGATGGATGTCTTAGGAATATCGTACTTATTGATGAAGTCGATCGCCCCTACATTGTTCTCGATCGTCATAGAGCCGGTAGTTACCGTAGTACGAGAGTCAAAGGTCGTTGAATCTGTGATGTCGGTACTCTCCTCTACGCCATTATTAATAATGTAGGTAACCGTCCAATTTACGCCCAGTAAATCGATTCCGTGTTCAACCGCATAGTAGACACCCTTATTCTTGATATACTGTCCATAGTCTGCATCCGATGCCTTCAATATGTTTTTATTTGACAAAATATCAGCATATGTAAGTGTTTTGAACTTTATATCATCATTACCGCCAACTTTTCCATCCTCGCCGGCATAGTACACATCAAAAGACATAGCCTTCTTTTGCGCTTCAGTAATGTCAGCATCTCCGGTAAACTTCTTGGTAATCTTTAACGACGGTTCCTTCGCATTTGTAATATAAAAGGCATCTGACTCTTTTGAAATATCATCTGCAAGATTCTTAATCTTATCACTTGGCCATTGTGTAGGTACTCCTACTTCGCGATCTTGCTCATTTCTGCTGAAGTAGAAATAGGCAGCAGGTTGATTGTCAGGATTATCATCTACCATATAGCCATTTCCTGACGGTGCCTCATATTCGCGAGCTCTGTAGCAAACACCCGCTTCGAAATATGGTCCATTATAACCATCAAGTCCTGGTACCGGCATGTAAAACAGCAAGGCGCCATTTTGCCTATTACCCGGTAAGTTTGCTGTCTGATAAACTGTATATGAACGATTTTCATGAAAAATAGGCTGTGAGCTCCCATTTCCATCAAATTTGGTAGGATCCGTTTCCGTTGTCAAATACCTGTCTGATTCCTGTGAAACTGCATCCATGACAATCCACTTAGATCCATCCCACTTTTCAAGTACAAACTTCGTGCCCGGAAGCAATGTATTGTAGTCAGCAAGATCTACTTTACTTAAGTTTAATGTGTTAGATGATGTCTGAGATGCTTCAGATTGGAATTCCTCCCAATTTTTTTGTTCATGATGTTCTATAGAATAATCCCGTTCACCATGAATAGTAGCAATATTCTTTACATCACCTATGTTATAAACTTTTCCTGGTTCATTTCCATCCAGTGCCACTTCATATGTATAACGCAAGCGAAGAGGTGTTTTATCTGGAAGATCAGCGAGAGATATGGTCTTTAATCTCAAATCACCATCCTTCGTTTCCTTAAACTGATATGTCCAGTCATCTGGATAATCTACCCATTCTCCATTCTCGTTCTTAACCTCAAGGCGTACGCTGTTAGGAACTAGAGCAAAACTTACTTCAACGCCATCCGGCGAATACTTGTTAAATGACAGCACGTCTTCCATAGCGAAAGACTCACCGCCGTTCATTTCGTGTCCGTCAGCATTAATCACAACACCGTAAGATAACCAGTGCCACTTCTGCCAATCTTCGTCCTTACTTGCTGTATCGCTTACCGCAGACTGAACGGTATCTTTGCCAATTGATTCAGAATCAAGGGTTGTTTTTTGAGTCTGATGATCCTCTCCGAGATCTTTACCATCAGCGGTAACTGATACATTATTCGTATACTCGACTACATTGTTAACCAAACTGTCAAACTGATCATCGTCGATCGTCGCATGTACATATATGTAGTAACGTTGACCATCTTTGAAGTATGTGTCCGCCCTGTCTTCGTCATCTTCCAACTCTATCACCAGATCCGTTCCGGAAGACGTCTTATTTGCAGTGATAGACTTTACGCTATTAGTTGGTTGATAATCATATTTTTTTGCAAAATCAGGGGCCTCAAATATAGTGGCGTTATTCTGGTTACCCGCCATAATCTTCGTAACTGTTAAACCTGCCGGAAGTTTATCGGTAACCGTCATTGAATTATAATCGCCCTGAAGATTTAATACGATTGCCCAAACCAGTGTTTTATCTCCGGTTCGTTTTACCGTAACGTTAGTTTCCTTTTCTCCCCCTTGTCCATGGTTATAATCGATTTTATTAACTTCTTTTTTGTAATTAAACTGTGCAGTAGCGCTCAGATCACCGATTGTAAAAGTGTTTTTATATGTATCTGTAGCACCACCATCTACAAGGCCTGGATTTGCCTTTGCTAAATCAATCTTGGCCGTAGTCTTATAAGAAATCGACTTCATGCTGGCAACATCCGCCGGCCTGGTATAGTCCTCCTTCAATGTCAATATGATTTCGTATGTCGAATTGCCGGACTTATTAACACTCATGTCGAACAAGTCTGTGCCGCCAAAAGCTTCATTAACAAGTCTTAAGAACTCCGCTTGCTGTTCTGGTGTGAATTCATGATAACCAAGCTTATCATTGTAATTCTGATTAAGTACAACTTTGTCAGTAATTTTTGTCCCTTTTCTCATGGTTTCAGGAACTGCAAACGTGACATTCCAATACAAGTCATATATTTCTATTCCATTAGACTCTGATACCAGCTCACTCATGGAAAACTCTTTTTTTACCTCTCCCTCACCAGTTCGAGGTACATCAACAGGACCGCTTTCCCCCTTTGTCCCATCTTCAGCGGTTGCGGTATTTTTAACACTGTATTTAGCATATGCGTCCGGTTTCGCATCGGTAGTATAAGTAATCGTGTAAACACCGGCATTCGGAAAATGGAGTGTTTTCTTATCTGCGCTCTGTGTATATTCTGCATTAGTCCCATCTGCTTTGACTACATGCAAATCATTAGCGTCGGCAAACATATCGTCCCTCAGATCATGATTGCCGTTTTTCAATGTCAATGTTATAGTCCAAGTAATCTTGTTGTTCTCCGGATCATATTGACCGCCTTTTTGTATACTTACCGGCTTATTTTCTTTTTCAATTTTAAAGGAATCAGAATCGCTGTGTTTAATAGGACCGGATTCTGCTTTAATCGTATTGTTACCAGTAGCGTATACTCTCTTTTGTCCCTCTTCCAGTTCCTGAGGAATCTCCTGATCAAGTGTGTATCGATATGTTACTGTATAACTGCCTTCACCGCCATTAATCTTGTTAAGTTTAAGTGTAAAGGAATTGTTATCAATATCCTTTGTCAATGATCCCTGACCACTTGCATTTCCGGATGGATTGACAGAAATAATAGATATGTCTGAAACTTTAACGTCCTTACTCCCACCCGGATCAAGCTGAAGCGTAAGATCCTTCAATGTATCCTGAAGTGTAATATCTTCCGAAGTACCTTTTTTAGAAGAAACTGTCACAGTGTAATCCAGATAAGTAACTTTCTTACCGTCTTTCTGAACGGTTACCATTCCACCATAGGATTTATCTACTTTAATATCACTGTTTTCATTCTCATTTTCCGGATACTCAATTTTCTTATTCGGAACCGTAATAGGGATGTTATCAGTAAAATCAAATTTTGAATTCTCATTATCTTTCTCGTCCAGTTTCCCTACAAGAAGATCCATAGAGACATTGCCTTGACGAACGATTGCTACATCATTCAGATATTTGTCCTGATATTCAACTACCATATAGTAATCATCATCGACTTTTGTAAAGTAGTAGTTGAATGCATGCATCTTAGCTGTTTTATCATCCGCTCTCTTTACAACATTGAGCTGATGGTCCGGTATTTTAATCTCGGAGCCAAGCTTTACATAGAAGTTTTTCTTCTCCTTGGCAATACTTGTACTAATGTTGAAGTGAGAATCAACTGATGCCTTGTATTCTTCTGAGCCTGCATCATAGTTCACTGTTGTACCCTCTTTAAGATCTGCCTCAAGATGGCCAACCGTTTCAATGTTTGTATAAGTACTCGGGTCAAAGTCTGCAGGTGCATCCGTCACTTTTACCACTACCTTCTCTCCATTCTTGAGAGAGATTGTGAGTGTCTCCACAGTACTAAACGGCTCCAGGCTCTCCAGTGTCCAATCGTTACCTTCTTCATTTTTGGTAACCTTAACCAAGCTCTCATCCGAGAACTCAACATTCGCCACTTCTTTAAGGAAGCTGTCCACGCTATTAAATGCTGCTTTTTCTCCGTTGTTCGTATCGCCAATTATACCCAGCACTTCTATCAGGTCTAACAAAGCGATTTTTTCGCCTCCAGGAAGGCTGAACTGGTACATTTTGCCGTTCACGGGGTACTCAAAGTCCACGGTGTAGACAATGGCATAGACCGAGAAGGAGTCGGACTCAAACGAAACCGCGTTCTTCGCGTCGGACGAGGCAGCCTCGCTGCTTGTGCTCTCGATGGTTTTGCCGTCGGATTTCCTGGCGACGACATCTATAGTTCCGCTGTCGGCTACGTGGACGACATGTGCCTCCTCCGCGTGGTTCAGCACAGGGGAGATCATTTTGACATGAATCGGCTTCAACGGTTCCGTCTTTGTCCCGTCAGCTTTCGTGAAGGTGATGTCCATCGCCGCCGCTGCGCCTTTTCCACCAGCTGCGTCGATTGCCTTGTCGAGAATATCATGCCTGGTGACTGGCGTGACGGTCATGGATGTTCCTTCTTCAAAGGCGCCCTCCTCTGCATCGATATGAACCATGACAGTCCCGTTTTCCGTGGTGACCTTCTGATCAAAGGCAACCGCTGGCATCGCTGCTGACGCCGGAACTTCTGCCTTCACATCCTCTTTTTCTGTTTCTGTCTCTGTCGTTTTTTCAGCCGCTTTCCCTGTTATTTTCTCTGTATATTTCTCTGTTACTTTCTGAGTCTCTTTTTCTGTTGCTTTCTCAGTTTCCTTCTGTGTCGTTGTCTCAGTGACGGTCTTCTTCACGATCTGCACAAATGCCACAGTCTGCGGCAATGCACCTCGGAAGGATGCGCTCTTAAGAGTGCCGTTCTCATCCATTTCATAATGCGTATTGTGTGCATCTGTAATATCTGTGATATCCGTCAGATTCTTCTCGGTGACTGTATAAATTTTCCACGAGGTTTCACATCTGGTCGTTGTGGTAGTAAGGCTGCCATCCCCGCCTGCTTCATTGTTTTCAGTGGTTTCTTCCCGGGAAGCGTAACCGGCATCGTTGAGGCCCTTCTTGAATTCTGCTGAGAATGTAACATCCCCTTCAGTTGTGGTATCACTTCCATCCTGGTTCTTAGCCGCAAGCATCAGGGCATGGAAGCCCGCGACGCTGTATTCAACGGTTGTTGCGGTTGTTGAAGCGACTGGTGCACTGCCGGAGCTTTCTGTATTTTCAGCAGTGTCCGAGACTGTATCGGCAGAGTTGCCTTTTGAAATCTGCGCGTTCACGGCGCTGAGCACGGCATTCTTCTCATCTGAATCAAGATACGTTCTAGTGAGTATCGAATCAGCCGTAAATGCTCTGCCGTCTGTGTAGGATACGCTGATCTTTACATGCTCATCCTCATAGGTCAGCTGCTCCTGGGAAGCTGCATCTTCCGATTCCTCATTGGCAGCGGTGCCTTCAGCCTCGTTCAGCCCTTCTGCATCGTTCTCGATGATGCCGTCCTTGGTTCCATCTGTATTTCCTGCACCAGCATCTTCAAAGGACCCATTTGAGGCAGATGAAGTATCTGCACTCTGCACCGCTGACGCAGACGAAGCACCATCATCCGTTGAAACCACCCCGTCCTCAGCAGCGTTCATTTCTGCTGACATTGCATTCTCTGCTGGCGCATTGACACCAGATGGCTCCTCTGCCTTCGCTGCTTCAGCGCTATTCTCTGCTGCCGGCGCTTCGGCAGCCGGCGCTTCGACAGCCTGCGCTGCCTCTGCAGTATTCTGCTGCACATCTGCCTGCTCAGCGATCTGCGCATCCGTACCAGGGCTGTTCTCTATGCTCTGCACGGTATCCGTGGACACTTCTTCCGACAAAACGGACACTGGATTAGAGAATACGGTTGTTGTGAAGATGACTGCCACAAGGTTCAGTGCCAGAAGAGCGCGCTTTGCGTTTCTTCTCTTCTTCATGCTTATT
>Ga0256404_1006140_pt1 | contig 20272 bp, 15 predicted proteins | sample RumenRJG_01DNA_FD_185990 | JGI IMG/M metagenome (GOLD analysis project Ga0256404, IMG submission 185990) | Bovine rumen microbial communities from Lethbridge, Alberta, Canada - RJG_01 | ecosystem: Host-associated > Mammals > Digestive system > Stomach > Rumen | place: Canada: Alberta | collected...
CTCCCGGACCGGCTCTCCTCCTTCCGCACTGCCCGCCCGGATCCGGTCAAGCAGTTCCCGGAGGCGGATATCTGCCGGGCCGATGCCCATCATAGGCGAGATGGCGCCATGCAGGACGTGATATACCCCCTCATATTTGCCCGTTTTCTCATAGGCTGCCAGATCCTGCGGCGTCTCCACCACCATGATTGTGCCATGGTCGCGCCGCGGCGAGGCGCAGATCGGGCACAAATCCGAATCTGTGAGGTTCTGACAGCACCGGCAGTAGTGCACGTTCTTTCTTGCCTTCACCATCGTCTGTGCCAGGCGGTCCACCCGGGCCTCTGACATTCCGATGATATAAAAAGCGAGGCGCTGCGCGGACTTGTTTCCAATCCCCGGCAGCGCCGCCAGCTCGTCAATCAGTTTATTAAAATCTCCGGAGTAAAGATCCATTACAGCCCTGCCATACCTCCGAAGGCCTGCTCCGCCGCCTCGCTGATCTGCCGGTTGGCTTCTCCGACCGCAGCGACGATCAGATCCTGCAGCATCTCCACGTCATCCGGATCCACTGCTTCCTTTGAGATCGTAATGCTCTTCAGCGCATGGTCTCCCGTCATCACCACCTCAACGGCGCCGCCTCCGGATTTTGCCGTGAATTCCTTCTCGTCGAGCGCTTTCTTGCTCTCCTCCATTTGGCGCTGCATGCGCTGCGCCTGTTTCATCAGATTCTGCATATTGCCGGGCATGCCGCCCATGTATCCACCGTGCTTGGCCATATCGTCCTCCCGCAGTGTTTCGCTGCGATATTCCTGTTCTTTTCTGGTGTAATCAGAAATGGAATGTCCCGATTCCTGCCTTCTCCTCATGAATCTCAGAGGGAATCATCCGGTTCGATCTCCATCTTGACGACATCCGACAAATCCACATAATTGTCCGTAAATTTCTCCTGGTTGTCAAGGCATTTGTAGACGACGGAGACATCCTTCCCGGTCTGCGCGCGGATATGATTCAGCACTGTCTCGCGGGTTTTCTCATGCTCCTTGTTCGTAAAGGTGTCCGCCGTGACCGGATTGTCAAAAACAAACACCAGATTCCCCTGCTCATCACAGGAAAGTTTGGCAAGGCCCAGAAAAACCCGGATGTAGTTATCCGGCATGGACGCCAGTATTTTGGGCCAGTTCCGGGCAATCTCCCTGACTTCCTCCGGTATGGCCTTCGGCAGTAGCGGTCCCGCCGAAGTCACAGCGGCTGCTGAGCCGGCCATAACGCCTGACCCAGATGAACCGGAAACGCGGCTGTCGGCGGACGCCATGCCGGCTGACATTCCTGTCCCGTCCGGCATACCAGCACCGGTCCCCGCAGTTCCGGCCGCGCCAGCTGCCCCGGAGCCTGCAACCTGTCCGGGCATACTGCCCTGCTGCCCGGCGCCGGATAGTGCCGCCATCAGGGCCGGATTTTGCAGAGTTTGCTGAATCTGCGCGATGTATCTGTCCCGCTCCGCCATCAGCCGTTCCACCTGCTGGACGCGCACCCGCAGTGCATCTGTATCCGTGTCCATCTGCGGCCTGCACAGCCTGATCAGCCCGGTCTCGGCGAGAATGCGCCGATTCGAGGAGAAGCGGATCTGTTCCGTCAGCTCCGAGAGCATCCGGATGTCCCGCTGAATCTCCGGCATCTCGGCCTTTCTTTCATCCTCGATCATCCGTGTGAGGTTTTCTCCGGACACATCCAGGTCCTTTGCCGTATCCTCGGACGCCTTGAGAAGCATCAGATTGCGCAGGTACCAGATGAAATCCGTAATCAGCCGGACAAGCTCCCTGCCCTGCATGAGCAGCTCATCGAGCTTGTGCACCGCCTCCGCTGCCTTTCCGTCATGCACCAGGCGAAACAGGGTGCTGAACACAGACGGATCGACCGCGCCGAGAATCTCGAGGGTCCGCTCATAAGTCAGCTCCCCCGCGCCATAGTTGAACGCATTGCACTGGTCAAGCAGCGACAGACCGTCCCGCATGGAACCGTCCGCTGCACCGGCAATATAATGAAGCGCCCGGTCCTCCGCCTCAAGGTGCTCCGCGTCTGCTACTTCCCGCAGGCGCCCGGCAATCGTCTCCGTCGTCAGCCGTCCAAAGTCAAAGCGCTGGCATCTCGAAAGGATTGTCACCGGAAGCCGGTTCGGTTCCGTGGTGCACAGGATAAAAACCGCGTATTCCGGCGGCTCCTCGAGTGTCTTCAGCAGTGCGTTGAACGCGGCGCCGGACAGCATATGCACCTCATCGATGATATAGACCCGCTTTTTCCCCTCGCTCGGAGAATAGCTGACCTCATCGATCACCTTGCGGATATCCTCAACGCTGTTGTTCGAGGCGGCGTCCATTTCAACCACATTGAAGCTGCGGTCCTCCGCAATCGCGCGGCACATTTCACACTCCCCGCAGGGATTGCCGTCATGCGGGTGCTCACAGTTCACCGCCTTCGCAAAAATTTTGGCGATGGTTGTCTTTCCTGTTCCGCGCGTTCCGGCGAAGAGATAGCTGTGACTGACCCGCCCGTTGATAATCTGATTTTTCAGCGTGCGCACGATCGCATCACGCCCGCGGACATCCTCAAAGGTCTGGGGGCGGTATTTTCGATACAGCGCAAGGAATTTCTGTTCTGCCATAAGTATAAAAAAGCGCGGTAATGATCCCGCATTTTCCATTTTCTCAGAAATGCGGAATCATTACCATGGAATCATTATCATATTAGGAAATGTCTTAGTCACCGAACGAAATGCCGAGCATTCTTGCTTCCTTGATGATATCCGAATTCGGATCGACCGTCTTGAGCTTGCCCGCGACGTCCTTCAGCGGCACTTTGACCATCTCCCGATTCTTGTATCCGACCATGTAGCCGAATTCCTTGTCCAGAATCATTTCGCCCGCCTCTGCGCCAAGCCGGCTCGCGAAGACACGGTCGTACGGGCAGGGCTCTCCGCCGCGCTGAACATGGCCGGGAACAGTGACGCGCACCTCGCGCCCGGTCTTTCTGGAAATGGCATCGGCAATCTCGTACGAAACGGATGGGAATTTATAATTGGCAAGCTTCTTCTGATATTCCTTCTTGGAGAGCTTGGCGTCCTCCTTGGAGATGGCACCCTCCGCCGCGACAATGATCGTGAAGCGGCTTCCCTTCGCATCGCGCTCCTCGATTTTGTCGATCACCTTATTGATATCATACGGAATCTCCGGGATCAGAATGATATCCGCGCCGCCTGCCATGCCGGCATTCAGCGGCAGGAAACCGACCTTGTGCCCCATGATCTCTACAATGAAGACGCGGCCGTGGGAAGATGCCGTCGTGTGAATCTGGTCAATCGCCGTCGTCGCGATGTCGACCGCGGACTGGAATCCGAACGTCATGTCCGTTCCCCACAGATCATTGTCGATTGTCTTGGGAAGCGTGATGACATTGAGTCCCTCCTCCGAGAGGAGGTTGGCCGTCTTGGTGGAGCCGTTGCCGCCGAGCATGACAAGGCAGTCAAGCTGCAGCTTGTAATAGTTCTGCTTCATGGCCGCCACCTTGTCGAGACCGTTTGCATCGGGTTCCCGGATCGTCTTGAACGGGACGCGGCTCGTCCCGAGAATCGTGCCGCCGCGGGTCAGGATGCCGGAAAAATCCTTATCGGTGAGCATCCGGAACTTACTGTAGATCAGCCCCTTATACCCATCCTCGAAGCCATAAAATTCCACAGGCTCCTTCGCATTGTTGTAGATGCACTTTACGACACCGCGCATAGCCGCGTTGAGTGCCTGACAGTCGCCTCCGCTGGTGAGCATACCAATTCTTAACATTGTCCTACTCTCCTTCCCTCCAACTGAGCCCGGCGGCGGTTCTCTCCGCCGCCGCGCCGGTCACCTGTTCTCCGCCGATACCCCTTCCGCGGAATACCAATTTGCATCCCGTGCCGCACTTTCTCAGCACTGATATAGATTTAACCTTATTGTACAGCAAATGAGAGCCAGACGCGGATTTTTCAAAGCTCACGCCCTTGCCGATATCGGCGCGGCGCTCTCCGCCACCGTATGATTGGCATATGTATGCCAGGTTGGCTCATACCCTTCCTCCGCCTGGTCTCCCCACATATCCCATCCCTCGCGGTCTCCGCGGGCAAACAGCTCCAGGTACGGTCCCTCGCTGCATCGCTCAATCAGGTCCACAAACTCATCCGGCTTCCTGCTGTGTTCCTTCTTCATGGCCCGGATCAGATTGACCTGCGAGCGTCCGGGTGCCAGCGTACGGTATGTCTCCGACTTTCTCCGCGTCTTCACGCCAAACAGAAGCACCTCGGTGACATTCCGGAAGTAGAACCCGACGCCCCTTCCATCCGGCTGCCCATCCTTGCGGACTTTCTCCCAGATCAGATTCGTCTTATATGTAAACCCCCACGCCTTCATCACCTCCAACCCTTCCGGCAGAAGAGCATTCGGCACCCAGAGATAAAGATGAGCACAGTCATCGGTGACATCCCGCACCGGCAGAGCCATAATCTCCTCTACCGTCATTGTGGAATATCGCTGCAGACGCTTATTTTCCGGTGCTACCTTTCCGGTGCGGTTTGCAAACTGCCAGGGCGGATCCGCGTATATCACCCGGTATTTCTTATTTTCTGTGAAGCTCTTGAAGCTCCTGATAGTTTCTGTCAAGTTGCTCATGTTCTTTTACACACTTCTTTCGGATACCAATCGCAAGAATCGGACATCCTCCATTTCTCCTGGAATCAAGCCGATACTTCAGTTTCCCCATCCATGTGGTCGAGGCGCCATATTTGGGCATCAGCGGCTTTCCATCGGGGTCTTTTATAATTTTAAAGTAATCGTTCAGCTCCTCCGCCCGCGTCACAATCACGCCCACGTCAATCAATCCACAGTCAAAATAAGTCCGCATCGCCAGCAGATCTCTGTCAAAGGTCTGATCCTTGCTGTTCCATTCGAGGTCAAACGCAACCCGGCCTTTGATGAAATCAATATTATGCCCGTCAATATACCCTTTAATTTCTCTATGATCACTGGGCAGATCAGCGAAATGTCCCCTTTTCTGATTGGCCTTCCTCGGATACAGGTTCAGGAGAAGATCACCTGTAATCCGGATTTCACGCCACCCATAAGGATACAGAACCTCATCGAATTTTCTGGGGATCGGCGACTCATTGCCGCCCGCCACAGTCAAATCAGAAATGGAAATTTCCAGTCTTTTCAGCGCCTCCTGAAGCTGTCCCCACTCCTCCGGAAACGACTGATCCAGTATTTCAAGGGCATGTCCATAATTGAGAAACTCGAATTTTTCCAGTAGATCAGGCGATATATATCGTGAATAACCCACCGCTTTCCTCCATGATTGCCTGCCATGCTGCCAGCCCGTATATCGTGTCGGCTCAGGCAAAATTCATTTTACAGCGTTTTACCTTCTCTCCGCTACCATCCCAGACATAAACTTCATAGAATCCAGGTCGGAACCGTTCCTCAAAGCCTTCTCCAAAACTGCCTTTCTTTTAAAAATTCGGAAGATCTCCGGCAAAATTCCGCAGGAATCCCTGATCTGCCAATTGAAATTTGTTTTTAAAAATGGTACTTTATAGAAGTTACGGAGGATTACCCAAGCGGTTCAAGGGGGCGCACTCGAAATGCGTTAGGCCGCGAGAGCGGTGCGTGGGTTCGAATCCCATGTCCTCCGCTTCCAGATGAATCCCGTGGGCAGCGTTTTATAAAAACCGCATACTCACGGGATTTTTGTTGTGGAAACAACTTCCGCAGACGCCGCAGCGGACGCGGCACGGAGCATACATGAAGGTAGTCATTGCAATGGATTCATTCAAGGGAAGTCTCTCTTCCCTGGACGCCGGAGAGGCCGTTCGGACCGGCCTGCATCGGGCGATTCCGAATGCAGAGGCTGTCGTCCGGCCGCTCGCTGACGGCGGGGAGGGAACCGTGGACGCCCTGATCGCCGGCTTGGGCGGCCGGACCCGCACGGTCACCGTCAGCGGTCCTCTTGCAGAGGAAGGGCAGACCGTGAAAGCTTCCTACGGCATTCTGCCGGACCATATCACAGCCGTAATGGAGATGTCCTCCGCCGCCGGCCTCACCCTGGTCCCGCCTGACAGGCGCAATCCCCTTCTCACGACCACCCGCGGTGTCGGCGAGCTGATCGCAGATGCCATACAGCATGGCTGCAGACGGTTCCTGATCGGAATCGGCGGCAGCGCCACGAATGACGGAGGCATCGGCATGCTGCAGGCACTGGGATATGGCATGCTGGACCGGAACGGCAGACAGGTTTCCTGCGGTGCAAAAGGGTTGAAAGAGCTGGAGGCCATTTCTGACAGCGGCGTCCTTCCCGCTCTGCAGGACTGCCGGTTTCAGATTGCCTGCGATGTGACGAATCCCCTGTGCGGAAGCAACGGCGCAAGCGCCATCTTCGGTCCGCAAAAAGGGGCCTCCCCCGCAATGATCGCGCGGATGGATGCATGGCTTGCACACTACGCCGCACTTTCCCGCCGGAGCTATCCGCGCGCGGATGACGCCGCACCGGGCAGCGGCGCCGCCGGCGGTCTTGGATTCGCATTTCTCACCTATACCCACGCGGTGCTCCGCTCCGGCGTGGACATGATTCTGGAGGAAACCGGCCTCGCCCGCGAAGTGGAGAGCGCTGACCTTGTCGTCACAGGAGAGGGCCGCCTCGACAGCCAGACCGCCATGGGCAAGGCTCCGATCGGCGTCGCAAAGCTGGCGAAGCAGGTTCATAAGCCGGTAATCGCCTTTGCCGGCTGCGTGACAGAGGATGCCGGGCTCCTGAACCGCAGCGGAATCGACGCCTTCTTTCCGATTCTCCGGTCCGCCGTTCCACTTTCGGAGGCGATGGAGCCGGACCGTGCCAGGGCAAATCTGTCCGCTGCGGCCGAGCAGGTGTTCAGATTGTGGAATGTGGCTCAGAAAAATGAAATCCATTCCGGCATCGATGACACGGCGGGCATAAAAGCAGAAAAAGGGATGAAGGCTTGAAAGCGGCGTCGATGCACAGCGTCATCTCGTGTTCCACACCCGATGAGATGATGAGCGGCCGCCTTCACAAACCGTTCCGGGAGAATACCCATTCTGGCATTTCTCCCGCGGGTGCCGCAGAGAGTGCGGCATGGAGTAGAAATGGAAGAAGAAATCAAAAATACCGAAACTGCACACAGCGAGACCCAGCAGGCAGAAGCTCCGATCGTCGGACCTTACCATCCGCTCACCGCATGGAACATATTCCTCATCATGGCCGGCTCGGCCATGTACGCCTGCTCCGTCAATCTCTTTATGATGCCGCTCAGGCTCTACGCCGGAGGGATCGTCGGACTGGCACAGCTGATCCGTACGCTGGCATTTCCCCGGGTCACCTCGGTTGATGTCGCCGGTATCATCAACCTGTGCCTCAACATTCCTCTCTTCCTGCTCGCGTACCGCTCCATGAGCCGCAAAATGCTGATCGGCACCGTGATCTCCGTGGCTGTACAGACCGTTGTGTTCACCATTGTGAAAATCCCGGCTGAGCCGCTCGTAGGGGATACGCTTGCCAACATTGCCATCGCAGGCCTGTTCGCCGGGATTGGCTGCGGTCTTGTCCTGACAAGCGGCGGCAGTGCCGGCGGGCTCGACCTCCTCGGCGTCTACCTCACCCAGAAGGGGAATTTCTCCGTCGGCCTCATGAATCTCACCTTCAACGCCTGTCTCTATACCGTGATGGCTGTTCTGTTCGAGCTGTCGGTGGCAATCTACTCCATCATTTTTGTGGCGGTGTTCTCCATCGCGGTGGATAAATTCCATTACCAGAACATCGAGCTGGAACTGATGATTTTCACACATCACCCGGAAATCCGGGATCAGATTATGACAAAATATGTCCGCGGCGTCACCTGCTGGAAGGGCATGGGTGCCTACACCCGTCAGGAGACAGAGGTTCTTGTGACTGTCGTGTCCAAGAGCGAGGTCGAGGACATAAAGCGGGATATTCTGAAAATTGATCCGAAGGCATTTATCATCGTCCACGAGGGCACCACTGTCACCGGCGGTTACCAGAAGCGGCTGATGTAGGCATCACTGCCCGGTGCGTACCTGCCGGAGAACCGGCGCCCGGTGTGCTGCTGGCGGGCTGTTGTGATGCTGCTGTGTCTTGTGATGCCCCTGCTGTATCTACCGGCTCTGCGGTGCGGCCTGCGCCGTCTGGTTCTGTGCTGCCTGCGGTGTGACCTGTGCTGCCTGGTTCTGGGTCGCCTGCGGCTGTGATGCGGTCTGTGCCGCCTGGTTCTGTGCTGCCTGATTCTGCGATGCCTGCGGCTGCGATGCGTTCTGCGCCGCCTGGTTCTGTGCTGCCTGATTCTGCGATGCCTGCGGCTGCGATGCGTTCTGCGCCGCCTGCGCAGCTGCCTGTGCCGCCGCCTGCGCCTGGGCTGCTGCCGTCGCTGCCTGCGCCGCCTGGGCCTGCGCCGCCGCAATGGCCGCCGGATCCCCGCCCGCCTGCGCATTCGCCAGTGCCTGGTTCGCCGCCTCAGCGGCTGCCCTTGCACTCTGTGCCGCTGCGATCGCTGCATTCGGATCGGCCGCCGCAGGCGTCTGTCCATTCTGTGCGGGTGTATTTCCCGCATCAGACGGCGTGTGATCATCATAGATATGGTAACCGGCCTTCGCCGCATCCTCCTGCGACATGCCGCCATAAACCAGGACCGGTGTGCCGACCTCTACAAGATCATACAATTTCGTTGCAAATGACAGCGGCAGATTGACACAGCCATGAGATCCGGATGTGATGTAGATTTTGCCGCCGAATCTGCTTCTCCATGTCGCGTCATGAAATCCGACGCCGCGGTAGAACGGCATCCAGTTCTTCACCGGCGACGCATAGCCGTCTCCCTTCAGCACTGCATCCTTCGCCATGGCAAAGATATAAAAGATCCCATCCGGCGTGCTGTGTCCGACCACAGCCTTGCCTGAGACGCAGTCGCTGTCCAGAACCACTTTGTCGTTCTGGACGACATAAACATGCTGATTGTCCAGATCCACGGCCACATAGTCCCTGCCCCAGTCCTGATCGCCGTGTTCCTTTCCCTCCTGCTTCCAGACCGGATCGAGCACCGGGAAGGATCCTTCTCCCGACCCGATCCCGGTACTGCTGCCGATCCTCTGTTCCGTATCCACGCTGATGGCTGCATCCGTCCCGGCCGCGGTCGCCTCCCCGCCATCCGATGCGTCAAATGCCGTATTCTTCATGCCATCCGCCGCGATTGCTGCAGTAAGTTCCTCCGCCGTGGCCTCCTGATCCAGTTCCCATCCAAACGTCCCGGGTTCAACGGTCACAGTGCGGTGACTCCCCGGATCCGTGAAGGAGCGCTTCTTCCCGACCGTGTCATACTTTTCCGCCAGATCGGAGACGTATGCCGCAATCTTATCCTGCCGGATATTAGCAGCACCGTTCTCATATTCGATCCAGGACAGCAGTTCTTCTGCGCCGGGCCGTTCCTCCTGATCGCCGAAGCGCAGCGCCGGAAATTCATCCAATATCCGGTTCTCCGCATCCGCCTGTGCGGTGAGCGCCGCATCGTCTGCGCGGCGCTGTGGTTCCCGGTAAAGTCCCGCTGTATCCAGATTCAGTGACGGCGTGAGATACGAAACCGCGATCCGAATGGCCTCCTGGACCTTTTCCCGGTCCGGTTCCGTCCCCTCCTGCTCCGGCACCACCGTCAGCCTGTCCCCTGACAGGGCCACCTCCGCATCCTTTGGTGCCGTGATATGCTGCGGGTCGAAGAAGGTCAGCGTATCAATCCTCTTTGTAAGCTTCTCCTCATCACAGACCGCTGCTGCCGTACTGGTGTAGCTGACCGGACGGAGCAGCGCCTCCGGCCACCGGAGCGGACTGCGGCCGCGGAGCAGCGTCTCCAGCTCTCCCTGCGCCATATCCATGCTGAGATCAATATCCTCCGCTGTGATCGTATCCGTCAGCCCGCCGCGCCCGGTCAGCGTCAGCGTGTAATTTGAGGTCCTTCCGGCGAGCGCCTGCCCCGCCTCCTCCAATGTCATCCCCGAGACATCGATGCCGTCCACCGCCGCGTGATACGGGAAGTGATTTGCAAAATAAACGGCGGTGCCAAAGTATCCTGCAGCCGCCGCACCGGCAATACATCCGATTGTGATCCAGAAACGCTTCTTCTTTTCCATAAAGCCTCTGCTCCTCTCCGGACAATCCTCTCTGCTGTCCGGATCGTGACTCTTACGCCTGGCATCATCTTACCATTACAATGCAAGTCACACCTGACAAAAATCCGTAATCTTTCCGTCATAAATAAAGACGCAGAAAGGCGCCGACCGGTTACGCGGCGCCTTTTATCCATGCAGCAGATTAATGGTAAAATGCTGTTTTCTCATTTCTGCGTATTTTCGCCATATCCCCACTTCCGCCGGATCAGCTTCATGGTTTTGACATAGCACACGAGCAGGAATACCGCTGTGATAAACCAGGTAATGGGATTAGCAAGACACACAAGCAGATAACTGCGCTGCCGCCCGGAGACCACCGCGAAGACGGCGCGGCAGATCAGTTCCACCACGCCTCCCATCATCGGCAGAAAGCTGTATCCCATCCCCTGCAGCGCGTTGCGGAAGATAAAAATCATCCCGAGCGGAATCATGAAGAACGCGATGCAGCGCAGATACAGCTCCACCATCGGCATGATCTCCGCAATGCCGTCCGAGACAAAGAGATAGGTCAGATACTTGCCGAAGGTCAGGCAGCCGATCCCGGCTGCCGCCGCGGAGATGGCGTTCTGCACGCTGGCAGCCTTCACCCCGCTGCGGACGCGGTCCAGCTTCCCGGCGCCGAAATTCTGCGCACAGTAGCTCGCCATGGTGACGCCAAGTCCCGTGAACAGCTGCTCGAGCAGCTGCTCGATTTTGCCGGCGGCCGTATAAGCCGCGACCACCGTTGACCCAAGGAGATTGAGAGAGCTCTGTACCATCAGTGTGCCGATCGCCGTGATCGAGAACTGCAGTGCCATCGGCAGACCCATCTTCAGTTCGTTCGCCATCAGCCCTCCGTCCGGGACAAAATCACGTGCTGACAGATGAAGGACGGGCACCCTGCAGATAATGAAAATCAGACAGGCCACGCCGGAAACGCCCTGAGAGAGCACCGTTGCCCAAGCCGCGCCGGCAACCCCCATGGAAAAGCACAGAATAAACACCAGATCGAGCACAATATTGAGACAGGCCGAAATAATCAGAAAGATCAGCGGGATCCGGCTGTTGCCGAGCGAGCGCAGAATGGTCGCCACCATCGTATAGAGCATCTGTGCCCCGAATCCGGCACAGATGACAATCACATAGTCATACGCCATGCCGGAGATATCCTCCGGCGTGTTCATCAGGGCAAGAAGTCCACGCATGGAGAGCATACTGACCGCCGTGATCAGCACCGTGAACAGCACAGACAGTACCGCTGCCGTTCCAGCAGCCCGCCGCATCGCCGGCAGATCGCCCGCGCCGAATTTCTGACCGATCGGCACGGCAAACCCGGCGCACAGCCCCCACATGAACCCCAGAATCAGGAAAGTGATGGTGCCGGTGGCGCCGACCGCTGCCAGTGCACTGGTTCCGACAAACTTGCCGACGATGATGGTGTCTGTCATCGCATAAAATTGTTGAAAAATATTCCCGAGAATGACGGGAATTGTAAACTGCACCACCAGTCTGGACGGTTTTCCAACCGTCATGTCCTTCTGAAGAGCCATGCCGCATCTCCTCAATCCACTGCCCCAGGGCGCCGCTTCCGCAGCTTCACGGGCATCATGATACCGACAGATTGTTAATGATAAGAAAGCAGGTTCCCGGTCGGTAGACCAGATTCACGCAGAAATTGTCAATATCTCGTTTATTTCCCACTTTTTTCATCATTTCTTCATTGACCGCGGTCCACACGGATCCTATCCTTGATGGTATGAAAATGAGGGAAACAATCAGACAAACCATCGGGGACTACACCCGGAAATATCGCGAACGGAAAAAGCAGAAGCTGACACGCCGGCAGATCTGTGCCCTTCTCTTTCTTGCTGCCGCGGCCGCTGCGGTCATTGCCATCTGTTTCTGGTTCTGTCGGCCCATGCTGCAGCTTGCTGACCGGCCCGCAGAATTTCGCGCTTACATTGAGTCAAGAGGCATGGTCGGTATCGGCGCCTTTCTGCTGGCGACCATGCTGCAGGTTATCGCCGCCGTCATTCCCGGCGGCCCGTTTGAGATCGCTGCCGGCTACACCTTCGGGCTCTGGAAGGGCTCCCTGCTCTCCGATCTCGGCACAACCGCGGGAAGCCTCATCGTCTTCCTGCTGGTGCGCCGCTTCGGCAGAGAATTTGTCGAACTCTTTTTCCCGAAAGAAAAAATAGATTCCCTGTCCTTTTTAAAGACGACAAACCGTTCCCGGTGGATTATCTTCCTGCTCTTCCTCATCCCGGGAACACCGAAGGACATGCTGTCCTATTTTGTCGGTCTGACCGATATGCCGCTCCCGGTCTGGCTCTTCATCACCGCGGTCGGACGTTTTCCATCCATTTTTCTGTCCGCGCTGTCCGGCACCGCGCTCGGACGGCAGGATTATCTGTCAGCCATCCTCCTCATCGGCGGAATCGTCCTGCTGTGCGGCACAGGTGCCATCGGATATCAGATCTACCTTGGCCGGAAGAACCGCACGGAAGAGAAGGAGGAGAGCCGGAACAGCTGACTCCCCTGAGACATCAAAATCAGCCGCTCTGCCGGCATGTCTCTGCAGAACTGATAAAAAACTGCAGAAAGAGTCATGATTATCAGCAGGCTGCACGCCATGCAGGGAAAACACCACTGGTACGCCTGCCCTCAGCGCAGACTCAGAACAGTCCCGTGATAACCCCGTCGTCGTTCACATCGATTTTCAGCGCCGCCGGTGCCTTCGGCAGTCCGGGCATCTGAATGATTTCACCGGTGAGCACCACCACAAAGCCCGCGCCGGCAGAGACATAGGCATCCCGGACCGTGATGTGGAATCCGCTGGGCCTGCCCAGTTTATGCTGATCATCCGAGAGAGAATACTGCGTCTTGGCGATGCAGACCGGAAGTCCGCCGAACCCATGGTCCTCCAGCGTTTTCAGCGCCTTTGAGGCAGCTGCCGTGTATTCCACGCCGTCCGCGCCATAAATTTCCTTTGCAATCGTTTCGATTTTGTCCTTCAGCGGTGCTGCCGTATCATAAATCGGATGATAGGCCGACGGCGTCTCTGCCATGGTCTCAAGGACCTTCTCTGCCAGATCAAGGCCTCCTCTGCCTCCCTTTGCCCAGACCTCCGCCTTCGCAAAGGCACAGCCGTGATCCTTGCAGAATTGTTCCACGAAGCGCGACTCCGCATCTGTGTCGGACACAAAGGAGTTCAGCGTGACGACCACCGGAACTCCGAATTTGTGAAGATTCTCTATGTGCTTCTCCAGGTTGACGATTCCCCGCTCCAGAGCCGGCAGATTCTCCTGATGGAACTCCGCCTTCGGCACGCCGCCGTTGTATTTGAGGGCCTGGATACTTGCCACCAGCACGACAGCGGACGGTTTCAGTCCGGCAAGGCGGCATTTGATATCGAGGAACTTCTCCGCCCCGAGATCCGCGCCGAATCCCGCCTCGGTGACGGTGTAATCCGCCAGCTTCAGCGCTGCCCTCGTCGCCCGCACAGAGTTGCATCCATGCGCGATATTGGCGAAGGGGCCGCCGTGCACCAGCGCCGGGGTATGCTCCAGCGTCTGCAGCATATTCGGGCGGATGGCATCGCGCAGAAGCGCCGCCATGGCTCCGACGGCGCCGAGCTGGCCGGCCGTGACGGGCTCGCCGTCATAGTCATAGGCCACGACAATCCGCGCGAGGCGTTTCTTCAGATCCGCCATATTCTCCGCAAGGCACAGGGTCGCCATAATCTCGGAGGCCGCGGTGATGACAAAATGGTCCTCCCGGACCGGTCCGTTGGCATGACCGCCGAGTCCCACTGTGATATTGCGGAGTGCCCGGTCATTCATATCCATACATCGTTTCCAGACAATCCGGGTCGGATCGATGCGAAGCGGATTTCCGAAGTGAAGGGAATCGTCCAGCATCGCCGCCAGCAGATTATTGGCTGAGGTGATGGCGTGAAAATCTCCGGTAAAATGCAGGTTCAGATCCTCCATGGGAATCACCTGCGCCATGCCGCCTCCGGCTGCGCCTCCCTTGACGCCGAAGCACGGGCCGAGCGAGGGTTCCCGCAGAGCAAGGCATACGCGCTTTCCCATCTGATGAAACGCATCCGCCAGTCCGATGCTGATCGTCGTCTTGCCCTCCCCCGCCGGTGTGGGATTGATCGCCGTGACCAGGATCAGCTTTCCGTCTTCCCTGTTCTGGAGCGAGGACAGGCATTCCTCAGTCAGCTTTGCCTTGTACTTCCCGTACAGCTCCAGACTGTCCTCCGGAAGGCCCAGCCTCGCCGCGACCTGCGAAATGGGCAGCTTTTCTGCTTCCTGTGCAATTTCAATATCCGATTTCATTCCCATTTTCCACCTCCATAAGGATGTCAGCGGGTCCCGCACTTTTTCCGCAGATCCCGGTATGCCCAGAGTGCCCGGTAATATAGATAGAACTGACGATGTGACTTCATCTGCATGGCAATGAGCTTCTTCTCCTCCGGATCAATGCGCTCCTGATAATACGGATTCTGCTCAAAATCCGGGAAGGTCCGTTTCATCTCTTCCGCCAGCGCCCTGGTAAAGGCATACCGGTCCGGAATATGCTGTTCCCTCGGCATGGCTGAAAACAGCGTGTTGACGTAGAAAAGCACTGTAAACAGAAATTCCAGCTCCGGCCGGTAAGTGTCGGCGTAGCCCTGCCGCTGTGCCTCCTCCCACATCAGCCTTGCGGCTGTACACCGGTCCTGCAGATTCTTCTCCGTGATCGTGTGCACGGTAGAGGCTCCATGCTGATAGTAATAGTACATTGGTTCCGAAATATATTCAAAGTGCTTTGCGCGCAGCATCCAGGTATTGCAGACAGCATTGTCCTCGTAGAATATGTCCTCCGGGAAAATGTCCTCCGGTGTTCCTGTGAATGTGCCGTCGCGCCGGATCAGCCTGTCCCTGTCCCCGGCAAAAGCCGGGTCTGCCGCCCGGCGGTTTCCATAGATGATGCGGCGCCGGTATATTTTGACCACCAGGCTTCCCGTATCAAGCAGCAGCCTGCGGTATTTCTCTGTGTTCATGATGCCCGTCTGCTCCGGCCGGTTATTATGGACAACCTGCCCGACCGTCCAGCTGTGTTCCCCGGTGAGACAGTAATCGCAGCCCACCATATCCGCCCCCGTCCGCGCCGCCCAGAGCAGGAGCTGCTCATAGTAGTCCTTCACAACCCAGTCGTCCGCGTCAATAAACCCGATCCATGCGCCTCTCGCCAGCGCAAGGCCGATGTTCTTGGCGCCCCCCTGGTGATGATTGGCCGCACTGCGGACGGCGAGAAAACGCTCCGGATAACGCCGTTCATACTCCTTCATGATGGCGAAGGAATCGTCCGTGGAATGATCATCCACGGCAATGATTTCTATTCTTCCATCCTTTATCGTCTGGTTCACAAGAGAGTCCAGGCACCACTTCAGTTTGTCCCCCGAAGCCATGTTGTAGACCGGAACAATTACGCTCAATGTCATCGCCATATCCGTTTCCCCCTCCATCCGGATCTTCTCCGCTATCATAAGCCCCACGCTTCCACAAGGCGGTCTCAGTTCCGGCCGCCGTCCACATTGTCCCCGTCACAGCTCCGGCGCTCCCGCAGAACACCCGCCTCCGGTAAGCGCTTCCGCGATCCGGACAGCACCGCGCCCGTCCGTGATGCCATGCATCCGCTCCGACTCCTTCCGGCGGAGAGAAGCATCCCGCATCCTCCGACGCAGGAAGGCGCGGACCTTTTCCAGCACCGACTCCTGTTCCGTCCGGACATCCCCGGCGTACATAACCGCGCCGATGCGCCCCATCGCACCGGCAAACAGCGTCTGATCCTCCGACATCGAAAAGGCGGCGGCCGGCACGCCCGCCGCACAGAGCTCATAGAGCGTCGTGCCGCCGGCTGAGACCGCGAGGTCACAGGACTGCATCGCCCCCGCCATGTCCGCTGTTCTTCCATATCCAGGCGCAAGAATGCAGAGGTCCGGCATCCCGCCGCCCGTTCCCGCCTCCGACAGCACCGGGTCTTCCCGGATGAGCTCTGCCATGCGTCCCGCCATGCCAAACGGATCCGTTCCGCCCGTGGTGATCAGAATCCGCCCTACTTCCGGCCGCACCTCCGGCCGCAGATCCATGAACTGCTCCCGGAGCGGCGCGTAGGCCGGTCCGAGCAGAGCCTTCCCTGCCGCGCGATAGCGCGCCGGATCCGGCAGCGGATCATAATTCACCACCAGATCTGCCGCCGGATCGAACCGGCCAAAGTCGTCGATATAAGCCAGATACCAGTCCCCTGCCTCACGCAGAGCATGGAAATACGCACCGTCCACAGCATAAGAATCGGTCAGCAGCGCCTCCGCGCCGCTTTGCCGGAGTATGTCGGTCAGCTTGGGAAGCTCCCCGCCGGGATTTCCATACGAAACGCCCAGAACATACCGCCGGATCTTATCCGGTCCGATGCCGGCATCCGCCATCTGCGAGAGCAGCATGGCTTCGCTCTCCGCATCGGCAAGCACATAGCTGACCCGGCATCCGAGGCGCAGCAGCTGTGCCGCAATGGACAGTGTCCGCCGCAGATGTCCTGACGCAATCCTGGCATTGCCGTCCGCCCGGATGATGAAATTGGACCGTCTCTGCTCGCTCATCCCTATACCCCGTGCCTCGTCTTTTGCGGCATTCGCGGGAGAAATGCCCGAATGGGCTTTCTCCCGTATCGGGACAATGATGCCGCAGCCGCGCAGGAATTCTCTACTGAAAATCTCCCGGCCGGAGCGGCTCTCCCCGCTCCAGTCTTCTCACCGCACGACGTCCCAGCACCTCGGCCGTCATCGCCGGCGGCAGCCCGTCTCCGGGGCGGATGGAGCGGATATTTTCCGCCGTCAGCTCCTCTCCCTCCGCAATATCCTTCACGACAAACAGAGATCTGGCCCCGCCCCGCTCCGCCTCCTGCTGCGGCGTGAGATGATACTCGCTGCTGCCGAGCGCCTTCTCCACAATATGGATATCGCGGACCATCGCCGCAAATTCCTCCGGCTCCATGGAAAAGGCGCCGTCAGGTCCTCCGTCGGCGCGGCGCAGCGTCAGGTGCTTCTCCACCATGCAGGCACCGAGCGCCACGGATGCGGCCGCAACCGCCGATCCCATGGTATGATCCGACAGTCCCGTGAGGCAGTGATACGTCTCTCCCAGCCCCGGCATCATGCGCAGATTCACATCCTCATATGGTGTCGGATAGGCGGAGACACACTTGAGCAGAATAATCTGATGATTATTCTCCGCGCGGACTGCATTCACCGCAAGACGGATATCCTCCGGTCTCGCCACACCGGTGGCCAGAATCACCGGCTTTCCGGTTCGGGCGCAGAGACGAATCAGCGGAATATCCGTGATCTCGTAGGAGGCGATTTTGTAGGCCGGCATCTGCATCTCCTGCATAAAAGACACTGCCGTCGGATCAAAAGGAGAGGAGAAACAGGCGAGTCCCAGCTTCTCCGCCTCCTCCTTCAGCCGCGGCTGCCAGTCCCACGGCGTGTAGGCGTCCTCATAGAGCCCGTAGAGCGTCTGTCCATCCCAGATTGTTCCGCCTGTGATGCGGAAATACGGCTTGTCACTGTCGATTGTGATGGTATCCGGCGTGTAAGTCTGCAGCTTGATGGCATCCGCCCCTGCCTCCGCCGCTGCATGGACGATCTCCATCGCCCTGTGAAAATCATGCAGATGATTTGCCGACATCTCCGCCACGACATAGACCGGATGTCCGGGTCCGATTGCTTTTCCGCCGATGACGACACTGCCGCCCGCTGCGTTCTGCTTCTTCTCCATTACCGCAATTCTCCGTCCTATCTGTTTTCTTTCCTATTTTGCCGCTCTGTACTGCTGATTCTCCGTCCCAGTGATAATCCCATGCGGCTTCGCTCCCTACACGTGATTCTTCAGCAGAAACTCATCATTCGTCCAGGGTTCCCGCGCCGTGAAGACTGTGCCATCCTCTCTCCGGACGTATACCGCCGGGAAATAATGGATGAACAGCGGCACAAGACAGACCGTGTACCCTCCGGCGAGATCGTATACCACAAGATCCCCTTCTGCCAGCGCAGGCTCTCCCTCCGCCTCAAACAGCCTGTCATACTCCATACAGGTGGAGCCGCATATCATCTGTGTGGGCACCGCCACCCGCGGCTGCCCGGACTGGAGAACGAAATGGTGCGGATACCAGCGCCTCGTCACCTGCGGGTTGAGGTACAGCCTGCTGCCATCCGTGACCACATAGCGCTGTCCGCCGATTCGTTTGACATCTCTGACCGCCGTTACCAGGGTGAAAGAGGAGGATACCAGCGATACCCCCGGCTCCATGACGAGCGCCGTCTTCTCCTTGTCAAAATACGTTCCGAGCCGGGCCGCGATCGCGGGCACATAATCCCGGAAATCCGGCTTGCCCGGAACACCGCCGTAGTAACCGCCCCCCATATCTATATAGTCGGGCGACAGATCATACTGCCTGGCCGTCCGGACCGCGAGATCAGCCAGCGCCTCGTAGGCGCGCACAGAGCGGGATTTTGTGGAGGAGTGCAGATGCAGGCCCGCGATCCGCACCTGCGGAATCCGGCGCAGCGCGCAGATGACCTGTTCCAGCTCTCCATTGTCCGGGTCATATCCAAACCGGCTTCCCTCCGCGTCCGCGGGGACCTCCTCCGGCACCAGCTTCCGGAAATCCACATTGACCCGCAGTCCGACGGAGAATGTATTCTCCGGATGCTGCGCAGCGAGCTCTGCCAGCCATTCCGGCTCCTGCGAGGAGTCTAGATTCACCATGCCGCCGTCCTGCAGCACGCGGGCAAAGACGGCCGGATCCTTGACCGGCCCGTTGTAGATCACACGGTCCGGTGCGAACCCCAGCCGCCGCACGAGATCATACTCCTCCGCGGAGACCACCTCGGCGTAAAATCCAGCATTTCGGAAATGAACCAGGAGCCACGGAAGAGAATTTGTTTTGACAGAAAAGGCACAGATATGCCGTTTCCACTGCTCCGCAAGCACCTGCTGAAGCATGGCAATATCCGCGTTCAGCTTTCGTTCTTCAATTTCATAATAAGGTGTGTTCATCTATAATTCCCCGCTCTCCGGATGCAGACGCAGTCATCCCGCGTTCCGCCCGCGCAGCCCTGTCTGCATACGGTTATGTTCCCGGATGCAGGCGGCGGTATTTTTCCTCCGCGGCTTCCCAGTCCTCCGGCGTGTCAATATCCTGCACCTCGGCCTCCGGCAGAATCAGCGGCACCATATTTCTGACATCGGTTGTCTCATCGCGCCAGAACGCCTCTGTGCGGCAGGCATAAAACTGCCCCGCGTCGTGGTAGACCGGTTCGAGATCCTGCGATCTCGCCGACGCAAATTCCGGCATCCACCGGACCACCTCTCCGTTCCGCACGGTGAATCCCCGCTGCGGCGGATACGAAAAGCGGACCACCGGCAGCACGGATTCCGCCTCCCCGAGCATCGTCATCGCCGTCCGGAGCCGCTCCGGTGTAAGAAACGGCGCGGTCGGATAGATACAGCAGAAACGGTCGAACTGCTTTCCCCGCCGCGCATATTCCCGCAGCACCTCCGCGATGACCTCGTCTGTCGTCGCATAATCCCCTGCCGTGGCGTCGGAGCGGAGGAACGGGACCGCCGCGCCGCACTGCTCCGCGATCTCCCGGATCTGCGCCGAGTCGGTGGAAACCATCACCTCATCAAAGACACGGCTCTCCAGCGCGGCCCGCACTGAATAATACAGAATCGGATGGCCCGCAAACTCCCGGATATTCTTGTGCGGGATGCGCCTGCTGCCGCCCCGCGCCGTGATGATCGCAACGCTCCGGTGTGCCGTTCCGTCTGCTTCCGTGCGCGCCTCCACGCACCCGGGATGCTCTTCCCGCACAGCGTCGGCGGGATGTGAGCTGTCGGAAGCGCGCGTCTCCGCGCACCCGGTCTGCTCCTTTGCCATGTACAGCTCCCACCCTTCCTCTGCGCCTGCCTGCTTCTGATGTATGCTCTCTGTTTTCACCT
>Ga0256404_1006142_pt1 | contig 20267 bp, 18 predicted proteins | sample RumenRJG_01DNA_FD_185990 | JGI IMG/M metagenome (GOLD analysis project Ga0256404, IMG submission 185990) | Bovine rumen microbial communities from Lethbridge, Alberta, Canada - RJG_01 | ecosystem: Host-associated > Mammals > Digestive system > Stomach > Rumen | place: Canada: Alberta | collected...
TTGTCCTCGGAAATCAGATGATAGTCGTCTGATAGAGTTAAATTTAAAGAATTAAAAATGAAAAAGAAAATGAACATTATCGGTTACTTTACAACACCGATTAAAGTAGTTGAAGGAGAAATGAGTTGCATGCAAGACATCAGCTCGTATGCTCTGGATGTGAAGGATCTGCTTGACCAACAGGTGAGTCCGGAACTGAGTGACAAACTAAATGAGATGTTGCTGGGATTCAACGAGGATGTACAACTGGAAATGGTTGAGAACATGCTGAGCTTTATCTGCGCCAACGTGCTGCACACCACTGGTTGCTACTCGGTTGACACAGCGCTTGAGATGTGCTACAAGTGGATTGGCGACGAAAAGGGTATCGCCACGAAAGGCTTTGGTAAACTGATTAATAGACTGATTTGACAATGGCAGAGAACAGTATTAGACGTGAAGGCCGGGTTAAACGTATTGAGTATCTGAGATATTTAGCTGATGTGAGAGCTCAAGAACAGCAAGCGTGGAATATGGGAATCCGCATCACTCGCAAAAGTATCGAGGAGATAAGAGAAGAATTCGTAAGAGAATCAGAATTTGATTCTATTTATATTAATTTTTAATTTACAAAACAATTATGAACACAATGATTTTGAGAGTTAAGAAGTGCGGACAGATGACTACCGTACAGAGTGAGAAAAGTGAGAACGGAGTGCTTGACAAGCGCACACTGGTGCTGCAGGAACTCGGAGGAAAGTACGAGAACTGCTACGTAGTAACAGCGTTGGGCAGTCTGGCAACCATCGAGTGGAGTGAGGGAGAGATAGTGGCGTGCGCGCTGAGTTTCAGAACTCATGAGCACAACGGACAAGTTTTCATGGACGTGATCGCAAACGAGATGGTAAAGGTGAGAAAGTGAAAAAGTGAAAAGGTGAAATAATTAAACATTAAAGATTATGTATTTAAGTGACGCAATTTTAGCAATGGAGATGAACCTCCGCAGTACATGTATGATGCTGGAGGTTGTAAGACGACAGCAGTTGAAGCGAGTTATGGACGAACACTATCTGCCCATGCAGGATTTCTTGGCCGATCTCGAAGAACATATCGATGAAAGAAGCGATGCAGAGATGTGTCTTGACTATATGAAACGCCTTTATAAGGGTTTGAAGCATGCTGATGAACATGTGGCGTTAGCGGGCAGAAACCAGATCATAGAGGATCCTGAAGAGGCAAATTTGGCAGACATGTTGTTTGGCGGAGTAGAACACAATTTTCCAGATAACTTAGCGCGATGCGCCAGAGAGTGTTATGATGCCTATCAACGCATGTTGCCTGTTCAATCGGACGATTCAGACGAGACACGCCACAAATGGATTGCAGAGGTTATGCACGAGTTTGAGCGTATTGCCAGAAAACATAGTGTGAACCTTTTGTTGAATAGCAAATGGAGAATTAATGAGGGCTATTTGATGGAGTGGTTGAACTATAAATTCTGGGAAATAGTAAAAGATTGAAAATGTAAAAATGAAATAATTAGAAAATGTAAACATTTGAGTTGAGGTGAGGAGGATATTCTCGAGTAAATGGCCAAAGAATCCGAAATCTCTTCTCGCTAAAATAACTCAAATAATATGAATAAATTAATTAACAAAACAACAACTATCGACGGCATGATGGCCGTTAGTGAGAATGACTTAGGGTTGAAGTATGTGCAGTTCCTGCCCGACAACCCATGTGTTGGACTGATGGAGGCGTTCCATGGATTTGGATATTTCCAAATGCTGAGTAATGGATCGTGCGACTTTATCCAAAAGAAACGCCATCGAAACAAACCAGAGTTTAAGGGGTATTACGCAAGTCTGTCGTTTTGTGCCGACGGGTATGACAGAGTGACTTTTGTGGTACCAAACGACATGCGAGCAGAACTGCCCAAGATTCTGCGAAAGGGTATCTTCCAGATTATTGCACACCTGATAAAGAAAGGATTTGCCAGATGATATACCGTATAACTTATAATGATAAACGGCAGAAGCTGGCTAAGCGGGTTGATAGCCGCGAAGAGTTCCTTGCCTTGCGTAATTCTAAAGAGAACTTAGAGAATTTGGCGAAGGCTCGACAGGGTGACAGCAAGGCGAAAGCCCGACTTGTGCAGTTTGCGTATAACTTAGGACATGTAGAAGGCGCTTTGGCTGGATGCAAGAGCATTGGTAGCTTCTTTTTTCATGATATTGATTGCTACGACAAGGAGCAAAGCGATGCTATCTGCCAGCAGATAATGGATAAGAAGGATGAGATAGGCTTGAAGATGCTTGAACGCAGCGTGAGCGGCGGTTGGCACTTGGTATGCAAACGTGAGCCTGGCATCACAATCTTAGAAGCACAAGTACGTGTGGCTTGTGCGCTAAAAATCGAACAAGATACTAACACTAAGGATTTGCAGAGGGTTGTATATTCAACGAGTGGCTCGCCTGAAGACTTAATTTTTCTTGACAATGAATTGTTTGATGAGCCGATGAGTGCTGAGGAGTGTGAGGCGGAGTATGCCCGATTGAAAGAGCGTGAGAGACGTGGTGAAGAGGATGTTCCGGCTGGTGCGAAGAAGGCGAATAAACATTATAGGCCGTGGGAGGAGGATTTAGATGCGCACCGTTGTGACAAGGGACAGGGCGAGGGGCATGACAGGGGACAGGGACCTGTCACAACCGCTGCGATTGATTTGTCTTGTGACAGGTACCAGTCCCCAGTCATGCCGTTCCCAGATAAATATCATGGGATTCCTTTTACTACTATTATAAAGAAGTATTGGGAGATGAACAATGGAGGGTTTGAACCTAATATTGGTGACAGGGATACTTTGACGTATCAACTAGCCTGCGATTTGAGACATATCTGTGCTAGGAATGCGGAGTGGCTGGATCAGGTGATTCCCTGCTATGACGGATTCCCGATTGAAGAGAAACGACAGAAAATTGCCAATGCTCTGAAATCCAGCTATGAAGGTATGCCTGGTAGATTAAAGGATGTGCTTGATGCGCTTGAAGGACGAAAAACAAAGTCGCCCGACGAACAATCTGAGCAAAGCGCTCTGCCAGAAGAGATGCCAGAGATGCCTGCGGAGAAGAAGCTGCCGAAACTGATTAGACTACTTACTCGCAATACCCCCAACCAATACAAAGCGGCAGTGGCGCACGCGGTATTCCCACCATTGGGAACGCACCTGAAAGAAGTGTCGTTTGAGTATACCGATTACGTACCTCATGAGGCTACTCTGATGAACTGTCTGATGGCACACACTGGTGCTGGTAAGGGATGTATCGACGAACCTATTCGCCATATTATGGCCGATATAAAACGTCGTGACGAGGAGAATACACGTCGTGAGGCGGAGTGGAAGAAGGACTGCCAAAAGAAGGGTGCAAACAAGGATAAACAGGTACGCCCAGAGGGTTTGGTGATCCAAGAGATTGACCCTGATATGACCAAGCCTGCGCTCGTAACCCGTATGGACGAGGCCGAAGGTCACTTTGTTTACGTAAAGCTGAACGAGATTGACTTGTTTGAGCAGCTGAAAGGACAGACCGGTAAGCAGCACTTCCAACTTATGTGCTTAGCCTTCGACCCAGGAGCAGAATTTGGTCAGACGCGTGTAGGCACGCAGAGCGTAACAGCACGACCCAAGTGTCGGTTCAACTGGAACGCTTGTACTACTATCCAGAAGGGTCGCAAGTTCTTTAGCCGCGTGCTGACAGATGGTCCAATAAGTCGTATCAATTTCTGCACTATCCCAGAAATGGAGATCGGAGCTGAGCAGCCCATTTACGGAAAGTATGATTCGGCATTCGATGAGGAATTGAAGCCTTACATCGATAATCTTGTAGCCGCCAGTGGTCGAATAGACTGTCCTCAGGCATTCAAACTGGCCAAGAAACTGCAAGAAGAATGTGCTGAGTTTGCCCGATTGAGTCAGGACGAGACCTATTGGAATCTGAGCCATCGTGCCATCGTAATAGCCTGGCTTAAGGCCTGTGTGCTCTACGTGGCCAACGGCAACCAATGGGAAAAGAACATTGAGGACTTTGTCCGTTGGAGTCTGCAGTACGATCTGTGGTGCAAGATGCAATTCTTTGGTGAGGACATAGAGCGTGCCAATAACGAAAGTGAGCGTATAGGCACTCACGGTCCAAGAAATTTGCTGGAGCTGCTGCCTGATGAGTTTACTAGAGAGGATGCTCTGAATGTGCGAATAAAGCAAGGAATGGGTGGCGACAGGAAGAAGTGTGCGCAGATGATTCGCCAGTGGGTTCATAGACAATATGTGTTACAGGTGACAGATGACAGTTATATTAAGAGCGAGAAATACAAGAAAAAGTAAATAATGGAACAGATAATTCAATTAAATGCAAATGCAAAACTCTCCGAGCACTTTACGCTCGGGGAGTTGACAAAGAGCGGGAGTCATCCCGAGGTTTATAATATCCCATCACACGAAGCAATAACCAACCTCACAAACCTCTGCAAATGGCTGGAAGTGCTGCGTGAGAGAGCAGGAGAAGCCTCCCCCGGCCCCTCCAAAAGGAGGGGAGCTCCGATAATAATAAACTCTGGATATCGTAGTCCGCAGTTAAATAGAAAGATTGGTGGGGCGGCGAATTCTAATCACCTAACTGGGTGTGCGGTGGATATAAGGGTTGAGAATATGGAGCAGTTAATCCGATATGCAGCCATACTTCTTGACTATGCAGATAAAACAAATCAGGAGTTCGACGAACTCCTGATTGAGAAAAATCGCTATGGTGCGATATGGTTGCACTTTGCGGTACGCCCGAAGGGCAATCGGCGCAAGGTGGCGTTTATTAATGCGTAGCTATTACTTGCCGTAGCTCACAGTTTCGCCAGCGGTCTTTAGGATGTCGGCGAACTGCTGAGGGGTGATGGTTACAGGGCCCGACATAAACTCGGGAACGTTATAGCACTTCATCAGCTGACGATGATAGTCGGGGTCGCTACAGGGCAGCTCGAAAGGCTTGCTCTGGCGGCCCTTACTGTCGACGTGGGCAATGAAGGGGCGGGTGTAGTTGCCGTCGTAGCGGCGCGAGCTGAACACTACCCAGCGGCCGTTGCTGCTCCAAGAGTGATAGCTCTCGGTGTCGGGTGAGTTAAGTGCCTTGGCGGGTGCTGCATGCATGCTGCGGAGGTCGAGCATCCAGAGGTCGGCATCGCGATGCCAGATGTGGAACACGCCATACTCGGCAAGGGTGAACATAAGGAAACGACCGTCGGGCGAGATGCGCGGCAGTGTGGCGCTCTTATCCATGGCGGCGGCATCGAAAACAAGCTCGCGGGGTGAGAACTCACCGGTCTGCGGGTTGAAGCGCTTGCGGTAGATGTTATACTTGATGGAGTATGAACGGGTGATGACCTCGAGGCCCTTATCCTGGATAGAGTCGGGGAACTCGAAGTGGGCGCTGCAGTAGTACAGCTGGGTGCCATCGGGGCTCCATGCGGGGAACACCTCGAACTCGGTAGAGTCGTTCTCGATGTTAACCACGCGGTTGTGCTCTACATCGTAGGCGATGAGGTCGCTGGCGCTATCGAAAACCTCGATCTTATTAGGATCGGTGGTGTGGAACGTCTGGTGGGTGGAGTTAGTGGAGTAGACGATGAGTGGCAGCGTGGGGTGCCATGCGGGATAGACGCCGGCAGAGAGAAGCGAGTCGTGCTTCATGTTGATTTTGCGCAGCTTGCCATCGTAGGCCACAACGGTACCGCCGAGGTTCTGGCGGGCGTGGAACTGCATGCGCTGGGGATTGTACTGCTGGTAGCTGTGGCAGTTGATACACTGACCTGAGAGCTCGGTGCTGCACAGCATGTTATCGTAGATGACGCTCTCGGAGAAATTCTCGAGGCAGCGCTGCGATATGGTGAGCTCCTCGTAAGATACATACGAGGGTGAGATGAGACGGTAGGAGATATAGGGGTCGATAGAATCGGCCGAGACATAGATGTTGAAGGGCTTGTAGAGTGTCCACTGGTCATCGTTCTTGACGAACACCTCTACCTTGATGGCCTTGCCTATGGCATCGGCCACAAGTGCGCGCCAATCGTCGGCGTCAATCTCTATCTTATTGCCGCTGCACACTATCTGCTGATTAGATGTGGTGAAGCGGGCCACCATGGGCTTGGCAGCATCGCCATCGCAAAGGAAATTGAGCGGGGCGATGTTCTGTGGTACGGTTACGCCGCAGTAGTCAGGATAGATGGCGGGCAGCTGCTGGCTCTTGTTATACTCGGTGGGAACGCCACTGCCGCAGGCGGCAAGCAGCAACGCGAGGAGAAGAGAGAATGATATGTTACGTATAGACATGATGAATCAGAAATAGGTGATATCTTTAAGGAAATAATACTCGTAGAAATAGGTGTGGCCGAACATGGGGTAGAGGGCGCCACGGATCTTCTCGATGGGCTGACCGTTCAGCTGCTTCAGCTGGAGCATGAACTGCTGATAGGTGGCTTTGACATCAGAACGGAAAGGAACCGTGTTGACGGCAGCCAGGTGTTGTATGTTGGCAAAGAGATAGGCGGCCTCTTGAAATATGCGCGGTATCTTATCGTGAGGATGCAGGCGACCGTACTGTACGAAACGTGGCCAGAAGAGCTCGGGGTCGCGAGTCCACATGGCGGCAAGCACGGCGTTCTCCTGGAAGTAAGGATCATCGGAATCGAGCTCTGCCAGCAGATTCATGATATACCTCTCTACATAGCCCTGATCGCTGCCCAGGCGGTCGTCGTAATGCATCATGTGGGTGATGGGCGCAGTCTCGGGCACCTTGGCTATAAGGTCGGGGTGGTCGATAAGATTCTGGAAGTGGTTGGCCCAACCGCCGAAGAAAGTGGTGGCGCGCAACTGATTGAGGAACTTGCGGGCGGCATTATACTCGCCGTTGAGCAGGGCGCAGCGGGCCATATACTGCAACAGCTCGGGGCGCCAACCATACTCCACGCCATCTTCCATACAGATGCGGTGGCACTCGTTTGGCAAACCGAAGTTGTAGTACATCAGTCGGCCTATAATATGATAGGTATATACGGGCAGCGGTGTGGCATACGGAGCCGAGCCCTTGGGGAAGTTATACATATCGTCGACCTGACGGCCAAGGCGACTGAGGGCGAGGTTGTGCATGATGACGATGGAGCGTGTGGGCTCAGTTTGCTGGCGTGTGCCCTCTTTGACAACCCCCATCCAGTCGAGGCGCTCGATGCAGCGCTGCATGCGGAGCTCGTGGTGGAAGTTGGCGTCGCTATACCAGAAGTTGACGGTTAGGAAGATGCCAAAGCCTGCAAGGGTGTTGAGCGCAAGGCGAAGCTTGCCGTGATGGCGCTCGGGCAGCGAGATGCCCCAGCAGAGTACCATGGCTACGAGGAAAAGCAGCAGCAAGCCGTAGGGGATGTAATAGAGGGGAAACGGCTCGCGAAGAATGAACACAGGCAGGGCTGTGGTCCATGCATCGGCAAGTGCCGTCTGGTAATACACATAGCGGTAGAACAGCAGCGGTATGGCTGCGATGCAGAGCAGGGCTACGGCCGAGAGAACAGCGCTTGAGGTGCGGCTGCCCTGAAGGCGCCACGACCACAGGGCCATGAGCAGTACGGCTGCAAGTCCGTAGGCGCCAAGCAGCGGATAGGTCACAGCAGTGGTAATCACCACGTAGGGCAGACGGAAACGCTGAGGCAGCACACGGAACAGCCACAGCAGGGCCAGCACGGCCGAGGTGCCGATGACGGGTGCGTAGAAATAGCCGCGAAGCTTGAGCATATAGTGCCAGTAGCCAAGGTCCATATTGGCCACAACTACAAGGGCTGCAGGTATGAGCAGTAGGGCAAAGTACTTATCCGAGATGCGGAACGTGCGCTTGGTGAGCCACATCAGTAACGCCACCCAAAGACCGAAGATAGTGGCTCCGAGCCAAGGGTAATAGAAATACTGCGTGAAATAGCTGGCTACATAAGAGAGGAAACCTCCTGAGGCCACCATCATTTGCTTGAAAAACAGCGGGGTAGAGAGGAAGAGATTGAACTGCTGGATTTTCCAAAGCAAGTCGCTCTCGAATCCTATCAGCGCGATGACAACAACCAAAGGAGCTGCCAGCCATGATGCTATAGAAAGGTATTTTTTCATTGTAATGTTTATAATTTGGGCGCAAAGGTACAAAATAATAATTGAAAATTGACAATTGATAATTGATAATTAAAAAAAAGTGTTATCTTTGCACGAAATTTAAATCAATTAATTCAAAACTAACGTATGATAAGGAAACTATTGTTATGTGTGATGTGCGGAGCATTCACTATGGCGAGTGCCCAGAAGACACCTGTGTGGAGAGATGCTGGCGTGAACCAGCAGAATCGTTTGACAAGGCATGCCCACTTCTTCGGATTCGAGAATGCCGAGAAAGCCAAGGGCGACAAAAAGCAGTCGGACCGTTACCTCTCGATGGAGGGCAAATGGAAGTTCAACTTCGTGAAAAACCATCAGGATGCACCTCTGGGATTCTATGCCCTGAAGTACGACGACTCGAAGTGGGCCGACTTCCCCGTGCCCGGACTGTTTGAAATGGAGGGCTATGGCGACAAGATATATAAGAACATGGGATATGCGTGGTGTACCACCTTCAAGAACGACCCGCCATACATCGGAGAGACCAACAACTACACTGGCTCATATCGCCGTACATTCGAGCTGCCCGCAAGCTGGAAAGGGCAGGAGGTATACTTCTACGTGGGTAGTGCAACCAGCAACCTGAGCGTGTGGGTGAACGGAAAGTACGTGGGCTACAGCGAGGACTCAAAGGTGGCTGCCGAATTCAATATTACCAAATATCTGAAGCCGGGCAAGAACCTGATAGCCATGCAGATTATGCGCTGGTGCGACGGTAGCTATCTGGAAGATCAGGACTTCTGGCGCTTTACTGGTATCGCCCGCGAGGTGTATCTGTATGCCACACCAAAGGTGCATGTGCAGGATGTGTTTGTGAAGCAGGACTACGTGGAGGGCAACGGTGTGCTGAACGTAGATGTGAAACTGGCTGGTAAGGCTAACCTTGAAGCAAGCCTATACGATGCTGAGGGAAATGCAGTGGCCGAAGGACTGAAATTTAATGCTTCATCTTTAATGTTTAATGTACCTAACGCCAAGCCTTGGACCGCTGAGACTCCATATCTGTACACACTCGAGATTGCTGTTAAGAAAGGCGCCGAGACCACCGAGGTGATTAAGCAGAAGGTGGGATTCCGCAACATTGAGATTAAGGGCGGACAGCTGCTGGTGAACGGACAGCCAATACTGATTAAGGGTGCCGACCGCCACGAGCTGGATCCTGATGGTGGCTACATCGTGAGTGTAGACCGCATGATTCAGGATATCAAGATTATGAAGCAGCTGAACATTAACGCTGTACGTACCTGTCACTATCCCGACGATCCACGCTGGTATGACCTCTGCGATGAGTACGGAATCTATCTTACTGCCGAGAGCAATCTGGAGAGTCACGGTATGGGCTATCGCGAGCACACGCTGGCCAAGAATCCTGCATTTGCCAAGGCTCACCTTGAGCGTCAGGAGGGTAACATGATGACCTATAAGAACCACCCGTCAATCATCGTGTGGAGCCTGGGTAACGAGGCCGGATACGGACCAAACTTTGAGAAGGCATACGACTGGGTGAAGGCTTACGACAACACCCGTCCATGCCAGTTTGAGCAAGCACGCCACGACGGCAAGACCGATATCTTCTGTCCGATGTATATGGGTTACGAGGACTGCGAGAAATATGCCCAGGGCGACAATCCACGTCCGCTGATACAGTGTGAGTATGCCCACGCCATGGGTAACTCGATGGGTGGATTCAAAGAGTATTGGGACATCATCCGTAAGTACCCCAAATATCAGGGTGGTTACATCTGGGACTTTGTTGACCAGGGATTGCGCGACAAGAGCAAGATTACAGGTAAGGAGATTTTTACATATGGTGGCGACTACGGACGCTATCCTGCTACCGACCACAACTTTAACTGTAACGGTATCATTGCCCCCGACCGCCGACTGAACCCACATGCACACGAGGTGCAGTACTACTACCAGAACGTATGGGTAGAGGACAAGGGACTGAAGGACGGTAAGTTCGAGATTTACAACGAGAACTTCTTCAAGACTCTCGACGACCTTGAGTTGGAGTGGTTTGTAGGTGGTGCAGCTGCTGGTGGGCATCATCATGGTGGCAATCGTCCTGCAGGCATCACATTCGGTCATGGTGGCAAGATGGACATCAGCGGTATCGCACCACAGCAGCGCAAGGTGATGACATGCGAGGAGATGCAGAAGATCATCACTAAGATGATGGGGCACCACGGCGACCAGGAGCTGTTTGTAATCTTCCAGTTCAAGGCCAAGGATGCGCAGCCACTCATCGAGAAGGGACAGGTGTTGGCTCGCCAGCAGTTTGTGCTGAATCCTTATCAGTATCCAGTACTGAAGACTGAGAAGGCAAGCGTGGAGAAGGAGGAGACAGAGAGTTATGTAAAACTGGATGCTGCAGGCACTACGCTTACCATCGGTAAGTGGAGCGGATGGATTGACTATCTTGATATTGACGGCAAGCCAATGCTTGACGACCACAAATCTATTGAGCCTGAGTTCTGGCGCGCACCAACAGATAACGACTACGGCGCAGGACTGCAGCACCGTCTGGGTGTGTGGAAGAACCCACAGATGAAACTGAAGGAGTGCAAGGTTGACGGAAACACCGTTACATCTACCTTCGACATGCCAAGCGTAAAGGCTACTCTGGTGATGACTTACACACTGACCGCCGAGGGCGAGGTGATAGTTCGCCAGCAGCTTAAGGCCGACAAGGACGCCAAGGTGGCTCCGATGTTCCGCTACGGCATGCAGCTGCAGATGCCTAAGGAGTTTGATGCGATTAAATACTACGGACGCGGACCGGTTGAGAACTACTGCGATCGTAACTCGAGCGAGTTCATCGGATTCTACGAGAATAAGGTGGCCGATGAGTATTATTCGTACGTACGTCCGCAGGAGTCGGGCAACCATACCGATATCCGCTGGTTCCGCGTGGTTAATGCCGAGGGCAACGGACTGGAGTTCTACAGCAACGCCCCTATGGAGGCAAGCGCACTGAACTTCCTGACCGAGGACTTGGACGACGGTGTAACGAAGGATAAGGTTATCGGACGCCACTCTGGCGACCTGATTGAGCGCCCATTGACTCAGGTTCACATTCAGCAGCGCCAGATGGGACTGGGTTGTGTTAACTCTTGGGGAGCATGGCCTCGTGCTGAATATCAGATGCCATATAAGGACTATGATTTCACATTCGCAATACGTCCGATAAAATAATTTGTGCGATAAAAATGCACAAAATATAGCAAAATGTAACCATCTGAGGCTTGATTTCAGTCAAAAAGTATGCCTCAGATGGTTATTTTATGAATTTTTAGCCAAAAAGGCTTGGTGCGTATCTTATAAATTATTACCTTTGCATCGGAAAATTAGATGGATTGATATGAAGATGAGAGAAAAAGTAACAATTTTGCTGATTGCCCTGATGATGGGTCCGATCGTTAGCTACGCAGAAGAGAATCAGGTCACCAATGAGTGTGACACCACTTATATCAAGCTTGATGATAACCGTGTGCCCATTACTCACGTGAATCTTACATACGACGAGCTCGTAGAGAAAGTTGGTGAGCTTGAGACTATTCTGGAGACCGATGAGTTCCAGCTTTATGCTGCAGGCGATTACACCTACAAGGTTGTGGGCGGTATCGTTACATCTATGGCTATCCAGATACCTGACGACAAGAACGACAAGGTGGTTTACAATCAGATTCTGAATACGCTGGCTAAGAGTAACTCACTGAAGGATACTCACAATACAGGTGGTAACTATTATCTGTATGCCAACTTCCAGATTCAGTTTGACGACTTTGAAGGTTATGAGAAACTAACTTTCTCGGTTATCGAGTAAGCGACAGGTAATACCCTAAGCGGTATAGTTTGAAAACCAAGAGATAAGGGCGGGATCCACAGAGATTCCGCCTTTCTATTGCTCCAAACATTCGGTGCCAAAGGCGCATGAGCCACAAGATGGCTGAGATGTGTATGCCCGATACCAGCGTGAGCAAGCGCGAATAGCCACGCAAGTCGCTGCGGAACTGGTATAGCGTGCGCAGATTGCGCTCGGTTTTCAATACGTAGTCGGGGTTGGTCTCAAACTCGGTCATCGTCACAGGATTGTCGATGTGCAGAATGGCTGCGTTGCTATGTTTGAGGTGCTTGCCGAAAAGCACATCCTCGTAGCCGCTCTTGGTGAATCGCTCGTCGAAAGGATTCTGGAGGAACACATCCCGACGGATCATGAAGTTGGTTGAGCGGAACTCCTGATAACGTTGCTTCTGTCGCTTGGCAGCTGTGTGATCGGCTTCGGCAGCCTTCTCGTAGATGTATCTTAGGTTGCTGCCCATCTGCGGAATATCGGCCACAGCTATGCCGCCGTTAATGATATCGTAGTCGTTATCTATATATAATAAATATGTACGTAGGAACGAGGGGTTACTTATTTCCACATCGCAATCGATGAACAGGAGCCAGGGATAGTGGCTCCTTTCGGCAAGGAAGTTACGTGTGGCGGCACTACCGGTGTTGGTGGGCTTTACAATATACTGGCAATTAGGCATATCGTTTATGGCCTCGTTGTCCCTTACTACGTCCTTGAGAGGCGAGTCGTCGTCGGCCACTATAATCTCGTAGTCTACGTTAAGTTGCTGGGCCTGGGCGGATAGCTCCTTTACCTGCTTAACGCAAACAGAATTGTAGATAGGAATTAATATTGATATAGCCTTATTGCTCATTACAGTGTGCAAAAATAAGCATTTTCGGTCAGCTATCGATGCTTTTCTACCCAAAAATAGTTAAAAACAAAGAACTTTTTTACTTTTCACTATTAACTATTCACTTTTTTGTCGTAACTTTGCACCCGCTTTTACGAGATAAGAGCATGAAATTCAATTTATTAATTAAAAATTAAAGATTTAAAAAATGGCAACAAAAATCAGATTGCAGCGCGGTGGTCGCAAAGGTTATGCTTTCTACAGCATCGTAATCGCCGACGCTCGTGCACCACGTGATGGTCGTTTCACTGAAAAGATTGGTACTTACAACCCTAACACCAATCCTGCCACAGTAGACCTGAATTTCGAGCGTGCACTGTACTGGGTAGAGACAGGTGCTCAGCCCACTGACACTGTACGTAACATCCTGAGCCGTGAGGGCGTTTACCTGATGAAGCACCTGAAGGGTGGCGTAAAGAAGGGCGCTTTCGATGAGGCTGCTGCACAGAAGAAGTTCGACGCATGGAAGGCTGACAAGCAGAACGGTCTGGCTAAGATCGCTGAGGCTGAGGCTAAGGCTAAGAAAGAGGCTGCTGCAGAGGCACTGAAGGCAGAGAAGGCTGTTAACGAGGCTATTGCTAAGAAGGTAGCTGAAAAGAAGGCTGCAGAGGCTGCTGCTAAGGCAGAGGCTGAGGCTGCTGAGGCTGCTACAGAGGAGGCTGCTGCAGAGGCACCCGCAGCTGAGGAGGCTCCCGCTGAGGCATAAGCTTGAAAATAGCAGAAGACAAAAAATTAGCTCCACAGAAATGTGGAGCTTTTATTTTGTCCAGAAGTCAAGGTATTGCTGGGCTACCTTATGGTAATCGTGGTGCTTACGTACGTATTCCACGCTCTGGCGTTTCAGCTGTGGAATGCGGTCGGGATTAAGTACCAGTTGCTCCAGCTCATGGAAAACACTATCGTAAGTTGGCGCTACGTTGATTATCGGGCGTAGCTCGGTTTCGTTTATAATCTCGTAGTTCTCGGGTTCGCCACCACCAATGCAGATGATGCCCTTCGACATGGCCAATAACGGGTTCATCGATGGGGTGTAGGCGTAGAGTTGGTCGAGTATGGCATCGCTGCCTTCCATCAGTTTCTGGTATTCGGCAAATGGAACCGACTCTACCTTTACCAACTGCATCTTGTCGGGATGCTTCTGCTGTACATCCTCAGCAGCACGTAGCATAATGTCGGTGCCCTTGTAGACAGAACGCTCGCGGTTTATGCCGATGAAGATGATTGTTCTTGATGCATCGGCCCTATCGGTGCAACAATCCTCAGGCATGCGGATAGGGAAGGGGATGAAGGTTGTCTTCTGTGGGAAGGCGAGTTGGTAGCAAGCCCAATACTCATAGAGTCCGGCTATGATGCCATCGCAATCTTGGGCTATCATCTTGTTGAGTTTCTCTTTAGCCGTGCCAAGCCAATCGCTCTGATAGTGGGTGGCTTCGGCATCGGTGCGCACTTTGTCGTCAATATTGAAATCGCTATAGCGCAAAGGCTTTTCGAACGTACACGCGTGAACCCAATAGTAATCCATGCCGAAGGCACCAAGGAACACGCGCTTGTTGTGCTTGCGCAGATAGCGGTAGAACCAGAAGAGGCGTTCGGCTTTCAGCTCGAAGAACATGGGGTTGATGAGCTGCACCACATCGTAGTCTCGCAACTTGGGTAGCAGACTATATAGCTTTGCCATGAGCCGTATGCCTCCGAGCTTGCCGGGCTTGCGGGTCACATCGATGTCGCGTGGGTAATCCTTGAAGAAGTCGCCATTGGAAATAACGGTGACCTGATGCCCCAACTCTCGCAGTCCTAAAGCCAGAGTGGCGTGAACATTGCTATATTCGCCTACCAGGAGTATCTTCATCTTTCCTTACGGGTTAGTGGGATGATGCCCATTAGCAGTGCACGACCAACAGATGTGGCCGACATGCGGCGGAACCATGTGTATTTGGTGGTGTAAGCCTGGTTGGGCAGGGGGAACAGGCTCAAGCGGGTTAGCTCCTTAATCTCGCTTTCCAACTGCTTGCGTGAGCGAGTCTGGCGGATTACCTGATAGATGTAATCCATAGTGAGTTGTGCCACGCGGCGCTGCAAGGCTGTCTTATCGTCTATAGGCATGCGGTCGGCGGCTATATGGAGTCTCTTAAGGATATCCTTGAAATCGTTCAGCCGTTTCTGCTGCTCGTTGGTGTCGCTTGAGTTTGTGATAGAGTCGGGGCGATCATAATAGCAATAGGCCTTGGCATCGGTAACAATCACGTCCTCGGCTCTAAGCAGTAGCATGGGGGTGAACTCCTCGTCTTCGTGATAAATGCCGGGAGTGAAGCGCAAGTCGCCCAGAATAGAACGTTTGAACAGATATCCACATGCCGAACCGTGAATATTGTTGTGGCGCATGTAGTGGCTTCCGCTTTGAGACGGTTGCTCTTTAACGTGATATTCGTCGATAGGTGTAGTGGCGTTGCAGAAGTCGAAAACTACCATTTCGGGGCTTTTGGTCTCTGCAGTGTTCAGGCAATATTCGTAGTGAAAAATGTTAATTACATCGTCGGCATCAATAAACTGGATATACTCGCCTGTAGCCATCTGTAAGCCTCTGTTGCGAGCCTCACTTAGTCCCATGTGTTTCTGGCGGATATATGTTATTGCATCGCCAAATTGCTTCAGGGTTTCAACGGGGCTCTCGTCCGAACCGTCGTCAACCACAATAATCTCGCGTTGGTCTGATTTGGGTGAGATTAAAGTAATGCTGTCGATGCACTCGCAGAGCAAGTCGAGCGGTTCGTTATAATATGTTATTATAAAACTAATTAATGGTTTCTCCATATGTAGTGAAATATTCTATTTGTTGTACATAAATATCTGATACCCAGTAAGTTTAATGCAATACCCTTTAGCTTTTGCTTTCCGTTTAATAAACCAACATTAACTCTGCGGTTTCTGAGCAAAATAGGGTTGTTTGACAGTTCGTAGATATCCATTTGGATATTTACAAGATCCATATAGCAGACGTCGTCGATGGGAAATCCATGATTGAGGTGTGACTCAAGCAGTAGTTGCAATTGACGGTAATCGGCATTGGCACTCAGACTTCTGGGGTTATCGCAGTAATAATATAGTCCGCAGCTTGAGGTTGCAACCGTTTTGCATCGTTTAAGTACTCGTGGAAATGTGTTGGCGTCGTCGAACACATAGCCAATGGGGAATTGTATACCATCAAACAACTGGCGTTTGAAAATCTTATTCCATACGTAACAATGTGTATGAGTATGTAACTTAGTCCAGTAGTCGCTTATATTATGGAACACCTGATCTTTAAAAGTTAGCATGCTTTGATGCTTGCCACCAAAATGTACAGCAACAGGATATTCAACAAAATCATAATCAGGGTTGCTGTTTAATAATTGTATCAATGGCTGATATGAGTTAGGTTGAATATAGTCGTCGCTATCTGCAAAGGTGATATAGTCGCCTATAGCTGCATTCACTCCAGCATTGCGTGCATCGCCTAGTCCTCCGTTTGACTTGTGGATAACCTGAATGTGTGCGTCTTTCTTTGCCCAATCGTCGCACATCTGGGGGCATTTGTCGGGCGAACCGTCGTCAACAAGTATCACCTCAAAATCGTCAAGATTCTGATTAAGCACACTCTCAACACATCTGTCGAGCGTGGTTTCTACGCGATATACCGGTATGATGATACTTAGTTTCACGCTGCAAAAATACCAAATTTATTTGGATAATCGTAATTTTTTGTTTACTTTTGCGTTTGATTTCATAGAAAATGATGAAAGAAAACGACGAGATATATAGCCACGTACTGAAATTTACGGGGCTGTTTGGCGGAGTACAAGGACTAAACGTGTTGATAGGTCTTGTACGCAATAAGTTCGTGGCGTTGTTGCTGGGCCCAGGAGGCATGGGACTAGTGTCGCTCTTTAACACCACCGTCCAACTTATCTCGCAAGCCACCCATCTTGGCATATCGTTCAGTGCCGTGCGCCATATATCGGAATACTACGATGCAGGCGATAAAGAGAAAGCGGCTCACTATGTAAAAGTGGTGCGTGGCTGGTGTTTGCTAACCGCTCTGCTGGGTATGCTGGTGTGCGTGGTGTTAGGTCCGTTTTTGAGCAATGCCACCTTCGCATGGGGCAATCACACACTGCATTTCATTCTGCTTGCTCCCGCCATCGGCATGATAGCTGTAACGGGTGGCGAAACGGCCATACTTAAAGGTCAGCGCAAGCTTGGTGCCTTGGCATTAGTGCAGATAACGGCTGCTTTGGCATCGCTGGTGATATCCGTTCCCATCTATTATTTTTTCTGGCAGGCTGGTATCGTACCCGTCATCGTGCTGATGGCATTTGTAACCATGTGTGCCACATTGTGGTTCTCGCTGCGCATATTCCCCTTGCGGCTTAGTGGTGCCCGCGGCATACTTGGCGAGGGCATGGAGATGGTTCGGCTTGGTGTGGCGTTTACGCTGGCCGGCATCGTGGGTAGTGCTGCTGAGATGATAGTACGCTCGTATCTTAATGTGGTGGGCGATCTGGATGTGCTTGGACTTTATAATGCCGGCTATATGCTCACCATTACCTACGCAGGTATGGTGTTTAGCGCTATGGAGACCGATTTCTTCCCCAGACTGTCGGGCGTTAATAATGATATCGAAGCCACTAACTATACGGTGAACCGTCAGATGGAGGTGTCGCTGCTTATTGTAGCTCCAATGCTTACTGCGCTTATCGCTTTGCTGCCGGTGTTGATTCCTCAGCTGTTTACCAGCGAGTTCCTGCCTGTGGTGCCAATGGCTCAGGTAACGGCTCTGGCCATGTTCTTCAAGGTGCTCACATTGCCTGTGGCCTATATCACCTTGGCTCGCGGATATTCTATGTCGTATCTGATGTTAGAATCGGCTTATTTCGTGGTGTTTGTGCTGCTTGTGGTGATAGGCTATCAGCATTGGGGATTGTTTGGTACGGGTGTCGCTATCACGCTGGCTCACGTGTTCGACTACTTGATGATAAACCTTTATGCCTATAAAAAATACGGCTACCGTGTTTCGGTAACCGTATCTCGTTATGCTGTTGTTTTACTTTCTTTTGGATGTCTCGCCTACGCTTGCACCATCCTTCTCGATGGCATCGTCTACTGGCTTGTAGAGCTTATCGTTGTTTTGGCGAGTGGCCTGTATTCATTGCAGATTCTCAGAAAGAAAACGCATCTGTGGCAGGCCCTTATCCGTAGGTTCCGCAAAGGTTAGAAGCGGAAGTCGAGCTCGCAAGTAACCATGTTGTAGTCGTGCTTGTCGCTTGCCATGCTCTTGTCGTTGATGCGAGCATATTCAGCGTGCAGCTCGAGGCTCTTTGTGAATTTGTAGTTCAAACCGCACTCATACGATGTCTTGGCTGATCCCCATTCTTTAGCAGCGCGATAGCACTGGTAACGTGCCTTTGCGTGAAGCTTACCCTTGATGAGAGGTACGATACCAAAGGCGTACCAACCATCGGCCTTGTCGCCCTTGCTGTAGTCAATCTCGCGAACGTTGCTAGCTGCCTTTGCAGCACCCCAACCCTGGCTGTGGATATACTCAGCACGGAATGTGTACTCGTCCTTGTCGTACTCGGCAGAGATGGCGTAACGATTCTTCTCTACGCTAACGGTCTTACCAGTCAGAGGATCCAGCATACCACCACGGCTACCAGTCCATCCGAAGGCACCAATGCGTACACCCTTGATAGGCATTACCCAAATACCACCGATGATATCCTTGCGGTTGTCCTGATCCTTCTGGTTTATACCTTCACCATTGTAAACACCTACCTGGTAGTGCAGCAACTTGCGACCGCTGGCGTTTGGAAGGATGTCACCAGATACCTGGATACCGATATCACGACCACCAGAAGACTTCTCACCGGTACGATCGCCGAATCCAGAGAGGTTGTTAATTACATCAGCATATGCGCGCCATCCCTGAGTGATAGGGTGGGTTGGGTTCTCGAATGTGAAGGCACGCTTGAACTGACCTGCACGAATCTTGAACTCAGGATACTTGCGCCACTCTGCATAAAGGTCAACCAGCTGTACAGTAGGCTCGCCTGGACCTTTCAGGTTGGTACCCTGAATCTGTGCGCGCCAATCGAAGTCGCCGATCTTACCATCCAGAATGAAACGGGCCAGACGCAGGTTGAAGGTATTAGAATGATTACCCTCGGGGTCCTGTCCCTGATATTGCAGCATGCCGTAGCCGCTGAATTTAATGTTGTTTACCCAAGCAGGTACCTCAACGGTAGCTTTCTCTGTTGTGGCCTGTGTTTCCTCTACTTCTGTGCTTGTTTCTGCGCTTGCAGTGCAAACCGATGCGATGAGCAATGCGAAAATCCAAGTAAATTTCTTCATAATTTCTTTTAGTTTAAATTAGTATGGCGCAAATATAAGGATTATTTTCTAATAATCCAAATATTTTTGCCCAAAAGTGATATTATTATTTAACGTTTTGTTAGTAAAACTACATTTTCTACATGTGGTGTATGGGGGAACATGTCAACTGGCTGAACCTCAGCTACTTTGTAGGCTGCGTCCATCGCCTGCAGGTCGCGTGCCTGTGTGGCAGGATTGCACGATACGTAAACAATTCTGTCGGGTGCTGCATTCAGAATCGTTTTCACTACATCAGGGTGCATTCCGGCGCGTGGAGGGTCGGTAATAATAACGTCGGGGCGGCCGTATTCTGCTATGAACTCATCAGTCAGAATATCCTTCATGTCGCCAGCAAAGAACAGCGTGTTGCCGATACCGTTAACCTCTGAGTTAACCTTTGCGTCCTCGATTGCCTCAGGTACATATTCTATACCGATAACCTTCTTGGCTCTCTTGGCTACAAAGTTGGCGATGGTTCCTGTGCCTGTATATAGATCGTATACAAGCTCGTTGCCTGTAAGTCCGGCAAACTCACGAGCCACACTGTAAAGGTGGTAAGCCTGCTCGGTATTTGTCTGATAGAAACTCTTGGGGCCAACCTTGAACTTCAGGTCTTCCATCAGCTCGAAGATATGGTCGCTACCCTTGAACACCATGATGTCCTGATCGCCGATAGTGTCGTTACACTTCTGGTTGTCAAGGTAAAGTAATGATGTGATACCCAGAAATTTATCTGCGATATGTTGAAGCAAGCCTGTAGCCTGTTCTTTGCTCTCGGCTAATGTCTCGGCAGAGGTGTGATCGTAGTGGAACTGGAATATCACCATCCACTCGCCACTGGCGCTGTTGCGGATGATGATGTCGCGCAGCAGTCCTACCTGGGCGCGCAGATCAAAGAAACTCAGACC
>Ga0256404_1006143_pt1 | contig 20265 bp, 13 predicted proteins | sample RumenRJG_01DNA_FD_185990 | JGI IMG/M metagenome (GOLD analysis project Ga0256404, IMG submission 185990) | Bovine rumen microbial communities from Lethbridge, Alberta, Canada - RJG_01 | ecosystem: Host-associated > Mammals > Digestive system > Stomach > Rumen | place: Canada: Alberta | collected...
GATTACATGGCAGTCCGCGACGTGACCGGTCCGGACGAGCCTTTTTCAAAGATGCTTTCATCGAAGTCAAGACCGTGCATCCGGATCCGGCGGATCAGATCATCCGGCACCACGCCGGTCGCCTCAAAGCGGTTTTCCTCGATATTGTATCGGAACAGATCGACGCAGTTGACTTTGTAACTGCTGTTGACCCCGTTCACCCATGCAATTTCCGTCACCTTCCGGCTCCCGTCCGGCAGGCGGGAGAGCTGGACGATGATCTGAATCGCTTCCGCCAGCTGCAGGGCTATGGACTTCTCGCTGAAGTTTGCTTCCGGGTTCATGGAATACAGGATCGGGACGCGGACATCGCACATGGACTGCGCGCTGTTGGCATGGATCGTGCTCATGGATCCTTCATGACCGGTGGACATGGCGGAGATCAGATCAACGATGGAACCGTCACGGGTCTCGCCGAGAATGATCCGGTCCGGTCTCTGCCGGAGGGCCGCCTTAACAAGCGCGTTCTGGTCGACATCCATCATGTCACGGGAAGACGCCCGGCGAACCTCCATACGACGGACGTTCGGCTGCTGCAGCTTTAATTCCAGCGTATCCTCAATCGTGATGATCAGTTCGTCCTGCGGCACGAACTGCGACAGCATGTTGAGCATCGTCGTCTTGCCCGTTCCGGTGCCGCCGGACACAAAAATCGTGATCCGTCCGGTCACACACCGTTCGAGGAAATAAAGCATTTTTCTGCTGAGCGAACCGGCATTCAGATAGTCTTCTCCGGTGAGCGCCCGCTGGTTGAATTTCCGGATGGTCAGAGTCGATCCGTCCGGGGAAACCGGGGGGATGGTCGCATTGACGCGGCTCCCGTCTTTTAAGCGGGCGTCCACAATCGGCGTCGTGATAGTCACCTGCCTGTTGACCCCCTGTACGATTCGGTTGATGATCGTCTTCAGCTGTTCTTCGCTGCTGAAGACGGTGTCCACCTTCTGGATCTTGCCGGCCCTTTCCACGACGATATTGTCGTAACGCTGTACGACGATTTCCGTGACTTTCGGATCGTCCAGGTATTCCTGGATCGGCCCCAGCCCAAGCATCGTGCTGAGCGCCGTATGCGCAATCCGGAGCTGGCTTTCCCGTGAGACCGGAATCGCAAGGCAGGCACAGTTCACCGCTTTGGTAATCTCTTCCTTTAAGGCGTCAATGCCCTGAGCGGCGATCGGCTGGGCGAACTCGTCCGAGATCCGCTCCATGACCTGATGCGCATATTCCAGTTCTTCAGGCGTCGGCTTGAACGGCTCATTCCGCACCTTCTGTTCAATGGCTTTCCGTTCCGCCGTGCGGCGTCTTAATTTTTCTTCCAGAATCGGCATCCCGTCCGCCTCCTTTTAACGGCCGAAGAACCGTGCAAACAGGCCCTTCTTCTTCGGCGCTTCCAAAACAAAACGATCCCCGATTTCAATCGACGCGATCATGCCGATGTGTTTCGTGAACTCATTGGATGACTGGAAAACCAGCGGACGCTGAAGGTTGCTGGCCGCCCGGACATCGTCGCTGTCCCGGATCACACAGTAGCAGTCGTATTTCCGTCCGGTGCTGGGATTTTCAAAGGCCTCCTCCAGATCCTCAACCGGGATGCCGACGTTCCGTCCCGGACGTGCCTGGTTGATGACCAGATGGAATTTGCTCATATCGGCTTCGGTTTCATCCATCATGCCGAGAAACGTGTCGTTCCCATTGGCGGTATTGAAGTTCTGTGTCAGGATCAGCAGCACGTCATCCGCCTGCTCTACCGCTTCCATGGAAGAATCACGGGTGTTATTACCGGTGTCGCACACGACGAAGTCGAAGCCGCCGTGATAGACCACATTACGAAGCATGACCCGAAGTTCGTCTTCTCCGATCTCCATACTGTCCTGATTGGAAAGCGGGGCCAGCAGCGCATAAAGCCCGCTCTCCGGACTTCTCTGGAGATAGGCCGCAATTTCATCCTCGCTGTAGTGGATAGACGCCGGGTCTTCCCCGGCGCGGATCCGGTCCTTGATGTCCATTGCCCATGTCGTCATGGTGACCTTATGATCGTCATATCCGAGCGTATGCATCACGTCGCCGTAATCGATGTTGTAATCCACAATACAGACCTTAAATGTGCTCCTTCCGTGTGAGGTCAGGGACAGGAACGTCGCCAGCTCGCATGCAATCGTCGTCTTACCGACGCCGCCTTTTGCCGAATACACTGTAATCACCTTGGCACGCCCTGCCATGAGGCCGGTGTCCCGGTCGACTTCCGCTTTGAGGCGGGTCTGCTTCTTCCGATCTTCCCGTCCGAAACGGGCTTTGTCAGCCCGCCCGTTCCGGACCTCCGGCCTGTCATCCGGCTCGTCATAGTCAGATCCGTATCCTTCGTCATCCTGATAGGAATCCGCCGGGCCGTCATCATAGGCGGCCGCGTCATCCGGTTCCGCCTCGTCATCGTACGCGTCTGCGTACCGGCCTTCATAACGCTCTTCGTCATGGCGGCTCTCAGGACGGTGCCGCGTGTCTCCGGCACGGTCATACTGGTCATCGGCCTCTTCTCCCTCCGCATAACAGGCGGAACGGGCTGGACGGTTTTCCTGCGCCGCTATCCGTCTGCCAGGATTGTTCCGGTTCGGCGCGGCAGAACGGCGTTCTTCCGGTCTCCTCGTCGGCCGGCGTTCTTCTCCCCGTTCCGTCCGGGCTTCCCGTTCGTCCGGGTCGTCCGTCTCATCCGGCTCATCCGCATAGCGGGACGGTCTTGTGCGTTCCGGACGCACAGGGCGCTCCGGACGTGCGGGACGTCTGTCCGGTTCATCATCCGGATCATCCGTGTATGCCGCACGGGACCGGACCGGTCTGCGCAGATCACGCCTGTTTTCCTCTTCATCGTCCACGTACCGGCTGACCGGGGCGGCAGGACGGTGGCTTTCCGTCTTCCGTTCCAGAGTGCGTGTGTCCGTCCTCTCCTGCGGCCGGGCCGGTTTCGGACGATCTGACGTATCCGCCTTCCGGCCTGCTGTTCCCCCTGAACGATTTTTCGAACGGGCCGTGTCCAGCTGGGAGGTCTCCTGCGCCGGGCGGGCATCCGCCTGCACAGAACGGGATGCTTCCGGAACGGCTTTTTTCGGATTCGGATTTGAAATCGTCACAATGGACCCGTCCTCAATCGCACGAATCAGCCCGGCTGCATTCCGGACCACGCCGTAGCAGTCCACACCGGCTTTGGAGGCCTGTTCCAGCTCCGCACTCCTGCGGGCATAACAGGCTACCGGAATACCATAGTCCCAGCTGTCATAACTCGGCAGGATGGAAGCCGCCACCACAAGACGGTCCGGCCTTTCCCGCTCGACCTCAGCCGCGACATGGTCCACCTGGTTGTCCGTCACGAATTCGTACTCCGTAGACGGGTTGATCATCAGCCAGCTGTCAATGTCTGACGTCCACAGGGTGTCGGTATCCAGTATCAGCACTTTTTCCATTGATTTCATCCCCTCATTCCTGATTGGCCGCAGACGGTGCCGCAGCGGAAGCATTCGAATCGCCGGTCTGGGCAGCCGCGGCGTTTCCGCCGGTACTGCTCGTAGAAGCCGGGGCGGAAGCATCTGCCGTGTCGGTCTGTTCTTCGTCCCCGCCACCAGCCGCAATCTCCGTCTGGCTGTCCGTCGTCTCTTCGGTAACATCGTTATCCGTATGGCCGCTGCTGGAAATCTCGCCCCCTGCCAGCTGTTCGGACTGGTTATCCCCGGTATAGGTTTCCGCATCCGGCGTGAAGGTCAGGTCTTCCTCGCCGGTTGCCTGATAACCGGATCCGTTGACCAGCCCGAAATACAGGGATGAGTGATTCGCCGCTTCGATCAGCTTCAGTGATTCTTTCGGCGTCACTTCAAGCGTAGCGGCGGAAATGGAGCCATCGTCTCCGGATACGCTCAGCACACGCATGTTTTCAAAGATCAGTGTGGTGGAATTGTCGCTCTTGTAATTTGACGCGTAGACATTAATGCGGGATCCGGCCTTCAGGTCTCCTGTTACGCCGGAGATGGAATTGATCGGCACCGTCACGGCAACCTTCTTTTCGTCCATGTTCATTTCGATGTACGAACCGCCATCCACGGACAGCATGGAGATCGTCAGCGGCATGCCCTTTGCCACATCCATCCGGAGCGCGTTGCTCCGTTTATCTACGTACTGCGCCCGGTTTGCGCCGGTCACGAACCGGTCGGACGTATCGGTTGTGCGTCCGGCGAGAACGATCCGTGCGTCCACCTGCATCGGTGTCAGAATGGCATCGGTGACAGCTTCGCCCGCCTTGTAGTTGTCGCGGAATACGTAGATCGTCGTCTTCTGCGGCATCAGATACAAATAGAGGGCGAACCCGCTGGCGGCAGCGGCCAGAATCGCGGCTACCAGAATCAGCATGATTTTCTTGTTTTTCGCATTCAAGATTTTGTCCTTTCCGCAGGCGGACAAAAGCTGCCTGCAAAATCGATTTTCCGTCTCCTTCCAAGTATGACGGATTTTCCCCGGTGTCCGTTTTTCGGAGAAATGAAGAGGCGCCGCCGGACCATCTGCCCCGACGGCGTCTCTGCCTTTTCCAGTGATGACCTTCCGAACCGCGCTTACCCTGCTTTGCTGTCGTCTTCGGCCAGCAGCCGATGCGCCCGCTTGCGGAGCAGGATGTCCTCGATCTCCGCATTGGACGGTGCGTTGGCGTTCAGCTGCGCAATCCTGACCAGCACCGGTTCCGACTCCTTGAAGTCGAAATTCCGGGCCGTTTTGCAGACGAACCAGCCGATCGGACTGCGCGGGAACCATTTGACGAGATCGCGGTCATCGATCCGCTCTTCCCGGCCGACGGCGCGTACGACCGCCGTTACATCATCCGGCCGTTCCAGGCGCCCCGCGAACACCAGGCCTGCATTGGCGATGATGGAGGTCGGCATATCGGCGATCTTCTGCGTGATGGCGATGATGAAAAGACCATATCCGGCCGACTGGTCAATAATCTGTTCGAATTCCGATTCGCCGGGCAGTGAAATATCGTTGCTCTTGCTCGCCGTGTCCGTCCCGATCAGGACTTCGTTCGCCTCCTCGATGACCAGGACGGTTTCATACTGATCCGGGGCCAGATAACCACCCTCATGCGCGAGCGCCCACTTGTAGAAACCGGACGTTACCGCGCCGAAGATGAAGTTCTTGAACGTATTCTCAAGCCCTTTGGATTCGAGCACCGTCACGTCGTCATCGCCGATCAGTTCGTCAATGGCCATACCGTCAGACGTGCCGTACAGCTGGTTTTCAATCGAATACTTCCGGCCAAAGCAGGACAGTCGCTCAAGCAGTCTGGCGTAGGCGTCTTTCGTGTCATTGCCGGCCTTTCCGGCGCTGGTGAAAGAATCCCGTTTCTCTTCCATCCGTTTATAGATCTTCTGGAAACAGACCTCGCTGGAAAGCTCCGGTACCTGATCCTTCCAGTCCGGCTTGTCCAGCACATCGAACACGCCTGCTTCGTCGTACAGGCCGTAGATCACGTCCGCCAGCATCTGCTTGCCGCGCTCCAGCAGGCCGTAAGACTGGCAGTAAATATAAATCAGGCCGTCAATCCACTGCTGCGGGTAAACGCCGTGCGGGATCTTCCATGGATTGATGTGGATGGCGCAGAAATTCGGATTCCCCATCGAATAGAAGTTGAACCGCTCCGGCTCCACAAAACGGGCGAGCGTCCGCCAGTCCTGTTTCGGATCCATGACGACGATACGAAGCCGTTTTCCGGTCTTCTTCCGGCGGATATGCGCCAGCTCCGCGATGAAACGCATCGCCGCCACCGTCTTGCCGGACCGGGACGCGCCGGTAAAAAAGCCATGCATCAGGCACGATTCGTCGATCCGATAATCAAAGGGACTTTTGTACCCGTTTTTGAAGGAATACCGTTCCGTATTCAGAATGGTGCCCATATAGATTTCACCTTTCATCATGGAAGGAACGGAAAATTTGGGCACATCCTGCACAATGGAGAACACACCTCCTTCGGAAATACGCGGCAGATGCGTGTACGCGACAAATTCCTCCGGCAACAGGACGGTACAATACTTATACTGCCTGACGCCGAATACATCCTCCCGCGTCACATCGGCCGAAAAAGCGGCAAAATGATACAGCAGATGTTTCTGTTCCGTTTCCGTCAGCTGCAGCACCTGGAACGGATGCGTCATGGCGAACTCGTTCTGCCATGTGCTTTTCGCGACGGTCTGGGCTGCCGTCAGAGCGTCGAGCGACGGGCAGGCGATAAAAACATAGGTATAGAAAGCCCCCTCTCCGCGCAGGCTCTTTTTGATTCGTTCGTTCTGGTACTCCATCAGTTCCAGCAGGTCTTTGACCCCCTGATCCAGCCACTGATACGACTTGCTGTAGCCAATCGACGGACCCAGCCCCATGGAACTTGACGTGCCGAGCGTGCTGGTTCCCGTCGTGCCGTTACTCGTTCCATTGCTCGTGCCATTGGACGTGGTATAGCTGGTGCCGTTGGAGACGCCGGTCGTCCGGCCCACGTTCTGACCGTAGCCGGTGGAAGACGACATTGACGCGCTCTCCCCGGCGGACTGGCCGTAGCTTTGCCCGAGCGTCTGCGAATCGGACACACTTTCGGACTGCCCGACATTCCGTGAATGCGACTGCCCGTAGTTCTGGCTGTACCCGACGGATTCGCTGGTCCCCCAGTTTTCGCCCGTGCTGACGGACTCGCTCAGCCCATAGGTCCGGCCGAACCCGACAGACGAGCTGATGCCGTTGTTCTGTCCGAATCCGAGAGACGTACTGGTACCGGCATTCTGGCCCATGCCGTAGGACGAACTCTGCCCCATGCTGCTTCCCATGCTGGCGGACGACCCGTAATTCACACCCTGTCCCATCGATTCGCTGATCCCGGCGGACTGGCCGAATGACTGGGACTGGCTCTGCGACTGGTTCGTTCCAAAACTCTGCGAAAGGGACCGTCCGATATTGGTCGCGTAGCTTTCGCTGGCACCCAGGCTCTGGTTGTAGCCGTACCCGATGCTCTGGCCGATGCTGCTGCCAAGCGTCGTACTGGTGCCGTTCGTCACGCCGGAAGAGGCCGTCGTACCCATGGAATGATTGGAAGAGGTGCCAAAAGAAGTGCCCGAACTCGCACTCTGCCCGCCGGACACGCCTTCCGATGCGCCGGCACTGTTGGACCACCCCATATTCATCCCGTCGCTGCGGTTCCAGCCGTGGCTATAATTGCCGGAAGCGGATACCGACCCTTTGGCCAAAAAAGGAATGCCTGCCTGAGCGCTGACGCTGACAGAGCCTCCCAGCGTATCGGAACTGCCCTCTGAATGGCTGAGACCGATATTGCTCCCGGAACTCACGTTCGAGCCTCGGTTCCAGCCGCTGTTATAGCCACGGTTAAAGGAGGAACCAAGGCTGGTGCCGGTACCAAAATTCTCGCTCATGCCGAAATTTCTGGACTGTGACGAAGACTGTCCGAAGCTGGCGGAATTGCTCTTTGTGACGCTCTGGTTCTGCGAAAAACCAACGTTCCGACTGGTGCCCAGGCTGTGGGACAATCCCTGACTCTGCCCGGCGCTCATGCTGTAGCTGGCTCCCTGACTGAAACCGTTACTCTGCGACTGGTTGACGCCCTGGTTAAACCCGCGGCTCAGGTTATAACTCTGCCCCAGCGTCGATCCGCGGTTAAAGGACAAGCCGGAAGACGTCCCCTGAGACAGGTTCGCGCTCAGGCCCTGCGAGGCTCCGAACGAGCGGTTGGCACTGACACCCTGCGACGCGCCATAAGACTGGTTCATGCTCACGCCCTGCGAGGTGCCGATGGAGTGTCCGACGCTCACGCCGTGCGAAATGCCGCGCGAATAATTCTGGCCCCATCCCTGACTTTCCCCGTACGATTCCCCGAACGAAACGCCCTGGGAATGTGTACGACCCTGGGAAACGGAGTTGCTGATCGTCACGTTGTTCGATTTGCCGTAACTCTGCCCGTAGGACTGCGACAGAGACTCCCCGATAGACTGGCCCTGCGAGACGGAGTAGTTTTCGCCCTGCGCGTAATTGACGGTTCGGGCGTCCGTATACGCTTTGGACCAGCCCTGGCTCTGGCTGGCGTTTGCCATGTACATCATCGGAAGCGAAAGGTTCATGCTGAGGCTTTTCGTGCCCTGCAGCTGGCTGTACCAGTCAGTCATCTGCCGTGCCGATACGCGGTGCCAGTCGCGCAGCGTCTCATTGGAAACCGGCGTAGACAGCACCTCGATGACGTACTCATAGTCCACAAGACCCGTAATGATCTCTTCCAGCGTGCCGTCGGAATCCGGATTCAGATTCGATCCTCCCATTCCTTTGTTGCCGGCGTCTTCACCCGCCTTATTGGCGTACGGAATACCTCGGACCACCGTCAGGTAGTCCATGTTGTACATCTTCTCACGAAGCCATTCGGATTCCTGCGCCCATGCTACCCGCATCTCCAGCACGCGGAACGTACCCTGCATAGCATAGATAAAAGACTGGAAATCGAGCGCGGCCTTCGCCTTCGCTTCGTCGAGATCGCGGGACACGCCCTGCACACCGTACAAATACAAAAGCCCCAGCGCCTGCGGACGGATCACGTTCGCGATCAGCGTGATCAGATTGATGCCGGAACTGTGGACGGCCGACAGTACGCCCTGCTGTTTGTCCATGAAGGACGTGGACTGCTTGGCATCGGCCGGAAGCCGGATGACCCGGGCCAGCCGGATCGCCTTGTAAAAGTGCGTCCGTTCGCCGGTATCCGGGTTCATCGTTTCCAGCTCATAGCAGAGGTATTCCAGGTTCCGTTCATTCGGCGATTTGGCCGATTCCGGATCGTATTCCGCCCAGGAATCCAGAATTCGGAAGTCATCCGAAGGCTTTGAGTCCGTATCCGGATGCAGGATCCGTTTTAATTCATACAGGGAAAGCATGCTGCCGCCATCTCCTTTCGGCTATCCTTACCGGTGCAGACCCCGCATGTCCCGTGCCTGCCCGAACGCCCTGGTCAGCGTCTGGGACCGGCGGAAATCGCGAAGCCGTTTGGCCTGCATGACAATAAAGCTGATCGGCACGCCGACCGCCGTCCACCACATAATGTTCTGTAAATAACCGGGAATCGCATTGCCGGTTGCGGTGGGAATGGCCTGATTAAAACTGGCCCCGATCATTTCCGAACTGACGCCGGAGACGACACCGAGCAGAAGTTTCAGGCCCAGAATCGCTGCGCAGTACAGCCCGATGATCGTCAGCGTCTGATGCAGGACTTCCCCCCGCATCGACGGCATGACGAGCGCGACAAAGACTCCCCAGACCCACATCACGCTGATCAGCGGGCAGAGGAGCCGCGTGCCGAACGCGCCCAGATTGGCGATGGTAAAAAGAGCCAGACCAAACACGCCGACCGGAACCGCCACAGCCCGCATGACGCCCATCGCTTCCTTCTTTGACCATGACGAACGGTAGACCAGCTCGTCCCCGTTCAGACGATCGTCAGGCCCGTACTGAGCCGGATATCCTGCCATATACACCATTAGGCGCGGGAACCCCGCCACTTGCAGCGGGGAGGAGCGCCTTCCTCCTTCCTAATATGGGGCTGCTTACCCGGGGCTGTGCGTTTCCGCACAATCCCTCGACTTGCCGAGAGGTTCGTGAGAATGCCTCCTCCCTCAGATGATGCGCTGCTCTTCGTTGGCGGCATGGTCCACCTGTTCCTTCATGCCAAGCGCCACCGTGCCGATCACCCCAGCCATCATGAGCAGAAAAAACAGGTTTGACTGCAGAAGATAAAGAAAATGGCTGACCGCGTTGCAATTAAAGGCCCGGAACGAGGCCCATACGGCGGACCAGAATGTACTTCCCATACAATTCTCCCTTCAAAAAGGCGGTGCAGCCCAAACCAGGCGCCCGGCCCTTTCTGTTAATATGCAGACTGTCGCAAAAAACGAATCGAATCTGTCTTACCCATGGGCGTATGTCATTTGTTAATGGCAGGTTTGGTCCCGTTTTGTTCGGGTTTGAACACATACTGATAAGACGTATCCACGCGGGGATCGTTATGGACAATCTGCGGGGCGCTGACGATGCGGACCGTAATGCCATGCAGGGACCTGGCTCCCCGGTTCTCAATCCATTTTTCAACCTGCTGTTCCAGATGGTCGCCGGCCTGCCGGTTCGGAGCAAGAAAGTTCAGGGTTTCGGTCACAGACACCATTTTCGCACATTTCGCGTTAAAATCCCGCTGCGCCGTCAGGCCGATCTCGTATTCAAAATAGAAAGCGCGCTGATTCTGGTCGCGGCACAGGATGTCCGGAATATACTGCGTTCCGTCCGCGATCCGGATCGGGTTTTTCCGGCAGGCGTCATCAACGGATTTGAACCATTCGTGTTCCCGGAACGCATTGGCAATATCCCGAATCCCATAACCGTGCTCGTAATTGTCATGTTCCTTCGCAATTAGATCCATTTCCGCCGGAACCGGCTCTTTGCCGAATTTTCTGGCGTAAAACATCTGCCCGTAGACCGAAAGTTTGGTCAGTGCAACCAGCTTCCGAAGCGGCAGCCGGATTTTTTCCTGCTTCAGCACATCTTTTGCCGTCAGGAAGGTCACGGCCGTCCGGATCCTGGAAGACGTGAGGGTGGGTACGCGTTTCCGGATCGCTTCTTCGAAATCGGGAAACAGCGAGATGCCGGTTTCACCTATGACCTGTATGACACTCCAACCCGCCTCCGTGATCTCATCCATGGTTTTCTGCAGCTCTTCCGTCATGACTGCGCCCATACCCTGACGCCGCAGGGCTTTCCGAATCTGGACGTTTTTCCGGCTTTCCGTTGCCGGAACAGAGTTCTGCATGGCCTGTGCTCTGCCTTCCAGTTCACCCTGCTTCTGAATCGCATGCTGTTCTGCACAGGGCATCACATCGTCATCGTCCTCCACTGCTGACACATTCTTCCCGTTCCGGGCCTTCTTCGGAACATGCTTCTGCGCCTCCTGATTGGCTTTTTCCTTCTCAATCTCCTTTTTCAGGTCTTCCTGACTGATCCCGCGGGCGGACGGATCCGTTTTCAAGCGGACGATCTGTTCCTGCAGGGATTCTATCTCCAGTCTCCGATCCTCCGCTTTCCGGCACAAATCGCTCAGCAGCTCCGTCTGCCTGTCACGGTAGGTGTTCAGCTCGGTCTTGGTCCGCAGGATCAGGTCTTTCAGCGGGACGGCGCTCCAGGAGGCGGCCTTTCCCAGGTTCATCTCCTTCTGGTCCATCGCAAGGATCTGTTCGCATAATTCGCGAGTCAGCTTCTCCGTTACCTTGAACGACTCTTCCCGCTTCTGCCACTGCGTTTCTTTAATGGCAATCTGGTCCCGCAAATCATGGTTCCGTGCTACCACCAGGTTGTATTTCTGGAACAACTGCTGATAATCGGACATGGCTTCCCCTCTCTTTCCCGCTGCGTTTACCCCTGTGTCCCGTTGATGGCCGTATCGACATAGGATTCCGGCGACCAGTTCGTGATGTCCGTTATGTCCTCGCCCTTTACGTTTTGGCCGAGCGAGACGATATTCTGGGTCAGAATCGAGAACTTCTCGTAAATGGCCTGCTGATCCTGCGCTGCGTTGCCGAGGGTCGTGGAGTCGCTGTTCGTAATGCCAGCCGACTTATTCTGCAGATACGTCGCCACGCAGTGATCCTGGTTGAGCCAGTCCAGCATGAGTGTCTTGATCTCGGAATATTTCGGCGCAACCGTCAGGGCGTCTGTCTTCAGCTTCAGGTCCGACACGTTGACGTCCTGTTTGTCTTCCAGCAGGGCGCGGTAGAGCGGGGCCAGTGTCAGCGGATCTTCCTGTCCCTGCGCATAACGGTAGTCGAGAAGCAGGATCTTCTCATATAAAACGCGGTACTTTTCGTATTGGACGCGGATGACGTCAAACTCCTTTTTCTCACTGATGTCCTGCACATTCAGCACCTGCGGCGTAATCGTTCCATTCGCTCCATAACGGTAATTCGTCATCGCCACACCATAAATCAGGAAGACCAGATACAAACAGGCCGCAATCATCACCGCCGCCAGCGCTTTCGGTACTCGGCGTTCTTTCGGAAGCGGTGTGATGCGGCTCTCTTCCTCCGCCTCCCGTTCTTCTTCCTTTCGTTTTGCCACACGCATGACGTTGTCACGCATGGCTTTCGACATCGTGCCGGACGCGTCCTCTCTTGTTTCGCCGTCCGCGCCGTGAAACTCTTCAATCGGCGGCTCTTTCCGAAGCGATGGCCTCAAAGCCGATGCATCCTCTCCGTCAGGCGGATCGGATGCCTGTCTGTCCGCCTTCAGGCGGGCCGACAGGATATCTGCCGGACGTTTTGTCCGGGCCGACTGGTTCTTTTTCCATGCGGAAGGAGGATCGATCCGTTCCGGCATCGGCGCGTCCGTCCTGTGTCTCCCTCGTATCTGCTCCGCATCCTGCTTTCTCCGGCTCACACGTCGTTCCTCCTGCGCGGCTTCTTCCCGCTCAGTCCCGCGGCCGGAACCGGCCGGCCGGGCCGGATACCGCCGGCCAGACTCTGTCTCTGCGGCAGACGGTCTCCGGCTCTCTTCCGCATCATGTTTTTCTTTCAGTCGCGACGCCAGTGTGCTCAAGACGCGGGTCTCCTTTCTGAACGATTTTAGATCTGGCTGGATTCTTCCACCGGCTGACACCCATCGCGGTCTTCATCATAGGCCGCAAGATCGACCGGCTCAAACGGGATATCGCAATGATCCAGATACTCAATCGAATACGGCACAATCTCAGTCGAGAACCCCGGCTGCTCAATCACCTGTCCGCAGGCATGACAGATATCGTGATAGACGATGCTCCGGGTCTGAAGAGCCCCGTCAATAATCAGGCTGGAACCCTTATGGATCGCCTTACTGTACTCTCTGGCCTTAGCACCGTAGACCTTCACCCACGGGAAATCAGCGTCCTTTTCCGGCGGATCTTCCGGAATCCGTCTCGGGCGGCGGACGGCAATCTGGAACTGGAACATGTCCGCCCCCTTTTCGGACTGCCGCTCAAAGAAATCCGACTCCCTTACTTCCCGGCATACGGTTCCCAGGATCGTCACGCTGTTGGAAACCTCCTGCTTCTGTTCCCGGAGGATCCTGGCGGCATCCAGTCTGGTCAGGTCATGTTCCTTTGCCTCAATATAGATCGGATCCACATACACCATGACGGAAGCCGGTTTTTCCTGTACGTTCCCGCAATGGCGGCATTTGAACCGGCGGTTAATATCCGCCGTAACCAGATTGCCCTTCACAAACACGATGTCTCCGATGCCGGCCTCTTCGTCATTGGACACCTCGTTCAGGTACCCGGTCTCGATCATCTTCTGGTTCCGGCTGTACACCTCCGGCACATCCCACCGGACCTGTGTCGACGCAGCATCATTCGCCCTGTGCGTAGGGCGGACCGTCATCAGGATCATATCGCCGTACCGGTACAACTTCGTCTTCGGGTCCATGACGATCCTGCTCTTCATGAGCCACCCGGTCAAAAACACCTGATTCTGTTTCATACAAAGCTCCTTTCGTGGGAAATTCTGCGTTATTCGTAATACAGCGCAGCCAGTCCTGTCAGTTCGTTGAAATCACCCTGAAACGTATCCTTGTAGGACGTAAGATCATCCCCGTCCTGAATCGCGTCCAGATACGCATTCATGTCATCCATCGCGGTCTTCATCGCCCGGAGGACGGATGTCCGGTCATCGTCCCTTCCTGTAGACGGATATGTGACTTCGACCTCGTCCCGCGCTTTCTGCATGACGGAAAGCGAATGGGCAGCCAGAGCGTATTCATCATGATACGTCGTGTCCTTCAGATTCAGGATGGCCTGCATTCTGGTCATCAGCTGTCCGGTAAAGACCGTTATCTGCTTATTGATGTAGATGGAATACTCGATGGATGAAAGTCGGTTCTGCGTGGCATACGTGCCGTCCGGTTTTTTCGGCTTGATCGGCGCGCAGCCTGTCATCTCGGCACAGACCGCCGCACAAAGCAGCACGGTCAGCATGCCATGCCGCACGCGTCCGGAGAGTCTTTCCCGGTGCCGCGTCCACACGCCTGCCGCCGCGGCTGTCAGCAGGCCGGCCAGAGGGCCGGGGTAATGAGATTTGTCTTTCACATGCTTCTCCTTTCCTAAGAAAAACGAATGGGCACTGCTTCCTGTTCTCAATATGCAATTTTGTTCTGCAAAATCGCATTTTCGGAGAAAGAAAGCCCCGGCAGGGTTCCTGTCGGGGCAAAAGGTATCCGGAAAGGACGCGTCATGTATCCATATCGGGTTTACGGTTTCCCATATTGACGAGGACGACATGAAGCGTACAGGATCCGGCTTTCAGGACGTGCCGGTACTGCCAGCTGTCCGGAACCGGTTCTTTTTCGATCAGGCTTTCATGAAGATCCGCACCGGTGTCTTCAATCCGGCCGTACCGTTCACCATTCCTCTTTTTCAAAAAGATCCACAGAGGACGTTCCTGATCCTGACGCCCGCTGTCTGCCCGTACGGCTTCCATCAGGGCGGCCCGTTCCGCCTCGTCCTCGCAGAAGACGAGGGCGGGCGTCCTTCTCCGGACGCAGGGCGAAACAGTCTGCGCAGTCAACTCCTGCACGATCGTCTGCTCTTCCCCTTCTCCGTCCACCTCTTCCGTGCCGCGTCCGCGGATCTGGACGATCCTGCCCTCCGTGATACAGGCGCGGCATGCCGCATAGGTTTTCGCAAAACAATTGACCTGCATCACACCGCTGGCGTCTTCGATCTGGAAAAAGGCCATTTCCGCACCATCCGCTTTCCGGTGGGTGATACGGAGATTACTGATCACACCTGCATACGTGTCATATCCGAGCACAAAGTCCGCGATGTGCCGGACGCGCCCGCTTTGATACAGATCCTCATACCCGTCCATCGGATGGGCGGAGACATACGCGCCCAGCAGTTCATGTTCCTTCCTGAGCTGCCCGTCCAGATCCGGTTCTTCTTCATGGAGCCTGTCGGCCTCCTGCTGAAGAGCTTTTGCTTTTGTCACAGCCTCTTCCGCCTGCACGATCCGCCGTTCGAGTTTTTTCCGATCCTTTGCGTTCGCGTCCTGAAGCTGGTTCGTCAGATCTTCAACCAGCTTTTTCTTGGCCTTCTGCTTCTCCAGCGCGGCCGTCAGTTTCGGGAGCATGAGGATCAGATCCGCACGGGGCCTCGTCCCGACGGCATCAAGCGCCCCTGCCGCAATCAGTTTTTCTGCCGCCCCGGCCCTGCATTCCGTCCGGTCAAGGAAATCCGCTAAACCTCCGTAACCCCGGCCGGCCTGTCTCCGCTCCGTCAGGATCATGTCAACGGACCGGCTGTCCATCCCTTTGATCGATTTTAAGCCGAACCGGATCCTGCCGTCCGCAGTCGTATAGGCAGATTGCGAACGGTTCACGTCCGGGAGGCAGATCGTGATCCCCATCCGGCGGCATTCATACAAAAGGGCCGGGATCTTATCCGTCTTCGCATGATTCAGCACCGCGCACATATATTCAGCCGGATAGTAAAGCTTCAGATAAGCCGTTATGTAAGACAGATGAGCATAGGCAGCCGCATGGGACTTATTGAACCCGTACCGTGCGAAACCGGTCAGGGAATCCCATAACTGCTCCGCGCCTGTCTGATCGGCGCCTTTCTTCATCACGCCCCGGATGAACTGCGGCTTGTAGGCAAGGAACTCTGATACGTGCTTCTTGCTCATGTGCCGCCGGATAATGTCCGCCTCTCCGAGCGTAAAGTCCGCGCAGGTATGAAAGATGTCCATCAGCTGTTCCTGATAGATCGGCTGGCCGTATGTGACGGAAAGGATCCGTTTGAGCTCTGGCACGATGTACTTCGGTTTCTTCTTCCCTTTCTTCACGGCGATGATGTCAGGGATGAACTCCATCGGGCCTGGACGGTACGCCGCTACCAGAAGGATCAGGTCTTCGAATGTGGCAGGACGGAAATCCCGAAGCATCTGCTTCATGCCGGGGGACTCAAACTGGAACACGCAGGACGTGTTCCCCTTGCAGAAGATCTCGCCGAACACGCGGGGATCCAGCGGCAGGTCATCCGGATCGATGCGGACACCATGCGTGTGCCAGATGGTCCGGATCGCGTCCGTGATGATATCCAGGTTATTGAGCCCCAGAAAGTCCATCTTGAGAAGATGGAGATCATGTTCCGCTTCCACCATATCGCACTGTACCGCCCATCGTTCTTTGCTGGTGTTGTAGTACAGCGGCACCAGATCCGTAAGAGGGGTGCCGGTTCCGATGATGACGCCGGCGGCGTGGATGGATGTGCCGACGATGACACCTTCCAGATCCATGGCCCGGGTCATGATCGTCATGGCGTCTGCCTGTCCGCCGAACGCCGATTGTAATTCCGGAAGGCAGTCTTTCAAGGATATGTCGGGTTTTTGGGGAATCTGGCGGCAGATGGCATCTCCGAGCGCCCGGAGACGCGCCATGCCCTTTTCCTGTACGGCCGGATCGACGGCCTTGTCTGTCTCATCCGCACCTCCGTCTTCCGCAAACGCCGAATCCGAGGTCACGTCCTGTGCGCCCCCGTATTTTTCCCATCCCAGAATGCGGGCCATATTCCGTACGGCAGCCTTCGCCCCCATGGTGATGGAGGTCCGGATGCAGGCCACGCAGTCCACGCCATATTTCCGTTTCACATAGTCAATCGTCGGTTCGCGCACTTCCGCCGAGAAATCCGTATCGATATCCGGCATGGAGACACGGTCTTTGTTCAGGAACCGCTCAAACAGAAGACCGTACCGCATCGGGTCAATATTCGTCGTACCAAGCAGATAATTGACCAGAGAACCGGCCCCGCTGCCCCGCCCCGGGCCAATGCCGTACCCGATGCCGGACGGATCGTGCTGACGGCTGTACTCTCTGGCATAACGGATAAAATCGGCTACAATCAACAGGTAATCGGCATAGCCGAGGTCAATGATCACCTGGAGCTCATCCTCCATCCGTTTCCGGTACGCGGCCGGAAACCCGTTTGGGAACCGCCCGGCAATCCCCTCTTCCGCTCTCTGGCGGAGCAGGGCCGGGGCGTCCGGCACAACCACGCCGTCTGCGTCGCGATACCGTGGATACACCAGATTGCCCGGAAGCTGCACACGGCATGATGCGCCGACGGCATTCGTATTTTCCATGGCATGACGGGCCGTATCCTCATCGACCACTCCGCACAGCGCCAGATACAGCTCATCGGCGCTCTTCATGTACAGCTGGCAGTCCGCATCGGAAAGCGGCTCCACCTTATGGAAACGGAGCGCTTTCAGGTCGCGTCTGGTTTCCGCCTGATCGGCGGTCGCGATATGGGAATCATTGGCCGCCGAGACACGGATATGGGCACGTTTTGCCAGATGTGCCAGAACAGGCATCACCTCTTTCTCTTCCGGCAGGCCGTGGTTCTGCAGCTCTACGAAAAGCCCCTCTCCAAAAATGTCGTGAAGATCATCCAGCATGTCTGCAGCCTTCTGCTCCCGCTCCTTCCGTGTCAGGCGCCTCTCCTCCGCCTCGTCGATCTGCTTTGCGAGGGCCCGGTAGCGCTCATGCGTCTGTTCCGCTGAGCGCATCCTGGTCCGGAGCGCTGTACGGGTATGCTTAAGCGAGGCGATCTTCTTTGTCAGGCTGGCGGTTTCTTCTTTTGCCCGCTCCGTTTCTTCCTTTTCCCGCAGCAGCGCCTGCTGCGCGTCCCGATAAACGGCGGGCCGGTCGGAAAGCGCACGAAGGCCCTTTTCCTTCTGTCCGAACGTCCTTTTGGCTGTCCGGGAGAGGGCTTCCTTCCGTGCCAACATGGCGGCGATGTCCTCCTCAATCTGACGCATCTTTGCGGCCTGCGCAAGATAGACCGGATCATCCGGATTCTGGCATTTAGCCTGACGCCGTTTGAGTTTCGCGATCTCGGCATCTACAAGGCTTCCCTCCCTCAGAATGCACGCAACCGGTCCATTGATGCAGGCGGTAGTGGCATAGACGTGTCCGCCCGGGAACAAAGCCTTCAGATCATCCAGCGTCAGAAGCGGCGACTGGATCCCCCCGATGCTGACGAGATGCCGGTTGCCCTGCGTCAGGGCACGGCAGATCTGGACATATCCGTCCCAGTCCTTCGCGAAGACAACCAGATGCGCATGCGGGGCCGCAGACGTCTCAAGGTAAAATTCGCATCCCGGAATGCCGTTGATGCCCTGCGCCTGACAGGCGTCCATAAATTCAATCAGGCCTGTCCCCGTACCGTGGTCCGTCAGAGTCAGGTTCTGCACGCCGAGCGCTTTGGCCCGGGCGACCATGTCCCGGATCTGAAGCGGCGAGTCCTTGACCGAATGGCAGGAATGGCAATGGATCAGGGTGAAGTTTTCTTCAAACATGCGCACACGACCTCTCTTTCTTCTTTTACTATACCGCAATTCGGCATGACAGCCTTTTCCGGAGAAATGCAGCCAGGCCGCCATGAATATGACGGACGAATAGAGGGACTGCGTGAGCCGAGACGAATTACGGTATCGAAGTATGTTCCTGAACGTTTCAGCGGCATGCAGGCAGTGGCGTCCCTTCGTGGGAAGGAGAACCTGTGCGGGACTTCGCGCTCCTGGAACCCGCCGACTTGAGTCGTGCGGAGCAGTCAGTGCCGGGCGGGGTCGGGACTTTCACAGAAACATGCCCCAAGGATGCCTGCGATTTTAATCGCGGGAGGAATTGAGCCAGGGTAATCATATTTTGCACCCTGGCATGGCAACTCGCCAGGCTAACCGTCCCCTGACTGGCGGACCGCCACTTTTCTCCTGCGGGAGGGGAGCGAGTCTGCTGTATCCGGACAAGTTCTTCCTGCCTGCTCCTTCGACAGGCTCGGAGAAGCCCGTGAATTCGTTCACGGGTAGTTGACCCTATAGAACGTGCGCCCGCCGGGCGCACTACCCAAAAAGAAGACCGTCCCTTTTCAGGATCGGCCTTCTTCGAACACGACTTTGCGGTTTTCCGAAACTTTCTCTTCACAATTAGAAGGAACGGTAACGGTTTTTGATCATTATCTTCCGAAGTTCTGCACTGCGAAATATGTATAACCGTACGCCGTCTTGACTGCGAATACGCTGATGCCGATTGCCTTGAAGGAACCGTTCAGCATGTTTGCTTTGTGGCTCGGGCTGTTCTTCCATCCATTCATGAATCTCTGTGCATTTGTATATCCGGCTGCAATGTTCTCGCCTGAGACTGCGGAGCTGACGGTGAAGCAGCTGGTTCCGTTCGGTCTTTCGTGGTTGAATACGACTGTAATTTCCCTGCTTCTGGTCATCGCTGCCTTCGTCAATGTTCTGGTTGTTGCCAGGGCTGCACGTCTGTGGCTTGTGCGGTATTTGTTGAGCAGCCGTACGAGCTGCATGCTCATCTACGCATCGTAGTGGCCGGTTATCTGCTTGCCTTTGATGCTGAATTTGAAATCCCGCCCGTTTCCATACATGCCGGCAACATTCTGATTCGCATAGGATTTTGCCTTTGCAGCCGGTTTAATCGAACTCCGGACCCTGGCGGTCTGCTTCTTTGCAGAAGGTTTCTTGCTGCTCTTCTTTTTGGTTGACTTCGCTTTCTTCGACTTCTTCGTTATTTTGGCTGCCTTTACTTTTTTGCTCCTCGTTGCCTGCTTTTTTGAATTCTGAACACACACCACGTTCTTACTTGCCGCAAGTACCGGCTCGCTCATGCCGCTGGATGCAAGAAGAGTGGCAAGCGCAAGAACCAATGCCATCAGAACTCTACGAAATGTGCTCGTCTTCATGATGATTCCCTCCAGTCTTATAAGTTAAGAGAGGCGTTTTCACGCCCCTCTTTCCATCGGCACGGTACCGCACCATTCCGCTTCCCGCTGCTTCCTTTTTGCAAGCAGCTCTGGAATGGTCCGACACAAGCCCCCGAACCGGTAATAGATCCGGTAGGCCTCACAAAACCGTTCTCGGAATTGGTCCATGAGGCCGCCTGCCGGAACATAGGTTCTGGCAAGCGCATCCAGGACCAGCCCGGTCCATGGACGATACTCCGGATGCTCGATGGCGCAGATCGCGCCAACGGCATCCAGCATCGCGTCCTCCGCCTTCTCCCGGATGAGTTCGTTGTATTCGTCCGGTGAGTTCTTCGCCAACTCATACAGCGGATCCCACCCGGAAGACGCCCAGA
>Ga0256404_1006144_pt1 | contig 20263 bp, 22 predicted proteins | sample RumenRJG_01DNA_FD_185990 | JGI IMG/M metagenome (GOLD analysis project Ga0256404, IMG submission 185990) | Bovine rumen microbial communities from Lethbridge, Alberta, Canada - RJG_01 | ecosystem: Host-associated > Mammals > Digestive system > Stomach > Rumen | place: Canada: Alberta | collected...
TCCTTGAACTGTACAGAACCGAATCGGGGCTGCTGCCTGACATGCCCGGCGGCGGCTTTTCCTCGCGGGTTCTGGCAGACGAGATGAAACTTCGCTTGCTGCTTGATGAAAAAGAGGCCTTTGACAGACTGTACCGGCTCATGGTGAAATATTTCCAGTCGCCCATGATGCTGCTGTACCGCCGTCTCGACAGCGCTCTGAAGCCGGCAGTATATGAAAATGACATTGCCGTTGAGCTGCAGGTGTGCCGTGTCCTTCTGGAGGCGTCGCGGAAATGGCAGATCCCGGTGTACAGACAATATGCGCTGAAAAAGGCCGGCCGCCTGCTGCGCTACAACGTGTACCGCAGTGTGCTGATCAACAGCGCTTCGTGGAAGGAACGCCCTTCGGGCATCCATTCCATTTACGAACCCAGCCATGTGCTCGACCTTGCCAGTGTTGACGTGCAGGCGCTCCAGCTTCTGAAAGCCGAAATGCCCGAGCGCTGGGAATCGGTGGCGCAGCGCTGTCTCGGCATTCTGCTGGCAGGGAGCGGCGCAGATGAGCCGCAGCTGTGCTATGATGTCGACCGCCAGAGCTACATTTCCAAGGATGATCCGCTGGCTGTGCTCAAAATCATGGAAAACCTCGTGGATGGAGGGCTTGTTCCGCTCCATTCGATGGAACGCATGACGGAACGGCTCCGGACTGACCCGAAGTTTCTTGCCGAGGGCGAGCAGGGATCGCTTGCTGTTTCAGCGGTTGCGGGCTATGTCCTGTCCCGTGCCGGATTCACCGCTGAGGCCCGCCGCGTCTTTGACGCGCTCGACGAGACGTACGGCATCGGCAGCGACGGGGCGTCTCGTCCGCAGAACAGCGAACCGCCGGTCGCTGAGAAACTGATCTATCTGATCGAAATAGCAAAACTGGCGCCTGAACGCCTGAAATAGCTTTAAATGCAGAAGCAGGGCCGTCCGCTGTAAATGCGGGCGGCCCTGCTTCTGAAAAAACGGTGTCTGCAGCACAAGTCGCATGCGACAGGCGGTTTACCGCAGAGGCAGTTCCCTGCGGTTATCGGCGCCCGGGGTGGTGACGATCACTTTTTCGGGGTGATGATCAGCGTGCCCTTGGCAGCAGCAGCGCCGTTGAACTTCTTTTCGACGATGCCCCTGAAGGTGTCAACGACCGGGCCGCTGGTGATGTACTCCGCCTTTCCCCTGAGCTGGCATCCCTTCAGGTTCTGGGCGTCATAGACCGAAATGGCGATATTCGGGTTCACGCGCAGATTGTCCAGCGTTGTGTGCAGGAAAACGTCGCCGACCAGCAGTTTTCCGTCGTCGGTCACGTCCTTGAACGCGACGGGAACCACGTTGGGCTGCCCGTTCGAGCAGGTCGCCAGATCCCACATGCTTTTTTCAGAAGTGCCTTTACGTCTTCGTTACATCATCGCAACTCCTCCTCATGGGGGCAGTTTTTTTCTGATGATTCGATTTTAGCCGTACCGCTTTTAAGGTGAAAGATATTAAGAATTTTATGAGATACTTATAAATTTCATAGTGACTTTTAATTTGAAAGTCATCTGCTAAACTTGAGAAGAAAAGAACGGAGGCGTGCCATGTATTAAGAAAAAACTGGATGATGATCTGCGCTGCCCGCTGGAATACGGGCTTCAGGTTTTCGGCGGCAAGTGGAAATCACGGATTCTCTGCGTTCTCAACGAGATGCAGACCCTGCGTTACAGCGAGCTGAGAAGCGAAATGGTCAACGTGACCGACGCGGTGCTCGCCGCCGCGCTGAAGGAGCTGATCGCTGACGGCCTTGTGCAGAGAAGGTCCTATGACGTGATCCCGCCGAAAGTGGAATACTTTCTGACTGAACGCGGAAAATCGGTGATTCCCATTCTGCGCAGCATCTGCGCCTGGGCGGGGATTTTCAGGAAAGAGGAGAGCGGAATTGTGATGAAGCAGTGCCGCAGGTGCGATTACCGTCTGCCGGTAGACTGATTTTTTCCGAACAGAATTTTTTCCTGCCCGTTCAGGCTCAAAACGGCGGAATTCAGAGCAGAAAAACCGCCGCTTCGGCCCTGTTTTTCCGAAACGGCGGTTTTGTTTTCAGAAGTTCTGCGCAGCCTGCCCGCGCAGAACAGGAATTGTTTTTGAAACGAATCACAGTTTTTCGCCGCTGTACAGCTGCCTCAGACAGGCCAGCGCGAGACTGCGGAGACTGGATATTTCGCGTTCCTGCGGCAGACCGGCCGCTTCGTATGCGAGAGGCAGCTCCGTGCAGGCGCACATGATGGGAATGTCCCGTTCAGCCCACAGTTCAGCGGCAATGCGGCGCATGTTCTCGCCGCTTTCCTGCAGCCTTCCGGCCTTCACCAGACGGATTGTCTCGGCGAGCACGGGCAGTACGCTGTCTGCAGGGTGAAAAACCTTCAGTCCGCGGCGCTCCGCCTCGCGGTCGTACATGCCGCTGTACAGCGTGCCTCCGGTGGCGATCAGCCAGCAGCCCTCGGGGCCCGTTCTGACCGCGTCGGCCACTGTGGCTTCGACAATGTGCACCAGCGGAACCGGCAGTTCTGCGCGAAAGTGGTCAATAAAGTAATGCGCCGTGTTGCACGGCACTGCCAGAAGCCCCGCCCCCCAGGAACACAGTTTCATCAGCCCCTCGCGGAGCTGAGGTTCAGGACTGGGACCCTTTCCCATGATGGCCGTGCTGCGGTCAGGAATCTGCGGGTTGTCATAGACATAGACCACAGGGTGTTCCTGATCGCATGACGCCGGCGCCAGTGCCGCCAGGAGGCGCATGAACTCCGCCGAGGCCGCCGGCCCCATTCCGCCGAAAACGCCGAGAACTGTTCTGCTGACCATGAATGTTCAACCTCCCCGGCCGGAATGAAACATCAGCGGCGTTTCAGCCGGCCCTGAAAGAATTTTCGATGTGCGGAAAGTGCAGAGGAATATTTTTACGGAAAATATCATACACCCCTGCCGCGTCGAAAATCCAGAGCCAGTTTGACTGTCAGCGTCTGCGGGGGAATAAAGCCTTTCCGCGCGCCCCGCAGTGAGTTAAAATAGGGCCGGAATGCGCGGAACAAAACAATCGGCCGGCAGAGCCGGCAGCAGATAAAAAGGAGGAATCTCTGATGAAAATCTACATCAGCGCTGATATGGAGGGCGCAACAGGCGTCACCGACGCCGTTCAGACCATGGAAAGCCGCCCCGAGTATGCTTTCGGGTGCCGGATGATGGCCCACGATGTGCGGGCGGCTGTCGAGGGCGCGCTGAAGGCAGGCGCAGATGAAATTCTTGTGAACGACGCTCACGGCAGAAAGATCAACATCGACATCGGACAGCTGGGCGGAAACGGCGCGGTGCGTCTTCTGAGCGGCACGCCCAAGCCGCTCGGCATGATGGAAGGCTGTGACAGCAGCTTTGACGGCGTTTTTTTCATCGGCTACCACGCCATGGCCGGAACGCCCTGCGCAGTGCTTGACCATACTGTTTCGGGCCGCACCGTGTTTTCCGTGGAACTGAACGGCAGGGAAGTCGGCGAAACAGGACTGAACGCTGCAGTCGCGGCCGGTTTCGGCGTGCCCGTGGCGATGGTCGAGGGGGACGATGCGCTTGAACGGGAAGTCCGCGGACTTCTTGGGCCGGATGTGGTCTATGCCTGCGTGAAAAAGGCGAAGGCCCGTTTTGCGGCTGATTCCATGCTGCCGGCGCTTTCTGCGGGACAGCCCCGCGTCGAGGGGCCGGACGCGCTCAGTTCCTATGAGTACATCAGCAGAAAGGCGCAGGAAGCCGTTGCCCTGATCCGGTCCGGAAAAGCACCGTCAATGGACATCGGCGGCGGTTCGTTCGACCTGAAAATTACGTTCCACACCACGGCGCAGTGTGACGCGGCCTGTCAGATCCCGCTGCTGAAGCGCATCGGCGGCCGCACTGTGGAACTGCGCGGCACCGGCATGGCCGAAATGCGCCGCTGGTCGGGCGCCATCATCAGCCTTGCCGGAACTGCCAATTAACAGGAGTGCTCCGGCGCCCGGGCGTGCCGGACAGAAACAGAAGGAGTCTGACTGATGAAACAGGAACGCAGCTATCCCCGTCTGACGGTGACCCCCAAGGCGGAACACAGCGCAAAAAAAGGTCATCCGTGGGTTTACGGCGAAGAAGTGACCGGCGTAAGCGCGCCTTACGCCCCAGGCGGCCTTGTGGATGTGGTGAGCCGCAGCGGCGCCTATCTGGGCACCGGGTTCGTCAATGACCGCTCTAAAATCAGGGTGCGTATCATCTCGGCCAACGCCAACGACCGTTTTGACAGCAGCTTCTTTGAGAGGCGCCTGCGCTATGCGCTGCAGTACCGCCGCCGCGTCATGGGCGCTCAGTACAACTGCTGCCGGCTGATTTTCGGCGATTCTGACGGCTTTCCCGGGCTGACGGTTGACCGTTTTGACGACGTTCTCGTTGCCGAAGTGCTGTCACTGGGCATGGACCAGCGCAAGGACATGATTTTCCCCATGCTGGTGCGCCTGCTGCGCGAGGACGGCCAGAAAATCAGCGGTCTGTATGAAAGAAACGAGTCACCGATCCGTGATCTTGAAGGCCTGCCCCGCTGTTCCGGCGAATACCGCATGGACGGCTGTTCTCTCGAGGGCCGGAAAACCGCCCGCATCTGCGAAAACGGCGTGCTGTATGACGTGGATTTTGTGGAAGGGCAGAAAACAGGCTACTTCCTTGACCAGAAGCTCAACCGGCGCATTGTGGCGGACATCAGTGCAGGCCTGAATGTACTGGACTGCTTCACCCACACCGGCTCTTTCGCCCTGAACGCCGTAAAGGGCGGCGCCAGCCGCGCCACGGCGGTTGACATTTCCCAGACAGCCGTTGACATGGCCCGTCATAACGCGGAGCTGAACGGCTTTCTGAATAAAATGGACTTCGTCAGAGCCGATGTGTTCGACCTGCTCACGGAAATGGCCGCACACGGCCGCAGCGATTACGGCCTGATCATCCTTGATCCTCCGGCCTTTACCAAGTCGCGGCGGAACGTGGCCGGAGCTTACAGCGGCTACAAGGACATCAACTACCGCGCCATGCGGGTGCTGCCCCGCGGCGGTTTCCTTGCCACAGCGTCGTGCACGTCGTTCATGACTGATGAACTGTTCAGAAAAATGCTGGCTGAGGCCGCGGCCGACGCGCACGTTTCCCTGCGCCAGGCTGCCGTGGGAAAACAGGCCCCGGATCACCCCGTGCTGTGGGGAGTCCCCGAGACCGAATACCTCAAGTTCTACCTGTTTCAGGTTGTTTGAGGATCACCAGAACAGCAGGCACAAAATGAAATTTTCCCCCGCGTTCGCTGAATCAACGCGCGGGATTTTTTGTATCGGCGTCGAAAATTTTGTGCAGTCGTGCGGTATATGCCGGTACAGAGAGGTATCTGTCGTAGATGCCGCGTGAAGCGGCCCGCATTTTCCCCATCGCTTCCGGAGACAGAGCGAGTACGCGGGCGGCAGTTTCGGCGGCGTCTGTGATGTTGAACCCTGCGCCGAAGCGGTTTACCCAGCCGGCTGTGTCGCCGGCGATGGTGTTCAGGAGGGGCAGACCGGCGGCAAAATAGTCAAGCGACTTTGATGTCAGTCCGACGCACACCTGCGGTTTCATCACGTTCAGCGCGAAGTGGCACTGTGCGAAGACGCGGCGCTTCAATTCCGCGTCGAAGGTCAGACCGTAGAAATGCACGTCAGCTCCGGCGCTGCGCGCGGCGTCAAGCAGCTTCTGTCTGTTTTCACCATCGCCGATGATATGCAGCTGTACCGGCCGGCACCGGGAAAGAGCCGCGGTCAGCTGAGCGATCAGTTGGATGTCGATGATGTTGTTGATTGAACCGAGATAGCAGAGGTTGAGCGTCTCGGAGCGTGGAACTCCGGCAGAGAAGAATCCCGGATCCTGCACGGCAAGATACAGACGCTGGGCCTTTTCGATGCCCGGCACGCCCCGCAGGCGGTCAATGTACAGCTGGCACTCGCAGACGATAATATCGGCGGCCGGAAACGCGCTGTCCCTGAGTCGGCGCCACAGCGTGAAGGGGAAAGAATTCCTGGCGGCAAGCCCCGGCATGGTTTCCGGCCACATGTCGATGAGACTGAGGTACAGGCGCGCTGCGGGATGCCTTTTCTTGTAGAGGGCGGCGAAATAGGCCATCGAATTGGGCGGCACATGGGTGTAAACGGCGTCCGCGTGGACTTTTTCCGCATAGGCGAACGCGTCGCGTGCAAAAAAGTAGTGCGATGCAGCGCGGCGCAGGGAAATGTTGCGCCGGTAGGACAGCGCCGGCAGGCAGACCGTGCCGGGCGGAACAGATGTGCGGCGCTGTTTTTTATAATGATCCCAGTCGGACGTCACAGCCAGCACTTCATCGCCCCGTCCTGCAAAATAGCTGCGGAGCAGTTCAGTGCGGAACGGCGAGAGGCCGAAGCAGTCCATGATCAGCGTCTTCATGGCTGTGCTCCTTCCGGACCGGCCGCCCTGCCGGGTGTGCGCCGCAGAACGGCCTGAGGGCCTGAGGGTGTTGCGGTTTTGCTCAAGCGTGAAATTTTCAGAACTGAACGTTTCATGGCAGTTCCTCCTGTGATGGCAGATGTCTCTGATTGTATCGGCGAAGCGCAACCGGCGCAAGAGGCCGGCCGGCGGGCAGTGAAAGGCAGGCGTCCAGAGGGCTGAAAAGCAGGGCGCCCCGTCGGAAAAAATTCCGGCGGGGCCTTTTGCGTGCCTATACAGAGAAATTTTTCGCAGCGGACTGACGCTTACCTGAGAATCTGAATCGGCGGCGCCGGCCTTGCGGCGGGAAGGGCGGCCGTGAAACTGCCTTCTCCGTCCGCGGCATAGCCCTGCGAAGCCCAGAAGTTCCGGGCCGGGGAGTTCTTTGCCGACGGGATGTACAGACCTTCGGCAGACGTGACGCCTGCCTGCATCAGATCGCTTTCAATGCAGCTGAGGAACGCTGACTCGACGCCACGCCCCATGACGCGGCAGCTCATCAGGAACTCGTCGATGACGGCCCGGTCTCCGCGGATTTCGGCCATGGCGAGGATGATTTTGCCGTAGCTGCCGAAGCGGTCGTTCAGTTCGCCGATCCACATCCGGCGTGCCGGATCGTCCATCATGCGGCTGATGTCGCCCTCGGTGAAGCGCTTTGTGGTCAGGTTGAACTGGTTGGTCTTCTGGGTCATCTGGGCGGCCCGTGCCACGTCGCCGGGGCCGACGGCGCGGAACGTCAGCTTCATCTCAAGGGATTTCAGGTATTCGTCCATCGTGGCGTAATTCTGCCGCGTCTTGAGCCGCTCGCCCTCGACACGGTACTGCTCGGTTTTTGCAAGGTCCTCCTTCGTCAGGCGCAGCGACAGGAAATAGTCGCGCCAGACCTGCACGATGAAGCGGGGCAGTTCGGCCGTATCCTGCGGAAAATCGGGCACTGACACCTGGGGCAGCACCATTTTGACCGTCTCGCGCTCCACCGGGTTGTCGTCCAGAAAGACCATCGAATCGAGGCCGATGTTGAGGTCAGACGCCAGATCGGCAATGTTCTTCGGCTTGGGCAGCCAGTTTGCCCTGATGGAGACAAAGTCCTTCTCGCGCAGCACCATGCCCGGATGCTCGCGGATGGCCTGCAGTGCGTCCTCGGGGTTGTTTTTCGAGACGACGGCCAGCAGCACACCCTGTTTCTGCAGCAGGGCAATGCTGCGCTGAAAATCCTGATAGCGGGCGCCTTCCTTCACAGGCCCCAGTTCTATGCCTTCCATGCCGTCCTCGCCGATCACGCCGCCCCACAGCGTGTTGTCCAGATCGAGCACGAGGCATTTCTTCTTTTTTCCGCGCAGCGCGTTGAGACAGCGCTGCATTTCCCGCGCCAGCAGCTTTTCACCGGTCATCGAGAAGGGCATGCTGCCCAGATACCACATCTTGGCGCTGTAAAAGCTCTGCCGGCCGGCATCAGCTGCCAGTCCGGCCAGGTCGAGCACAGGCACTCCCGCTTTTTCAAGGCCTTCGCGCCACTTCTGTGCTGCGCGCCCCTCAAGGCGGGCAGCTGTCAGCGGCGCCGGCTGAACAGCAGGCAGGTCAAGCGTCGAGACAAAAAGCGCCGTGTCCCGGTGCGCCCCGTGAAACGCCGCGATCATGCCGAGCCACTGGTCAAGCTGCGATGAAAGACGTTCCCAGTCCGAGGTCAGGGAAAATCCGCGCAGCAGTTCCGGCCCGTGAAGGATCAGGAAGACGGCGGCGGGATTGTCTGCTGTGCATTCCCCTGAAATCAGCTGCTGCGCCCACTGGTCATAGCCGGCAGGCACGTGCGCCTCTTCGCCGGCGAGTTTTTGAAAAGTCAGGGCCAGACTGTTCACTGTGACGTTTGAAAGCAGTGTGATCATTTGGAAACACTCCCCGGGTCAAGTTCTGCAACCGGCGGGCAGACAAGCCCGTCGGTACGGATCACTGCGGCGCTGGCGGCAAGCCCGCCGCCGAACCCGCTCAGCAGAAGCGTGAGCGGTTTTGTGCGAAGTTCGTTCCCGATCCGCGATGCCATGGTCAGCGGAATGGAAACGTGGCTGGTGTTGCCGTATTCATCGAGGCAGACCGGATTTTTTTCTGCGGAAAATCCCAGTTTTCTTGCAATCTGCCGGGTCATGAAGAGATTGGCCTGATGCAGCAGCAGATAATCTGCCGTGCCGGCGCTGACGCCGGTTTCCTCCATGAGGTGCGCAAGCAGTCCCGGCACGCGCGTGACCACGAAGTTGAAGATGGCCATGCCGTCCATCTTCATGTCGATGGGCCGGCGGGTTCCGCCGTCGGGCCACGTTTTATATTCCGTGCTCAGGGAATTGACCCGGTTCCGGTATCCGCCCTCGGGGATGACCAGCGCGCCGCGCTGGGAACCGTCGGTGAGAAAGCTGAAATGCCATGCTTCAGCGCCTGCACACGGCTCGATCACCGAGGCGGCGCCGGCGTCGCCGAAAAGCAGCGCTGTGGCCCGGTCGCGCGGCGAAACATAATAACTTGACGTTTCCCCGTTGAGAAAGAGCACTCGCTTGTTCATTGAGCGCGCGATCAGCGCCGCGGCATAAAGCCCCTGCGCATAGCCCGGACAGGACGCGTTGATGTCAAAAGCAAGACAGTCCCCGGGCAGACCGAGAAGCTGCTGGGCCTTTGTCGAATCGTTGGGGATGAGGTTTTCGGGTGTCTGCGTGAGACAGATGACGGCGCCGAAGGATTCGGGGGAAAAACTGCCGGCGGCGAGAAGTTTCCGCGCCGCTTCTGCCGCCAGGTCGAGAGAAGTCAGCGAGTTTTCAGGGCAGACATGGCGCCTTTTCACGCCCGTGGCGGCGATCATCGCGGCGGCTTTGGGGCCGTAGAACGGCACCGCCGTTTCCATGTTGTCGGCTGCAGCGGACGGCACGCATGCGGCGACTCCTGCGAGGCGCACCCCTTCAGTGCGGCAGGCCATGATCAGCGCTTTCCTCCGGCGGCAAAGGCCAGAATGTCGGCGGCGCCGGTGATCTGGGGCACTTTTTCAAGGGGAATCGGAATGCCCGCCTCGTCCAGCGCCATGACGATGCGCAGCGTCATCAGCGAATCCCAGGCCGGCACGTCTTTGCGGAGCGTCTGCGCTGTGACGGGCGTTTCAAGAATATCGGAGATGATGGATAAAATGTTCTGTTCCATGGGGACTCATCCTTTGTCTTGGAGTGGCGTTAAAGCCAGAGAATTTCGGTCAGGCCGAGATCTTTTGAATAGTAAAAAGCCACATTCCTGCCCTGCAGAGCCGGTGCCGGAGCGTCTCTGAGCAGCAGGGCGAAGCCCTTTTCAGCGAGGATTTTCCGCGCGGCGGCGGCGTTCTGCGCGGCAACAGCATAGCACAGATGATAGGGCGCCGGGCCGTTTTTTTTCAGCAGCGCCGAAACCGGCGAATCGGCGGCGGCAGGCTCGACCAGCTCAATCAGGGCGCCGCCTCTGCGGCAGAACGCGATGCGGATTTTCCGCTCCGCGTCAGGACAGATCACGCCTTCAGCCTGCCAGCCGAGAGCTTCCAGGGCCCGTGCGGCCCGGTCAATGTCAGGAACAGCGTATCCTGTATGATGAAACTGAAAAATCTCTTCGTTCATGACGCCAGATAGCCTCCGTCGACAGTGAGCGTCGTTCCGGTGATCCAGCGCGAGCGGCCGGAAAGAAGGCTGAGCACTGCCTCTGTTACATCGTCCGCTGTGCCGAGCCCCAGAGGATGGAGTTTTTTCATCTGCTCAAGATAACCCGGAATGATCTTTTCAGTTTCGCCGGTCATGTGATCTTCAAGGCAGCCGGCGCACACGCAGTTGACGCGCACTTTGAACTTTGCCAGTTCGCAGGCCAGCGACTTTGAGGCGCTGATCAGCGCACCCTTGGCCGCAGCGTAAACCGAGAGTGAAGGAGCGCCGCGCAGCGCGCTGACTGAGGAAATCCAGACGATTGAACTGCCCTCCGGCAGCCTGAATTCACGTCGTGCCAGAAGCTGGGCTGTCATCAGCGCGCCGGTGAAGTTGACGCGCAGAAGGCTGTCCACAAAGGCCCATGTCAGCGACCGCAGCGGCAGCCTCTGGTCAAGGCCGGGGCAGTAAACCCCGCCGGAAAAGCCGGGCAGGGAAAAACAGTTCAGAAAGTCCGCCATGGCGTTCTTCAGACCCGAAAAAGACGCTTCGTCGATCTCACAGCGCCGGACGGCGCACCTTTCGGGATGCGCAAGGCTCCGGCGCAGTCTTTCAAGGCGCTCTGTGCTGCGTCCTGTCATCAGGAGAAACGCCCCTTCAGCGGAAAGCCGCATGCACAGCGCCTGTCCGATGTCGGAAGCGGCCCCGCAGACAAGAAAAGCCTTTTCCGCGAAGCTCATTTTTTGTCAGGAAGCCGGTCAGTGATCAGCCGGCACAGGTCTCCGGCTGTTTTTGCCTCGCTGATCGGCTTTACGTCCTTAAAGGGCGCGCCCAGATCAGAGGCGTACATCACATAGGAAAGGGCGGCCATGGAATCCCAGCCGTCAAGGTCTTTCAGAAGAGTATCCGGCCCCACAGACGCCGTTTCAGTGATTTCAGCGATTTTGTTCAGAATCTTTGCTTCAGTTTCAGTAATGACCCGTGACATGTTTTTATCTCCTTTTTGTCAGTGCTGCTGCCTGACAGTCTATGAATTCTTTCTGATAATCTGAGCCGGGGTGCCGAAGACAGTCACGTTGTCGGGAACGTTTCTGAAAACCCGGCTTCCAGCGCCGACCACCGAGCGGCTGCCGACGTTCAGCCCCTGCAGGACAAAACTCTGGGCACCGAACAGTGTTTTTTCGCCGACGGACACATGTCCTGAGATGTCGCTCATGGGCATGAAGCTGCAGCACGCGCCGGTCTGAGAATCGTGGCCGATCTGCACGGCCGTGTTAAGAAACGTGAACTCGCCGAGGCGTGCCCCGGTGGACACAAAGCAGAAATGTCCCACCACGCAGCCCTGTTCAAGCACCGCGTCCTGTTCCACATAGGCGTCGGGGGCGATAAGCACGGGGAAGTTCAGGCCGGGAATTTTTTTCAGCCGTTCTGCTGTCCTGGCCTTGCCCTCCGGATCGGCAAAGCCGATCACCACGTCGAGAGGCTTCCCGAGGCTGAGCAGTTCTTCCCTGCCGAGCACCGGCAGGCCAGCGACACGGGTTCCGGCGGCCAGACTGTCATCGGTAAAGCCGAGGATGTTCCAGCGGCCGAGCAGGCGGGCAAGGCACAGAATCTCGCGCCCCAGCCCTCCGGCGCCGTAAATCACAAGATTGTTTCTGCTCATTGCCGGGCCTCCTGTTCTTTTGTGCCTGTGAAAGGCGGCATGGTGACGCTGCCTTCCGCGCTGATGCCCTCGCGGCGGATCACGGCGCGGAGCGTCAGCCAGATGATTTTCAGGTCAAGCAGAAGACTTTCCTGCTCCACGTACTGCACGTCATAGTCAAATTTCTGTTCCCATGTCAGGGCGTTGCGCCCGCGGACCTGCGCTAGTCCCGTGATGCCGGGGCGCACGTCATGCCGCCGCCGCTGGCGTTCGCTGTACAGCGGCAGGTATTCAGGCAGAAGGGGACGCGGCCCCACGAGGCTCATGTCGCCTTTCAGCACATTCCAGAGTTCAGGCAGCTCATCGAGACTGGTACTGCGCAGCCTGCGGCCGAAGGGCGTGAGCCTCAGCTCATCGGGCAGTTCCCTGCCGTCGGCGCTGCGGCAGTTCTTCATGGAACGGAACTTGTACATTCTGAAGATCTTTCCGTGAAGCCCCGGTCGCTCCTGTGAAAAGAGCACCGGCGATCCCAGCTCTTTTCTCACTTTGAGGGCAATAACTGCCAGAAGCGGCGAAAGAACGGCCAGTGCCGCGCCGCTCAGCAGAATATCGGCGCCGCGCTTGAAAATGTGATAAACGCGGTGCATCAGAATGCTCCGCGGATGGCCTCAATGACCCGTCCCTGTTCGTCGTCGGTCATGGCTGAAGCGGAGGGCAGACACAGGCCGCGGCTGAAAAGATCTTCGCAGGTGCTGGTGCTGCCGTGGCTGTAGCAGGCGCATCCGCTGAACACAGGCTGAAGGTGCATGGGCTTCCACAGCGGACGCGTTTCAATATCGGCCTCGTTAAGACGGTTGTAGAGGTCCATGAAGGTGATTTTCTGCCCGCGGTTGATGGTCAGGCACGAAAGCCATGCAGTGGTGAAGCAGCCGTCGGGAACAGGCATCATCGTCACCGGCAGGCCGGCCAGTTCGCGGCGGTAGCGTTCGAAAATGCTGCGGCGCCGTGCAATGCGCTCGTCGATGTGTTTGAGTTGGCCGACGCCGATGGCCGCCACAATATTGCTCATGCGGTAGTTGTAGCCGATTTCAGTGTGCTGATACCACGGCGCCCTGTCGCGCGCCTGGGTTGCCCAGAAAAAGGCCTTGTCGCGCTGCGCCTTGTCGCGGGTCAGCAGCATGCCGCCGCCTGAGGTGGTGATGATCTTGTTCCCGTTGAACGAAAGGGTGCCGATGTCGCCCAGCGAGCCGCAGGGCTTTCCGCGCCACGTGGAGCCGAAGGATTCCGCCGCGTCCTCCAGCACCGGCACGCCGTAGGAACGGCAGATCTGCATGATGGCGTCAAGATCGGGACACAAACCGTAAAGTTCGGCCACTATCACAGCGCGGGGCAGCCGGCCGCGTTTTTCTGCGGCTTCAAGCGCCTTTTCAAGCGCGGAAGGCGACATGTTCCAACTGTCCGGCGCCGAGTCGATGAACGTCAGCTGTGCGCCTTCGTACACCGCAGGTGCCGACGAGGCGATAAATGTGAAATCCGAACAGAAAACGGAATCGCCGCGCTTCACCCCCAGCAGCTTTATGCCCAGGTGAATCGCCGCGCTGCCGCTGCAGAGGGCCAGCGCGTATGGCACGCCGCTGCGGCCGGCGCACTCCTTTTCAAACTCATCGACCATCGGGCCGAGAGGTGCGATCCAGTTTGAGGCGAACGCCTGTTTCACGCATTCCAGTTCGTCGCCGCTCATGTGCGGGTATGACAGCAGAATTCTTTTATTTCCCATGAAGGACACCTCCCTGCAGGCACATGTTCCTGCCGGATATAATGCGGATTTTGTCAGAAACTATTATAAATCCAAAAGGCAGTATTGCAAAATGTCTGTGCCGTGAATCCGGCGCGGAAAATAAAAAAAGCCCTCTCCGGAAGGAGAGGGCTGAGGTGCTTTCCAGTTATTCCGCAAGTCTGGTGACGACTTCAAGCAGAGCGTCGAAATTGATGGGGTGAGTTGCCTCGGGAACCACTTCGACGTAGCGGATCACGTCATTGCTGTCAACCACGAATACCGAACGGGTGAGAAGGCGTTTTTCTTTAATGAGAACGCCGTAAGCCGTGCCGAACGAAGCGTCGCGGTGGTCTGACAGAGTGGCGACCCTGTCAAATCCCTTGGCGGCGCAGTAGCGCTTCAGCGCAAAGGGCAGATCCATGCTGATGTTCAGCACATAAACATTGCCCAGCTTGTCAACGTCCTCGTTGAACCAGGTCGCCTGAAGGTCGCACACAGGCGTGTCCAGCGAGGGGGTCACGGAAATGACCTTGATTTTTCCCTCATAATCCTTCAGCGACTTCTCGGCCATTGAAGTGTCGAGCACCTTGAAATCAGGCGCCTTGTCGCCGGCTTTCAGTTCCGGTCCCACAAGAGTAACGGGCTTGCCGCCCATGGTGACGATGTTTTTTCTTTCCTGCATTATAATTCCCTCCTTGGAAGGTTATTAATCTGATTTAAATAATCAGGACTGAATTGCTTCTGTTTACACTGCCATTTTACATGAAGAATTTAAAAGTGCAAGTCTTTTCAGCGATTGTTAAAGTTTTTCAAGTCTTACTTTTTTTGTCATAAATAAACATGCACAGCGTCAGTGCCGCCGGCATTTGACATCGCTGCGCGAAACGCTTACACTCTCTCAAGAATATTTTTAGAGGAGGAATCACTGTGGCCCACCTTTGGAAAGGCAGCGTGCTGGGCGCCGTCGCCGGTATTGAGGGCGGAGCGCCTTCCGTGGCCGTTTATGACGATTCGGCAGATCAGAAACTTTTCTATAACGGGGAGCGCCCCGTTCCGGCAGGGCTTTTTGCGGCTCTTCCGGCTCTGTGGAACCTGAGCGAGCGCGTGGATTCCGGTGAGCTGCCCGCCGGGGAAAAACTTCCTTCGGGCAGAACGTTTGATGAAACGGCCGCCGAAATCGTATCGGGCAGCGTTGAAGCCCTTGACTCGCTGATGAATTTTCTCGGCATTGAGAATGTGAACGCGGCTGCGCGCCGCGCCGGCATGACGCAGACAGACATTGCCGTTCCGGCCGGTTCTGCTGACGCAGAGAAAAAGAATCTGACCTGTGCCGCGGACGCGGCGGCGTTTTTCAGAAAACTTTCCCGCGGCGAGGGAATTTCGCAGGACAGCCGTGCCCGCCTGATCAGGGCATTTTCTTCCTGCCCTGAAAAAGGCAAGTTTGCCGCGCCCGGCGTTCCTGTGGCGCATCTGGCATTTTCAGCGGCCAAGAGCGAGTACGACGCGGGAATTTTCTTTCCCGGCACTGATCATCCCATCGCTGCCGCGGCGCTGGTCATTCTGCTGACCAGCCGCGAAAAAGGGCTTGCTTTCTGCGAAAAAACAGCCCGGGCGCTGGCTTCTGCCGACGAAAACTGAAGACGCACAAAAAAACACAGCTCCCTGTCCTGTGCTGCCAGGACGGGAGCTGTGTGTTTTTTACAGCAGATCTTCGAGAAAACGGTCGCCTTCGCCGCCGGCAGGAATTTCACCGGCGTCAATCGTGCGGATCAGACTGCCGTCTCTCAGCACCGCAGCGCGCGAGGCCAGTTTATGCGCCTGCTGCAGGCTGTGGGAAACCATGATGACCGGGTAGCGCGTTCTGAGAGAAAGCAGAAGTTCCTCTATAACTTCGGCGGCGTGACGATCAAGCGAGGCCGTCGGCTCGTCGAGAAGCAGCACGTCAGGTTCCAGCGCCAGCGTGCGTGCCAGACACAGACGCTGCTGCTGGCCGCCCGAAAGCAGGGCCGAATCCATGTCGAGCCGGCCTGAAATTTCGTCCATCAGCCCCACCTCACGCAGCGCTTTCTCCGCGCGGGCCTCTGCCTCAGAGCCGCGGATTCTCATGACCAGCTGCAGCGGCAGGAGCATGTTCTTTCTCACGCTGAGCGGCAGGGGATTGGGCGTCTGAAACACCATGCCGGCGCGGCGCCGCAGCTCGGAAAGCGGCAGCCCGCACACATTCTGCAGCGCGCCTCCGATCTTCAGCTCCACTGTGCCCGCGGCGCGCAGCGCCGGAAAATGTTCATTAAGCCGGTTCAGCGAGCGGAGCAGCGTTGTCTTGCCCGACCCCGAACGGCCCACGAGCACCGTGACGGCATGGTCAGGACATTCAAGGGAGATGTTCCGCAGAATCGTGCGGTCTCCCGCTGTGACTGTGAGATTTTCAATGCGGGCGCACAGATTCATTGCCGCACCCCTTTCCATTTTTTCTCAAGACTGCGGTGAAGCGCCCACGACGCGGCAAGAAGCGCGCCTGACAGCGCCAGCAGCACCAGAGCTGCGCCGAAGCCGCGCTGCAGATCGTCCGGCCCGGTGTACTGGGCGGAGATGTAGAAAATAAAGAACGGAAGAGCCTCGTATTTTGAGGTCAGCCCTGCCGGAAGCCCTGCGTTGGCCACGGCGCCTGTCACCATAATGACGGCCGTGTCCTCGGCTGCACGGCCGAGCGCCAGCATCACTCCGCTGAGAACGCCCCGGCCCGCCGCGGGCAGAAGAAGGCGGCTCGCCGTCTGCCACGGCGTGAGCCCCAGCGCCTCGCCGGTCAGCCTCAGACTGTCCGGCAGGCTTTCAAGAACACTCTGCGTTGAGATCACCAGTGAGGGCAGCACCAGCAGCGCCAGACAGAACGCAGAGAGCAGAAGGCATGTGGTTGCCCGCGGCACAAACAGCCGGCGCAGCGTGAGAATCAGAACGAAGCCGAAAAGTCCCATTACAATGGAAGGCACGCCGGCCAGAAGATCCACCGCCAGACCGAGAGCCCTCTTTGTCCTTCTGCCGGCGAAGCAGGCGAGATAAACCCCGCATCCGATGCCCGGAATCACGGCGAGAAGCAGCGTCAGTGCCAGCAGTGTCAGCGTTCCGGCGGCCGCGGGCCAGATGCCGTCCCACACCGGAGCCTGTCCTGTAATGGCTTTCAGCGGCGGCGTATCGCCGAAGAAAAGTTTCAGCCCCAGCGCCGGCACACCGCGCACAATAAGCTCCCACATCATGGCTCCTACAGCCAGAGGCACCGCCAGCGCCGCAAGCCGCGACAGCACGGCAAGCAGTTTACTTCTCATTGCGGACGCCTCTTTTCAGCCGCCGTATGATCAGACTGGCTGCTGCGCTGAGCGCCAGCAGGATGCCGCCGGCGATGTAAAGTGAATTATAGGCCTGCCCTGTTACCTCTGACGAAGCCACAAGGCTGATGTGGGCCGTCAGCGTGCGCATAGCGTCTATGGGCGAGCGCGCATACTGAACGGCGTTCCCCGCGAGCATCACCGGAATCAGCGTGTCTCCGGCCGCACGCCCGAAGCCAAGCATGGCGGCACTGCCGAGCGCCCTTTTTGCCGCAGGCAGGACAACCCAGGCGAGAGACTGAGGCACCGTCAGCCCGAGAGCCTCACAGGTCAGGAACGTGCGTTCAGTTCCGTTTTTCAGCGCACCGTCAAGCACCAGCGTCATTGACGGCAGAATCTGCAGGCTCAGCACAGCTGCCGCAGAGAGCCAGCACAGGCCCGTGCCGCCCAGACAGCGGCGCACCAGCGGCACCAGCAGGAACACCGACACAAAACCGTAGACCACAGTCGGTATGGCTGTCATAAAGCGGATCAGCGCCCCAAGCAGAACAGCCGCCCGCCGCGGGCCGAGGCCGTTCATGAAGCACGCGCACCCGAGAGACAGACACCAGCCCAGCGCCAGCGCTGAGAGCGAAAGCTGAAGCGTGGCGCAGATCATCGGCATGATGCCGTACTGCTGCGCATCCGGCCGCCAGACACTGCCGAACACCGTGCCGGCATCAGCCCCCTGCAGCGCGCTGAGAGAACAGATAATGACAAAACCGAATACGGAGGCAGTCAGTGCGCCGGTGAATGCGGCCGTGACGGCAAGCCAGGCGGGCGTGCCCTGTCGTGACATGGAATCATCTTCTTTCTTATGCCGTGATTTTTTCATTATAACTTAAAATCAGCCCGCACAGAAAATCCGCGCCGGATGTGCATACAAAAAGCGGGAGGAGCCGGAAAGGCTTCTCCCGCGGCGCATTTCACAGCAGCTTATTTGCGGGGCAGAGGAATATAGCCGCATTTTCTGATGATCTCGGCGCCCTCTTCGCTGTAGATGTAGTCAATAAACGCCTTCGTCAGTCCTTCAGGCTCGCCCTTCGTGTTCATGTACAGATTGCGGACCACTGTGTAAGTGCCGCCCGCCGCGTTTTCCTGGCTCGGCACCATGCCGTCAAGCGCGGGTGCCTTGACTGATTCGTCGATGTGACCGATGCCCACGTAGCCGATGGCGCGCTCATCCCCGGCCACCGTCGTCTTCATGGCGCCGTTGGAGTTCACCACGTTCACGTCAGCAGCCAGGGCGCCCTTGTGAAGCACTTTCTCGGTGGACGTGTCGCGCGTGCCTGATCCGTCCTCGCGGCCGAAGACGTTGATCTTTCCCGCCTTGCCGCCCACCTCTGACCAGTCAGTGATCCTGCCGGCATAGATGGCCGCCACCTGTTCCGTGCTCAGCGCGTCAACTTTGTTGGCGGGGTTGATCACCACTGCTACGCCGTCAATGGCGAACGGAAACGTTTTGAGGCCGTACTGCTGCACTTCGCTGTCCTTCAGCGCGCGCCCCGTGTTGCCGATGTTCACAAGCCCCTCGCCGGCCTGCTTCACGCCGACGCCGGAACCGCCGCCTGCCACCGTGATGCTGATGTCAGGGTTGACCGTCATAATGCGCTTTGCTGCTTCCTTCATCACCGGAATATGCGCCGTGCCGCCGGCGATGTCGATTTTTCCGGAAAGGCCCCTGAAGGCATCAAGCGGAGCGGCACAGGCCGCCGCGGCTAATGCAAGCACCGCAAACAGAGAACTGACAGCTTTTTTCATTGTCTCTCACTCCTGGTCTGAAAAGTAAAATTTCTGTAAAACATTCACTTCACAATACAGAATTATGTTAAATCAAAACTCATGGGCAGAGCAGAGCACAACTGAATGAAAAACAGGGCTTTTTGGCCCGTGAATTGCGCTGTTTATATTGTTCATTCCGAATTATAATTGATGAGTGACAAATACATAAAAGCCGTTTATTGAGTTCAGTTTTTACAGACGGCTGTTTTTGAGGAAAGCCGCCGTCGCAGCGCAGAATGTGCCGGAATTTTCCCAAAACAGCAAAAAAACGCTGCTTTTTCCTGAAAACGTTCCCGCGCAGGCATCTGCGTCCAGATGAACATTTTTTCATGATAAAAAAAACAGCCATATTGAACATTTCGACACTACTCAACTGAAAAAAGTCTGCTATGATTAAGACACAGAATCGGAAAGCCGGAAAGGGGATCCGCAGAGATAAATTCTGCCGCCCTTTTCTGTGCAGCCGGCCTGGAAAGAGCGTCAGAGAGGGGGAAAAACGCATGAATGCGCTGAAAAAACTAATCTGTGCGGCATTGTTTTCTGTGCTGTGTGTTTTTCCCGGCGCAGCGCCGGCCGCAATGAACGCCGAAACAACCGCAGCTGCCGGAACGTCTGCCCTGACGCCGGCCGAGGCGCCCCCTCTGCTTGGAGCGGCCCGGACGGCACAGAAAGTTGCCGTGGGCAGCCGCGGGTGGCTGAGTTTTGACTCCCGTGAGTTCGGCGACCCGGACGAGTGGGATTTCCGCCTGTACCATGCCGGCCTGGGCTACAGCCTGTTCAGCGGCGTGTCACTGAACGGTTCGTACATGGTTCAGGACATCTCGCAGTGGAACGCGCCATCGTCCCTTTATGGTGAAAATCCGGAGGCGTGGAGCGTTGCTCTTGAGCTGACGCAGCAGAAACTGCGCTTTACCAGCCTGTGGGTCGAATATGCCAGCATGAGTGCAGGTTTTTACCTTCCCGGCGGGGAAAGTGCCGCCGAGGGATTTGCCTGGCCGTTCAGCCGCAGCGCCGGAAACTCATATCTTCTCAGCGATACTGCCGTGGTTTATCTCGCCGCGCGTCAGCAGTGGAACAGCCGTTTCAGCACGTTTCAGCAGTATGCGCGCTACAGCGGCGAAGATTCGGCTGCGGCAAGCGCGTGGGCAGTCGGTGTCGGCTATCAATACACTCCCGGGCTTTACTTTGAGCTGTCCTACAACGACCAGGACGGTGCTCTTGATGACAGTGCCTTTGCCGACAAAAGAGTGCGCCTGAGGACCATGGTTTCATTCTGAGCTGTTTTTGAATATGTAAAATTGAGTGAGGAACTCCGTTCCGGCGGAGTTCCTCACTTTTTTGCGGTTCTTTTCGGCGCCGCCGCCGTCGGAAATGGCGGTAAAGCTGCAGCCATGCGCTGCAGCCGCCTTTTTATTTCTTCACATCAGGGTTCTGATACTGCAACTGTTTGGCCGAACCGTCATAAAAGTTAAATTTACATATAAACAGAATTAGTAAATTGACTATATGTGAAATTATGAATGAATGCGGCTTTTTTATATGTGATAATATCA
>Ga0256404_1006145_pt1 | contig 20260 bp, 10 predicted proteins | sample RumenRJG_01DNA_FD_185990 | JGI IMG/M metagenome (GOLD analysis project Ga0256404, IMG submission 185990) | Bovine rumen microbial communities from Lethbridge, Alberta, Canada - RJG_01 | ecosystem: Host-associated > Mammals > Digestive system > Stomach > Rumen | place: Canada: Alberta | collected...
CGGAAATGCCGCAAAATTCCGCCTCTATTACAATGACCACTGCATGCACGGAAATACCGAAAAGATGGAAAACACCATGGTGACAAATTACCTCGGTGTTCTCCGCCAGTCCCTTCTGGACGTTGCCGCCTGGGTGGAGGAGGGAAAAGAACCCTGCCCGACGACGAATTACGAGGTTGACGGGGGACGTATTTCCGTTACAAAATCAGGGGGAGAGCGGGGCGGGCTGCAGCCGGCCGCAGTCCTTCTGGCAAACGGGCGGACCGCTGCCCATGTGAAGGTCGGAGAGACCGTGAACTTCTCCCTTTCGATCGAGGTACCGGAAGGGGCCGGAGAGGTGACGAGAGTCGACTACGGTTTTGCCGATGACTGGGACCTTCCCGCCAAAGACCCCTTCCCTGTACCGGGTACCTTCGAGCGGACGAATGAAAGGGGAGTCCACGGGGCAGTGTCCTACATTAGTCATGTATTTGATACCCCCGGGCCCCACTTCGTGACGGCAAGATTCATGTCAAACAAAAACGGAGACGCCGCGGACGCTTTCACCCAGTGCCGGAATCTGGCCCGGGTCCGGGTCGTCGTGGAAGAGTAGTTTTCCGGCCGGCTGCGGGGCCGATGTGGCCTTTTCCAAAGGTGGGGTCAATGCGGCTCTGGGCCGGCGGATTTTTCAGGAGGGAATGCCATGGGCTATGTGCCGGTGGAGGAGAGATTGCGGATACTGGGCGAGCAGCTCTTTCATACGTCCGGGGTTTCCACCTGGTGCTTCGGAACGGGGTTTGAGTTCTTCGCCTCGACAAGCTCCATTGAGGACGACCTTCTGGATATTCTGGAAAAGAACGGCTGTCTGGCCTACGTCCGAAAACGGGGCTTTGCTTCCTGCAGCCGGCCCGTCTTCTACAGGGACTTCCTCGGCCGCTGCTGGTTCATTGAGGGTCTTTATGACAGGAATAATGAAGGAAAGCAGTTTCCCCGCCTCCTACTTCTGGTGGGGCCCATGCTGGAGAGCCGCATTTCTTCGGAAGAGCTCGACAGCCGCCTGCGGAGCCGGCCCGGGATTGACTCGGGTTCCATATCCCGCCTGAAGAACGAGCTCAAGACGATTCCCGTAGTGCATAGGGAACTGATGGACCAGTACGGGGTCCTTCTTCACTATATGCTTACCGAGGAGGGCATCCACCCCTGGGATTTCATCTATCCGGAGGAAAGCCTCTCCCTTCCCCAGGAGCCGGAAGCCCTGCCGGACCGGACCAGGGAGGCCAGGCAGATTCTGCAGGAAGAGGAGGTTCTTGGGGCCATCCGGGACGGCAATGAGCACTATCTGCAGGTTGCGGAAAGCGGCCGCCTGAGCCGCCTTATCGATACCGGGAATTCCCTCCGGGACGAAAAGGATTCCCTGATTGCCTTCACGGTCCTCTGCTTCCGGGCAGCGGTGGAAGGGGGAGTTTCTTCGGCCGGGGCCCGGCAGGCCCAGGCGGATATGCTTGCCCGGATTGAGGCCTGTCCGGATACGGAAGCGGTCGGCCGCATGACCCATACGATGCTGAAGACCTGTACCGACCTGGTCCGGGCGAGAAGGGACGAGGAAGGGGTTTCCCCCATTGTCCGGACCAGCTGCGACTACATCCGGGCCAATGCCAAGCGGCCGATTACGGTGGCGGATGTGGCCGCAGCCGTGGGCTACACGGAATATTATTTTACGAAGAAGTTCTATAAAGAGACTGGAGTCCGCCTCAAGGACTATATCAAAAAGACCCGGGTGGAGCTGGCAAAGATTGCCCTGACCGTGACCGGGGACTCTGTGGAGGAAATCAGCGCATCCCTGCAGTTCGGCAACCGCAACTATTTCAGCCGGGTTTTCCGGGAAGAGACAGGAATGACGCCGATGGAGTACCGGCAGAAGCGAAATTTCCAGGGAGGAAGAAAAAACGATGGACATCAATGAAAAAAGGCAAGAGACCTGCTCAGTGAACTGAGTCTCGAAGAAAAGGTGGCCCAGATCGGCGGCATCATGTATATGCCGGAAATGAAGAAGAAGATTTCCGCCATGCTGACCTACGGCATGGGCGAAATCAGCACCCTCTGTGTCCGGGAGATGAAGACCCTTTCCGAGGCCGTCGAGTGGCAGCGGGCTTTGCAGAAGGAAATCATTGAAAAGAGTCCCCACCACATTCCGGCCATCTTCCATATGGAGGGCCTCTGCGGTCCCTTCTTCCAGGGGTCCGTTTCCCTGCCCTCCGGAGTCAGCCGGGGTGCCTCCTTCGATACAGATCTCGAAGAGAAGCTGGGAGCCCTGGTTGCAAAAGAGGAGCTTTCCTGCGGCATTACCCACGTTCTGGCCCCTGTTCTCGATGTGACGAGAGACCCCCGCATGGGCCGCTGCGGCGAAAGCTACGGAGAGGACCCGACGGCTGTGGCTGCCATGGGAACCTCCTTTACCAAGGGAATTCAGGAGGCGGAAGAGGACGGTCGGCATGCGGATGCCGTGGCCAAGCACTTCTTCGGCTTCCATTCCTCCAGCGCCGGTGTACACGGGGCGGAAATCCGCATCGGCCGCCGGGATCATCTGGAGACCTTCGGCAAGCCCTTCCAGGCGGCCATTGCCGAGGGCGGTCTCAAGGGGGTCATGCCCTGCTACTGCTCCGTGGACGGGGTTCCCTTCTCTCTTTCGAAAGAGTACCTGACGGACATCCTGCGGGGAGAGATGGGCTTTGACGGCTGCGTCTTCGCGGACTACGGGGCCGTGTCCAACGCCTTTGAATTCGACCACGTGGGAACGAGCTACGGGGAGACGGGTCTTTCGGCCCTCTCTGCCGGCATGGATCAGGAACTGCCCTTCCCGAGATGCTTCAACCAGGATGACTTCGCCCGGGCCTTCCGTGAAGGAAAAGCGGACATGGCTCTTCTCGACCGGGCCGTTCTCCGGGTCCTGACCGCGAAATTCCGCATGGGCCTTTTCGACCACCCGTATGCCGAAGAGACGCCGAAGGTTTCCGCCCTCTTCGAGAAGCCGGAAGCGAAGGAGCTTACCCTGCAGTCTGCCCGGGAATCGCTGGTACTTCTCAAGAATGAGAATAATGTATTACCCCTGGACAGGAAGCTCCGGAAGATAGCCGTCATAGGGCCCCAGGCCGCGAACGCCCGCTACTTCTTCGGCGGCTATACCCATATGGATATGATGACGGCCACCCTCTGCGCCACGAATTCCATGGCCGGGGTGGAGCAGGAGGCGGCCGCCGGAAGACCCGCCGATATCCGTCTTCCCGGTACCCAGGTCCAGGACGATGAGCAGGAGGGCTTCGATGAAGTTCTGAAACGGCAGAAGCCGGACTGCAGGAACCTCCTGGAGGAACTTAAAGACCGCCTGCCGGATACGGAAATTGTCTGGGCAAAGGGCTTCGACAAATACGGAAATGACCATTCCGCTTTTGAAGAGGCGCTGGATGCGGCAAAGGACGCGGACCTCATCCTCCTGACCCTGGGCGGCAAGTGGGGCAGTGGCTCCATCTGTACCATGGGCGAGGGCATTGATACCATGAATATCGGCCTGCCCCAGGGGCAGGAAGCCTTCATTGAAGAAGCTTCCAAGCTCAATATTCCCATGGTCGGCCTCCATTTCTCCGGAAGGCCCCTTTCAAGTGACATCGCAGATGAAAAGCTCTCTGCCATCCTCGAGTGCTGGGCTCCGGCCGAGGCCGGTGCCGAGGCCGTGGTTGACGTCCTGACCGGAAAGGCGGCTCCCTCCGGCAAGCTTCCGGTCTGCACGGCAAGGAATGCGGGGCAGCTTCCCGTATATTATTATGAACCCTACGGGACCGGCATGTTTCAGGCAGACAGCATCGGCTTCACGGACTACGTGGACGGCTCCCACAAGCCCCGCTATTTCTTCGGCCACGGGCTTTCCTATACGACCTTCGAGTACAGCGGCCTGAAGGTCGAAAAAGAGACCGTTCAGCCCCATGAAGCCCTGACCGTCTCCTTTGATGTGAAGAATACCGGCTCCCGCGAGGGGACCGAGACCGTCTTCCTCTTCCTTCGGGACGATAATGCCTCCATGGTCCGGCCCAATATGCTCCTTTCCGGCTTTGCCCGGGTGCCCCTTTCGGCAGGCGAAACAAAGCGCGTGACCTTTGAAGTTTCGCCCAGCCAGACGGCCTTCCTGACGGGAAGCCGGGACATCGAGTGGAAGATTGAGGCCGGAGACATCGGGGTCCGCATCGGGGCGGCCGCCGACGATATCCGTCTGGAAGGAAAGTTCCGGATTGCGGAAGATGCCCTTATCGAAGGAAAGATGAGAAAGTTTTACTCGCCTGTCAAAATGGAAGAGAGATGAAAATGAAGATTGAAAATCTGCGGGTCAACGGCGAGACCGCCCCGATGGGAATTGAACTAAAGAACCTCACCTTTTCCTGGGAGGTGACGGAGGCCGTCGGGAAGCGGCAGGAGAAGAGCCGCCTTCAGATTGCAGAGGATGAAGCTTTCAAAAGTATAGTTTTTGACAGCGGGGAGAAGGTCCTCTCCTCTTATGCATATGTGCCGGAACTCTCTTCGGCGGTGAAAGCAGGCCAGCCCTATTTCTGGAGGGTGACCGTCACTGATGAGACCGGGGATACGGCCGTGAGCGCAGCCGCTTCCTTCGAAGGCGGCCATCCGGCCGGCCAGTGGAAGGGGGTCTGGATTGGCCCGGACTTTTCCCGGGAGATTCTGCCGGTTCTGCGGAAAACCTTTACCCTGTCCGGAGAAGGTATGAAAAATCTGTCCCGGGCCCGTCTCTATGTCTGCGGCCTGGGCCTCTATGAGGCTTATCTCAACGAAAAGAAGGTGGGAGAGGAGTACCTGATCCCCTACTATACCGACTACCGGGACCGGGTCCAGTACCAGACCTATGACATAGGTCTGCTTCTTGAAGAAGGAGAGAATACGCTCGATATCTGGCTGGGAGACGGCTGGTACAAGGGCCGCTACACCTATCTGGACGACGGCCGCCTCCGGGAAATCTACGGGGACAGGTATCAGGCCATCGCAGATATCTGTATTACAAAAAATGACGGGACAAGGGAAGTCATCGGAACCGACGAGACCTGGCAGAGCCTGAAGTCCCCGGTCGTTGCGTCCAATCTCTACGACGGGGAAATCATCGACCCCGCCCGGATCGATGTCTTAAAGCACCCGGAGGGCCGCTCCCGGAACCTGACCGGGGTGAAGAAGGTCCCGGCCCCCGCAGGAAGGCTCATTCCCATGCAGGGCCTCCCGGTGAAAGCCCACGAGCGGCTTTCCGCAAAACTCATTGTGACTCCGAAGAAAGAACTGGTTCTGGATTTCGGCCAGGAAATCACGGGCTGGGCGGAATTCTTCATCGACGAGGGGATGAAGGCGCACCACATTATTCTCTCCTACGGGGAAATCCTGCAGGACGGCTGTTTCTATAATGACAACCTCCGTTCTGCCAGGGCCCTTTTCGAGTGCTACGCCGACGGGGAGAAGCGGTATATCCGCCCCCATTTCACTTTCTACGGCTTCCGCTACGTGAAGGTGGAGGGCATGACGGAGGAAGAGATTCAGCGGGCAGCCTTTTCGGCGGTGGCCTTGTATTCGGACCTCGAGCCCATCGGGGAACTCTCGACCGCCCTTCCCAAGCTGAACCAGCTGATTTCAAATACGAAGTGGGGGCAGAAGGGAAACTATCTTGATATTCCCACGGACTGCCCCCAGCGGGACGAGCGCCTGGGTTGGACCGGGGACGCCGAGATTTTCTCTGGAGCTGCTTCCTATCATATGCGGACCGACGCCTTCTTCCGCAAGTATCTCTCCGACATGGCCTATGAGCAGGGCCTTGCCGGAGGGGCCGTTCCCTACGTGGTTCCCGACCCCCTGTCCATCGGGCGGGAGAAGATGGGGGAGCCTGCCTACGACCCGGCGGACTGCCCGGAGAATGAGGGCGGGGCTTCGGCCTGGGGTGATGCGGCGACCATAATCCCCTGGAACGCCTACCTCCATTCGGGCAACACCGCCTGGCTCGCTGAAGAATATACGAACATGAAGCAGTGGGCCGATTTCATCATCCGCATGGACGAAGACTACTGCGGCGGAAAGCGACTCTGGGAGTGCGGCTTCCACTTCGGAGACTGGCTCTCCCTGGATGTCGAGGGCGGGGCCGAGGACGAGACCCACACCCTTGGTGGGACGGACCCTTACTTCGTCGCCAGCGCCTACTACATGTATTCGACGGGCCTGACGGCAAAAGCGGCGGAGATTCTCGGAAAGGAAGAAGATGCCTCCTACTACCGCCGGATTTCATCAGAGGTGCGCTCTGCCATGCGGAAGAAGTACCTGACGGCCCCCGGGACCCTTTCGATCGACACCCAGACGGCCTATGCCATGGGCTATCGGTTCGGGCTTTTCGAGGCGGATGAGGAGCGAGCCGTGGGCGAGCGGCTCCACGCCCTATTGAAGAAGTGGAATATGCACCTGGCGACCGGTTTCCTCGGAACGGCCTATCTCTGCGATGCCCTGACGGACCTGGGGTATGCGGACGACGCCATTACCCTCCTTCTGAACGAGGACTACCCTTCCTGGCTCTATGAAGTGAATATGGGGGCCACGACGACCTGGGAGCGGTGGAACTCCGTCCTTCCCGACGGCCACATCAGCGGCACCGGCATGAACAGCCTGAACCACTACGCCTACGGCTGCATCGTCGAGTGGATCTATTCCTCCCTTGTCGGCCTCCGTCTGGACCCGGACCGGCCGGCCGGACAGCACATCATCTGTGCCCCGTACATTTCGGACCGGATCGGGCATGCTGTCGGCCGCGTGAATTTCGCGGCCGGCGCCTACGAAAGCGCCTGGACCCTGGACGGGGATACCGTCACCTATGAAATTACGGTGCCCTTTGACGGCAGCCTGACCTTCGTCCCGGACCGGGAACTGAAGGATATTCAGGTAAATGGGAAGCCCTCCACTATGGATGTCCTGAAGAAGAATTTCCCTGCCGGGAACTATGTCATCCGCGCAGAAGTGTAACGGCACGCGGGCAGTCGCGCAGCCGCTGCAATTTGCTTTGCCGCGCATAGTCGTTCCGCCACGCACGTATCAGCTGCAATCGCGTAACCGCAGTACTTGCTTAACAGGTAATCCCTGAAAATTCCTCCCTCTGATGGCTCCATTTGGAAATATCAGAGGGATTTTTGCATTTGTCCACTATCTGAAATTTTGATTTGAAGAAATATGGGGAAATTGCAGGCGATTTTTGCATTTGTCCACTACAAAATGACTGTCTGAAGAATGGAGCTACACGCAATACGTGCCATCGCTGAAGATGTTGGAACTATGAGGCAGATTTTTGCATTTGGCCCCTACAGGATGGTTGCCAGAAGAATGCAGAGGCACGCAATGTGTGCAATCAATTGGAGCTCTCGGGACTATAGGGTGGAATTTTGCATTTGTCCCCTATCTGAAATCTCAGCCTGAAGAAGCGTAGGAAATTTGCAGGCGCTTTTTGCATTTGTCCCCTACAAAAGGATTGTCTGAGGAATGCTGCCACACGCAATGTGTGCCATTGCTCGAAGATGATGGAACTTTGGGGCGGATTTTTGCATTTGTCCCCTATCTGAGGGCAAAACAAAAGACCTGTTGCAGCCGCTCCGGAGAACTGCAGCAGGTCTTTTTCTGATGAATCAATTTCTGACTCTTTATATCAGCCCCAGAAGGATGATTGCCGCGACCAGCACCGGAAGAATCCAGGTGCAGATTGGCTTGAGGAAGGCGGGAACCTTCATGCCTTTGCCGGTATTGGCTTCCGCGGTGAAATTATCCCAGCCCCAGCCAAAGCGCCGGGTGCAGAAGAGAATGTAGATGAAGGCCCCTATGGGAAGAATCAGGTTCGAAACGAGGAAGTCCTCAAGGTCCATGAAACTGCTGCTTCCGCCCATGGGGTGGATGCCGGACAGGACATTCGAGCCCAGAGCGCAGGGCAGAGAGAGGAGGAAGACCGTAATCAGGCAGAAGAGAACGGCCCTTTTCCGCCCCCAGCCCGTCAGGTCCATCAGCATGGCATTGATGTTTTCAAAGACGGCCAGAACCGTGGAGAAGGCCGCAAAGGTCATGAAAAGGAAGAATAATGCACCCCAGATCCGACCTGCCGGCATGTGATTAAAGATATTGGGCAGGGTGATGAAAATGAGGGAAGGGCCGGAATCCGGCTGTACCCCGTAGGCAAAGCAGGCGGGGAAGATGATGAGACCGGAAGTGAAGGCCACGAAGGTATCCAGAACCGAAACGCTGACCGCTTCGCCAAGCAGGGTCCGGTCTTTTCCTATGTAGCTTCCGAAGATGGCCATGGAGCCCATGCCGATGGACAGGGTGAAGAAGGCCTGATTCATGGCCGCCACAATGACGTTCAGGAGGCCGGCTTTTTCAATCTCAGCAATATTGGGCTTCAAGTAGAAGGCCAGACCTTCGCCCCCGCCCGGAGTCATTATACTGTTTACGGCCAGGACCACCATGATGATGAGAAGGGCGGACATCATGACCTTCGATACATTTTCGAGGCCCTTCTGCAGACCAATGGCGATGACGGCAAAGCCGACGACGACTACTACAGCCATGTAGCCGACCTGCTTTGCAGGTGAGAGAAGCATGCTGTCGAAGTAGCTTTTGACCGCCGTCGTGTCGAGACCATCGAAGGTCCCCCTCAGCATCTCCACGAAGTACTGCAGCATCCACCCGGCCACCGTAGTATAGAACATCATGAGCAGGTAATTCCCAATCAGGGAAACCAGGCCATGAATGTGCCACTTCTGCCCGGGTCTTTCCAAGGCCTGGTACATCTTCACCGGGCTCTTTTGAGCCGCCCGGCCGATGGAAAACTCCATGGTCATGACCGGAATCCCCAAAAGAATCAGGAAGAAGATATAGATGAGGACGAAAGCTCCGCCCCCGTACTGGCCCGTAAGCCAGGGAAACTTCCAGACATTTCCGATGCCGATGGCGCAGCCGGCGGAAATCAGAATGAAGCCGAGCCGGGACCCAAGGTGTTCTCTTTCCATTTGGATATAACCTCCCTATACAATGCTTTAAAGTATTAAATCACTTTCGCATTCTCAGGGCGTATTGTCAAGCGTCAACTAATATTTGCCTGTCAAGCACGATTTTTGAGTTTCCTGAGAGGCTTGGAAACAGGGCCTTGCACAGGCAAAAATTGTATTTGATTGTACCGATTTGACAGGCAAACTTATCGCTTGGCGCGGTAGTCCCGCGGGGAGCAGCCGGCATAGTCTTCGAAGAGGTGGTAGAAGAAGTTTGTGTTCAGGTACCCCACTTCTTCGGAAATTGTCCGGACAGGAAGGCCCGTGGACGTCAGGAGCTCGCAGGCCTTCTTAAGGCGGACATCCTGCACGTACTCCTTCAGGCCCTTTCCCCGGTACTTCTTCAGAAGCTTCGAGTAGTAGGCGCTGTTGTAGTGAAAGACCTTCTGCAGGTCAGCGGCCGTGCAATTCTTTGGATTCTTCCGTATATATTTTTCAATCTCGAAGAGGAGCAGCTGCTCGCTTTTCCCGCTTTCATCCGTGTGGCGGACCATGGTGTAGTCGTTTCCAAGACGGTGAAAGAGGCGGATGAGGAGGCCGCTTAGGACCGGACGGAAGCCGGGCTCCCGGGCGAATTCTTCACTTACAATCAGTTCCAGCAGGCGCTTCATGGATGAACTGTAGTCGGAATCCATATCCTTCTTTTCAAAAATCAGAAAGCTCTGCTCCCGCTTTTTTTCACTGATAGCGTGAAAGAGAAAGCGCTCAAATTCATTGGTGACTGCTTCCGTTCCCAACAGGACCTCGAGGAAGGCTGAATCCAGCCAGAGAAAAAGGATGGAGGAATCGACGGGATGGATTATGTCGGCGTGGGCGCAGTTCTTGTCGGTGACGACAAAGGTGCCGGCTGAAAAGGTGTATTCCTGTCCCAGCAGGGTCTGGGAAAATTCCCCGTCAATGATATAGAAAAGTTCGATGTAGGAGTGCCTGTGCACCTTCCCTGTAAAGGGAACGGGAAGATGCAGGGCATAGGACATATTCCGGCTGACATCGAGCTCGAGGCCGTCTGCCCGATGGCAGATCAGGGTTGCCTTGAAAAAGTCCGACATGCCATGGCTTTCCACCCCGGCCGGTCGTTCCCGTTTTCCAATGAGATTGAGCGGGATGTCCAAAGCGTCGCTGTAGCCGGAGAGACAGAAGGACTCCCTCTCCGAAATAGATGAAAATGTACGGCCGGAAAGATTCCGGCTGAAACGGCGGCAGCGGTCCCGCCACTGCTCAAGGCCGATTTCCGACGGCTTCAATTGTCTTGAAAACTGCTTGTCGAAATCCATGAAAATTCCTTCCGGGCTGCAGGGCAGCTTTCAGGACTCACCGCCTGCTTCTGCCCCTTTCCCGGCCATACAAGGCAAAGAATAATATGAAAGCAAATACGGTTGTATATTATTATCATACCACACTATTCGGTCGTAGATGAAGCCCCCTTTGACGGTGTAAAAAACAGGTAAAGAAACCGGTTGGCCTCCCCTTTTTCGCACAGGGTGAGGGCGATCAGGGAAACTGACAGTGACTGTTTTCAAAGGGGGTACAAAAATGCGGACAGTCGAACTCAAGTCCTTTTCAAAGCCGATTCTCCGGTCCTGGACGGACCCGGACAGGGTCAGAAATTCCGAACGCTGGATGGGCTACTGCGTGGGGCCGGCCCTGGTGGCCTGCCTCTACTGCGGGGTTTCCGGCAGTTACCTGAACCAGTTCTATACGGACGTTCTCCATCTCAATACGGTAGTCGGAGGCCTGTTTCTGACTCTGATGCCCATCTTTTCCAAAATTCTCGACGCGGTCACAAATATCTTCATGGGGCAGATCATCGACCACACAAAGTCGGCCGCCGGTAAAGCCCGGCCCTGGCTCCTTCTGTCCGGGCCCCTCATGGCCCTTTCCGCCATCTTCATGTTTGCGGTTCCCCAGGGCAGTCGCCTGATTACAGCCCTCTGGGTGGTCTGCAGTTATAACCTCTACTTCTGCGTCTCCTACACCATGTACAACCTGGCCAATATTTCTACGATTCCCCTTTCCACCCGGGACAATAAGGCCAGAGATACCCTGGCCATGGCTTCTTCCATCGGCATTAATATGATTCCGGGTCTTGTGCTGGCCGTCATTTTCCCCTCCTTCCTCCTTCCCTTCATGGGCGTAAACCAGACCAAATGGATGCAGGTCATGGCTGTCCTTTCTGTCCTGGCCGTCATCGGAACCGTCATCCAGTACTATTTCACCCGGGAGCGAATCACTGAGGACACGGACGGAAAGGCGGAGGAAGCCCATGGGCCGGAGGTCTCCCTGAAGGACCAGATCAAGGGCTGCTGCTCCTCGAAGTACTGGCTTATGATCATTGTGGTCGTCATTGTTTATCAGTTCTACAATAATTTCCAGGTCACCTCCATGCTCTACTACAGCAACTGGGTCCTGGGCACCTATAACGACGGGAAGACATTAAGCCTTCTCAATATCATCGGTCAGGCCATGCTTGGCCCCGGCGTCCTCTTCCTCTGGCCCCTGGTCAAGAAGTTCGGGAAACAGCGGATTTACATTATCGGCAGCATCATCGCCATCGTCGGCGGTTTCCTGGGCTTTGCAAATCCCAAGAACCTGCCCGTCGTCCTTGTCGCCCTGACCATCCGCTCCATCGGCTTTCTGCCCCTGACCTACGTGACCCTGTCGCTTCTCGCCGACGCCCTCGACCACGTGGAGTGGAAGTGCGGCTACCGCTGTGACGGCTTCTCCGCCTCCATCTACAGCATCATCGTGACGGTTTCCGCAGGCCTCTCCCTGGGCATCTTCAACCTGGGTCTGTCCATGAACGGCTACATCTCCCCCGCGGCGGACGGGTCCTGGGTGGCCCAGCCTCAAGCTGTGCAGAACTTCTTCACCTTTGGCATGTACATGGTGCCGACCCTGGGCGCCTTCGTCCTCCTCGGAATCTTCCTCTTTTTCGACCTCGAGAAGAAACTGCCGCAGATCCATGCGGATCTGAAAAAGCGAAACGGCGGTGAAGAAAACGCAGAAAGTGAGAATCCTCAGTAATTTTCACAAACCTTCTTTTCGCGTAACAGGTACATTACCTTTAACATAACAGGCAAACGTTGGTTGACGTATGACAACTGTTATTCGCCTGTCAAGCCGCATTTTTCAGTTTCCTGAGACAGCTGAAAGCATTGGCTTTCAGAAGCGAAAATTGTATTTGATTGTATTAATTTGACAGGCAAAGAAAGATGAAGAAAATTCAGTTTAACGAAAATTGGAACTTCACAGCGGAAGGGAAAGAACCGCGGATGGTGACCCTGCCCCACGACGCCATGCTCGAGGGAGGGCGCGCGGCCGATTCGCCGACGAAGACCGGCGGGGCCTTCTTCAAGGGCGGACGATACATCTACGAGAAGAGGCTGGACCTCTCGTCAGACGCACTTGATAAGAGTATTGTCCTCGAGATAGAGGGCTGCTATCCTTCTGCTGAGGTATTCCTGAACGGCGAAAAACTCGGGACCTGCGCATATGGCTACAGCGATTATTTCTTTCCGCTCTCATCTCTTCGTGAGAATAATGTAATCCGCGTAGAGTGTGATAACACCAACCTTCCCAACTCGCGCTGGTACTCGGGCGCAAGCCTCTACCGGCCAGTAAACCTTTATGAGGCCCCGGCGGCCCACATAAAGCCGGAGGGCATCCGGGTCGAAACTGTAGACGCCGAAAAGCGCCTGGTAACGGTCATGACCGCCTTTTCAGAGGAGGCTTCCGGCATGACCTATAAGGTTGAACTTCTCGATGGAACAAGCATTCTTGCCACAGAAGAGGGAATTGTTGGCGACCGAAACCAGCTCACCCTGCAGGCCAAGGTAGCCGGTCTCTGGACCGCGGAGAATCCCCAGCTCTACACCTGCCGGGTGACGCTGTTTGCAAGTCAGACGAGCGCAAATGTTAAAGACGATGCAAGCCGGACGGATGCTTCGGGCGCAGCCGTGTCAAGCCTTCTGGACGCCGCCGAGACCACCTTCGGCATCCGGGAGATTTCCTGGTCGGACAAGGGGCTTTTCATCAACGGGAAAGAGACCCTGCTGAGGGGCGGCTGCCTCCACCACGACAACGGGGTCGTCGGAGCAGAGACCTACCGCGAGGCCGAGTTCCGCAAGGTATCCCGCCTGAAAGCGGCCGGCTTCAACGCCATCCGCTCGGCCCACAATCCCGCCGACAAGTACCTGCTTGAGGCCTGCGACGCCCTGGGCATGTACGTCCTCGACGAGGGCTGGGACATGTGGTATAAGCCCAAGAACAAGTACGATTACGCCAGCTCCTTCCGGGACCATTATGAAGACGACATCCGCTCCATAACGGCCAAGGACTTTAACCACCCTTCCGTCATCATGTATTCGATTGGAAACGAGGTCACAGAGCCCAAGGACAAGGAGGGCGTGGCCATGGCAAAGGCTTTGGTCAGTGCTTTCCACAAGGCGGACCCGACGAGGCCGGTGACAGCAGGCATTAATATTACTCTTCTCATGCTGGCGAAGATGGGCATCGACCTCACGGCCTCCGGCGATGACAATAAGGCTGCCAAAGCCCAGGAGAAGAAGGAAATGAACTCCACGGCCTACAATGAGATGATGTCGACCCGGGGAGCCCAGATGAACAAGGCCTCCGCCAATCCGGCCGCCGGAGTCGTTTCGAAGGCAGTCCTGAAAACCCTCGATATCGCCGGCTACAACTACGCCACGGCCCGCTACAAGAAGGACGGCCGTCGTCACCAGCCCATTCTCGGCACCGAAACCTACGACTACGAGCTCTACGACAACTGGGCTCTGGTCGAGTCCCTGCCTTACCTGGTCGGGGACTTCATGTGGACTTCCTGGGACTATCTCGGCGAGGTGGGCATCGGCGCCTGGCACTATGATGCCGACAGCTTCGCCTTCGAAAAGAAGTACCCCTGGCTCCTGGCCGATACCGGAGCTTTCGACATCCTCGGAAACCCGACCGAAGAGGCGCTGGAGACCTCGGTCATCTGGGACGCGGCAGAAAAGCCACAGATTGCGGTGACGCCGGTGGACAAGGACGAGGCCAAGCTCATCAAAGCCATTTGGCGGGGTTCCAACGGCCTCCCCTCCTGGTCCTACGCGGACTGCGAAGGTCATCCTGCAAAAATCCGGGTCTATGTGAAGGGGAAGGAAGCGGAGCTTTTCCTGAACGGGGTCAGCCTGGGCAAAAAGAAGCTGGTCAAAAACAAGGCGTCTTTTGAAACCTCCTATCAGCCAGGCATATTGAAGGCCGTGGTCTTCGATGATGAGAATAATATAATCGGCGAAAATACCCTGACCTCAGCCACAGGTACCGGCAGCCTGAGAATTGCTGTAGAGCAAAAACTTACAAAAGACAATATCTATTATGTCGATGCGCGAATCGTCGGTGAAAACGGAGAAGTCTTCATGAACCGGGACCAGAAGCTTTCAATCTCCGCGGAAGGGGCAGAAATCCTGGGCTTCGGCAGCGCAGCTCCGAGGACGGAAGATGATTTCACATCGGGCATTTATACGACCTATCACGGAAGGGCTCTTGCAGTCGTCCGGAAAGCGGCTGAGAAGGCGACTGTGACGGTACGCCCGGAAGGACTGGAAGAAAAAAGCGTTGTCTTCTGATTTATCCGGCAGTGAAAGGACCTACGCGGCTGGCGTTCAGGTCTCCCAAAGAGATGCTTAGAGACAATCAGGGGATAAAAGCCACAAGAAGGAAAGGTTGAAGAATATGATTTCCATAGTACCGAAGCCCGTGAAAATGCAGGAGACAGGCGGGACAGTTCCCTCCTCTGCAGAGACTTACTGCGCGATGGACGAGAGTCTGCCTGAGGAGGCTTATCGAATTTCCATACGCAATGACCGGATTACGATAACTGCAGGCAGTGAAAAGGGGCTAAATTACGGGAAAGCCACGATGAAGCAGGTCCGCCTGCAGTGCCCGGAATCAATCCCCTGCATGGAGATTGAGGACGCCCCGGCCTACCCCTACCGGTCCTTCCACATGGACTGTGCCCGTCATTTCTTCACGGTGGAAGAAGTGAAGAAGATGATTGACACGGCTTCCCTCTTCAAGCTGAACTCCTTCCACTGGCACATTTCGGACGACCAGGGCTTCCGGATCGAGTCGGAGGCCTTTCCCCGTCTGCAGGAAATTTCAGCGAAGCGGAAGGGGGACCACTTCGGAAAGTTCAGTTCCGACCCGGAAGAACATTATTATTATAAAAGAACCGAAGTGAAGGACCTCGTAAGCTATGCAGCAGAGCGGGGAGTCGACATCGTTCCGGAAATCGACATGCCAGGCCACGTGACGGCGATTCTGGCAGCCTACCCGGAGCTCTCCTGCACCGGAGCGGCCGTGGAAGTCGGCACCCGCCAGGGCATTTTCCCCGACATCTTCTGTCCCGGGAAGGAAGAGACCTTCGACTTCATCGAGCGGCTCTGGGACGACCTCCTGCCCCTCTTCCCCGGCAAATACATCCATATCGGCGGCGACGAGTCCCCCAAGGACCGGTGGCAGACCTGCCCCGCCTGCAAAAAGAGGATGGAGGAGGAAGGCCTTAAAAACTTCCAGGAGCTCCAGGGTTACATGGAAAACCGCATTGCAAAGCACCTCGAGGCGAAGGGCAAGCAGGTCATCTGCTGGAATGAGGCAGCCTATGGAAAGAATCTCGAGAATAATGTAAACATCCAGATGTGGACCGAGGACCGGGAGGAAAGCATTAAAGCCCATATCGCCCGGGGCGGCCACATTATTCTCTCGACTATGATGAACAGCTATTGCGATTATCCCTACGGCTTCATTTCTTTAAAGAGCCTGTACGGGCAGCTGGAGGCCGGGGACAGGTTCGGGCAGGAGTATATGGATGCGGCCATCGGGACCGAGTGTCTCTGCTGGGCCGAGTTCATCAACACGCCGGAACACCTGGAGGAGATGGCCTGGCCCCGCTTTGCGGCCTCGGCCGAGTGCGGCTGGTCCGGCAAAAACGGGCATGACTACAAGGACTTCAAGCGCCGCCTGACCGACGTCTTCCCGCTTTTTGCGGCCCAGAATATCAATGCCGCCCCTCCGGCGGACTGGGAGCCAGGGAAACTGAAGACCCTGGGCCAGATCAAGGACTTCTTCGGAAACTTCACAAAAGAAGAAATCGATGCCATGAAGGCGGCCTCGAAACGGGTTTGACAGGCAAGCAATAGTTGTCGTGCGTCAACAATACCGTGACAGGCAAGCAATAGTTGTCGTGCGTCAACTGAAGCACAGCAGGTAATTGAAAGGGGAACTTATGAAACAGGTTTATAATCCGTATCTGCCGAGCTTTGAATATGTGCCGGACGGGGAGCCCAGGGTCTTCGAAGACCGGCTCTATGTCTTCGGCAGCCACGACCGCTACGGGGCCGACGACTTCTGTCTGAACGACTACGTGACCTGGTCTGCCCCTCTGGATGATCTTTCCGACTGGAGGTACGAGGGGGTCATCTACCGGGCGGACCAGGACCCGGAGAACCCCAAGAGGAAGGCCCACATGAATGCTCCGGACTGCGTGCAGGGACCGGACGGACGATATTATTTATATTATAATCTGCACGACAAGAGCTTCACGTCAGTCGCCGTAGCGAACAAGCCCCAGGGACCTTACGAATTCTATGGCCACGTTCATTACCCGGATGGGAAGAAGTTCGGAACCGTCAAGGGAGACCCCTACAATTTCGATCCCGGCGTCCTGGTGGACGGGGACAAAGTCTTTCTCTATACGGGCTTTGCCCCGAACCGGGAATTCCCGGCTGCTTTTGCTCTTTTCATGAAGATGTCCTTCGGCCTTTGCGACGACGGATACGGGGTGGAACTTGAATCCGACATGCTGACCGTGAAGGGCAATTTCGTTTCAACGGTTCCTGGCTGGAAGAATGCGGAAGGTACCCTTTTTGAAGGTCACGGCTTCTACGAGGCTTCTTCTCCCCGGAAAATAGGAAACACCTATTATCTCATCTATTCTTCCGAGCTTTCCCACGAGCTCTGCTATGCGACGGCGGAAAAGCCTCTTGGCCCCTTCACATACGGCGGGACCATCGTCTCCATCGGGGACATCGGTCTCCGGGGAATCCAGGGCAAGGCCGATGCGGCCAACTACACAGGCAATACTCACGGGGGGCTGGTCTCAGTGAACGGTCAGTGGTATGTCTTCTACCACCGGCAGACCAATCAGAAGAAGTGCAACCGCCAGGGCTGCGCTGAGAAAGTGACAATCCTTGCGGACGGTAGCATACCCCAGGTAGAGGTTACTTCCTGCGGCCTGAACGCAGGCCCCCTGACCGGTACAGGAACCTATCCCGCCCACATCGCCTGCAATCTTTGGTGCAAAGAAGACTCCTTCGACTACGGGGCCTTTACCAAGGGGGATCATTTCGGCCACCCTTACTTCACCCAGGAGGGCGGAGATATTGATGCGGGAGAAGTTCTTCCTGTGGCTACAGCTTCTCAGGAAGGCAACTCAGATGAAAAGGCTGCCAAAGCCTGCACCCAGCATATTGCCAACATGATGGACGGGGCCGTGGCCGGATTCAAGTATTTTGATTTTGAAAAGGCCGCGCCCCACCGGATTGCCCTGAAGCTGCGCGGCCAGGCAGACGGCATCATGGAAGTCTTTTCCGATGCGGCCTGTGAAAACCGCCTTGCCGGAATCCCGGTGCTGTCTGTGGCCGCCGGTGCAACGGCAGGTTCAAAGGCTTCCAGTGGAAAGGCTTCAAGTGGAAACGCTTCAGACGGAAACGCTTCAGACGGAAAGGCTTCAGGCGTAAAGGCTGATAACCCGGACTGGGAATACTATGACGGGGAATTCTCCTCCCCGGTCGGCGTCAGCCCTCTCTACTTCCGCTACAGCGGGAAAGGAGCCGTGGACTTCTCGTCCTTCACACTGGAGTGAAAAAATCTTGACCTGCTGCAAGTTCTGTTTCGGTTCTCCGGAGCGGTTGCAGCAGGTCTTTTGTTTTGCCCTCAGATAGGGGACAAATGCAAAAATCGCCTGTAATTTTCCTGCGCTTCTTCAGGTTGAGATTTCAGATAGGGTACAAATGCAAAAATCGGCTGCAATTTCCGCATATTTCTTCAGATCAAAATTTCAGGCGGGGGACAAATGAAAAATTCTCCCTTATAGTTCCGGTGTCCTCGAATGATGACACGCATTACGTGTCCATGCATTCTTCTGGCAACCATCCTGTAGGGGACAAATGCAAAAATCGGCTGCAATTTCCGCATATTTCTTCAGATCAAAATTTCAGGCGGGGGCCAAATGCAAAAATCCCTCTGATATTTCCAAACAGAGATATCAGAGGGATGAATTTTCAGGGTTTTCCCGTGAAAACTATTGCGTCACGCAAGCTCGCGCTTTTTATTGACACGCCGCATGAGAAGATATGCAATCAGGCAGGAGGCGCCTTCGGCAATGGGGAAGGTAATCCAGACCAGCGAGGCGGGAGCCGAGCCGGCGGCGATGACGCGTGTCAGCGCATACGCTACGGGCAGGACGAAGAGGAGCTGCCGGCAGACGGAAATCACAAGGGACTCCATACCGCACTCGAGGGCCTGGAAGATGCCCTGGAAGGCCACATTTGCTCCGGCGAACCAGAAGCTGAAGGAGATGATGCGGATGGCGGCAATGCAGAGTTTTTCTGTCTCACCGGATAATCCGAACACACCTGCAATGGGACCTGCGAAGAGTTCAAGAGCAGCGAACCCGGCGGTCATTATTGTTAATGTATAACGCATACCCCAGCTGATACCGTCTTTGATGCGGGGCTTACTGCCCATGCCGTAGCTATACGAGACGATGGGCGTGATGGCGTCCCTCAGACCGAAGGCGGCGAAAAGGATGAACTGCTGAATCTTGTAATAGAGCCCGTAGGCTGTGACGACGTTTTCGCCGATTCCGACAAAAATGATGTTCAGGAAGTAGGTCATGAAGGACATCAGGGCTTGGGAGATGATGGCAGGCAGGCCGATGGAGTAAATCTGGCCGATGATCCGCCTCGAGGGCTTCATGAAGCAAAGGCCGTTGTCGATTTCCTTGTCGAGCCGCAGGTGGAAGGTCAAAGCGATGACGAGCGAGAGAATCTGTCCGACGACCGTGGCCAGCGCGGCTCCGGTGACGCCCATCTTCGGGAAGCCCAGAAGGCCGAAGATCATGACGGGGTCGAGGATGATGTTTGCGATTGCGCCGGAAACCTGGGCGATGGTCGAGTAGAGGGACCGCCCGGTGCCCTGCAGGACCTTTTCAAAAATCGAGAAATAGATGATCCCGAAGGAAAGGGAGCAGCAGACCAGGAGGTACTGATTCGCCATCTCGAGAATCTGCGCATTTCCTGACTGGGTCCGCAGATAGGGCCCGACTCCGACGAAGGCAAAAAGCAGGAAAATAATGTAGATCACCGTGGCAAGAAAAAGCCCGTTTCCTGCTGCAAGAGACGCCCGTTTCCTGTCCCCCTGGCCGAGAGACCGGGAGAGGAGGGCGTTTACGCCGACGCCGGTTCCTATAGAAACAGCCACCATGAGCATCTGAATCGGGAAGGCCAGGGTCAGGGCGTTGAGTGCCTGCTCACCGACGCCTTCGATATTGGCCACGAAGGCACTATCCACGATATTATATAAGGCCTGCAGCATCATGGAAAGAATCATGGGAATTCCCATGGAAAGCATGAGCTTTTTCACCGGCATTTCTGCCATGCGGCCCCGGACCTCCTTCGGGGTCTCGTCTTTGTACTCTTTCTTTTCTTTTTCGGGTGCTTTCGTTTTCGCAAGCACAATGTGTTTCGTTTCGTCCATATTTTCACTCCTTTATCTCTTTTTATGTATTGCTGCCGGGAAAAGATAGATCTTTTCCCGGCCTGACAGCTCACACACTGCGTGCGTTTCGCTGTCAGCAGTCGCCAAAGAGGCTTTTTTGCATGCACGCATGCAAAAGTCTCCTTGGCTCGTTGCAATACAAAAAAACGCAATCCCTGGAAATTTTCCAAAGATTGCGCACATAAAGCATTAACCGTATGCCGGACTTACATCTTGAAAATAAGTATAGTCCTTTTTTTCGCGTGATGCACAGGGCAAATCGCACAGAATTTCTGTCGAATCGTCCTCAATGATTTGCACAAAAAGCTCAGAGGACGGCGTCCCGGATCATCTTCGCGTAT
>Ga0256404_1006146_pt1 | contig 20259 bp, 18 predicted proteins | sample RumenRJG_01DNA_FD_185990 | JGI IMG/M metagenome (GOLD analysis project Ga0256404, IMG submission 185990) | Bovine rumen microbial communities from Lethbridge, Alberta, Canada - RJG_01 | ecosystem: Host-associated > Mammals > Digestive system > Stomach > Rumen | place: Canada: Alberta | collected...
TCCTTCAACCTGGCAACCTAATCTTCACGCGCACATCATTTGGGATTGGATGAACCACGAAACGGGAAAGTCCTTTAAACTTGGTAAGAAAGACATGGAAGAATTACAAGACATGGCGGCTGAGACTTTGGAGATGGAACGAGGCAAGCGCAAGTCTGAAACTGGAGCCGAGCATCTGGAGCGTAATGACTATATCCTATCCGAGCAGAAGAAGCAGAGTGCGAAGCTTGACGCAGAGATTGCCGAGAAGCGTGACCGGCTTGATACAGAGAATGGCAATGCCATCAAATCGGGAGTGGCCAATCTCTTTGGTAAAGGCAAGTATGCTGATATGGAGAAAGAGAACAAACGACTAAAAGAGGAATTGCCAAAGCACAAGGCTATCCTACAACGGAAATATCAACAAGCCTTGGATGCAGAACGAGACAAGCAGAGCCAACAACTTGCAGAGAAGGACAAGATGATCGAAGAACTTCAGGCCAAGTATGAAGGCGAGATATTCCGTCATCAGCAGGACAATCAAGAGAAAGAAAAGATTATCCATCTAAAGGAGAGCATCATCAATGATTATCGTGAACGACTTGGCCATTATCTGTCAACCCTTTCAGAACTGCTAAGAGATGCTGTCAAGGCTGTTTTTGATTATATTCAGTCTGGCTATCGTAGTTTTAGCTATCGTCAGGAAGGTGATGTTAGGCGATACATGAATAGTCAATCCGATAAGGAAGTTGCAGCAGGCACTATACTTAACGCCTCACTACCTTTCTTGAAGTCTTATGAGTGTGAGAAAGTAAAAGGACAACTCTCCTACATTGTTCAAGACATGAAGGAGGAACGCCAACAAAACCAAAGCCGCGGATTCCATCTGTAATACTCCGAAAAACAAGTCTGCCAGTAATTGCTACAGGCAGGCTTGTAAAAATGGTGTATAAAGCCATTTCGCAAAGAGGCAGCGTCAGCGTTATGCTGACGACTGCCCTAAAGAGAACGATAGTATGTTGTTTATATTTTGTCTGCGAACTCGTCAATGTCCTTGATGGCCTTGTTCAGCGAACGCATCTCGCAATATAGGATAAAGAATAGTATAAACGTTGCTAAAAGTATCCCTACGGTAATAACAAGCATCAGTCTGTTGGAGGATACAATTGAACCAAGCAACTCATAATAAAGCCAAATGACACAAAGGATCATGACAGGATATTCGATGAAAGCCTGCAGTTTCTCCCTGCGCTTATAGGCTATCAGTCGCTGCTGTACGCTGATTACATCCTGAGCAGCCAAGTGCTTGTCGCGGATGGTGCTGACGTTCCAAAGGTTAAACACGGTTTCTCCTATCAGCACTAACAATAGAAAAATCATGAGAGCCCATGAGCAGCCTACACTTCTGAAATAGGCAATAAAGAAGGGCATCAACGTCAATCCTATAGGACCTGCCCATATATTCATCGTCCTAATCCACGATATGTGTCCATTCATCGCTGTGTTCAACAGTTTCTGGTTCACAATCTCCTGCTGCTCCATACGGTTCTTAAACTCGGCCACCTGCTGACGGAGGCCCTCCAGTTCCTGTAAGTTATTGTTCTGATTCTCCATAATTCCTGTTACGTTTTAATCATTTGACATGTTCTTTAATTCCTCCTTGATGCGATAGAGTCGCACCGACACGTTCTTGACCGTGATGCCCATGATGGCGGCAATCTCCTCGTAGCTCATGTTCTCCAGCCACAGCAGTATGATGGCGCGGTCGAACTGCCCCAGCCTGGCGATGCGCCGCCGCAGCATGTCCATCTGCCGAGAGTTCTGGCTGGTCTCCGTCTCCTCGTAGGGATTGACGTCCATCGTCAGCGGCACGGTCTTGCGGCGCCTCTTCTTGCGGTCGAGCGAGATGCACACGTTCAGGCTGACGCGGTAGATCCAGGAGCGCACGTCGCTGCGTCCCTCAAACGAAGGCAGGCTGTTCCACAGGTTGATGAGCACCTCTTGGAACAAGTCGGCCACCTCGTCCTGATCGTTCGAGAACATATAGCAGACGGTGTAAATCGTGCCGCGATGCTCTCTCACCATTTCTTCAAACTTGCGTTCTGATTCATTCATCTTTTTCTTGTTCAGTAAAATGTCTTGTTTGACAATAAGTCGCACGATGGAGGCAAAAAACTACAGGATTCTGGATCTTTTTTGCAGAAAGACATTATTATTTTTCGCAATTTTGATGCAAAGGTACGAATTTTTGTTTAAAACGTGCTATGATACCCCATAAAAGGCTTACCAAAGTATCTCTAAATGTCAAGATATTATATGAGATGACACTTAAAAAAACGTAAATAGATAACCGAAATTTGTTCAGACGAGCAAAAATTAAAAAGAAAAAGAGAGTTAAACTCTCGTCTAACTCTCTCATTTTCAGGTGCTTTTGATTGCGCTTCAGGATGGGCTTGAACCAACGACCCCCTGATTAACAGTCAGGTGCTCTAACCAACTGAGCTACTGAAGCAGGTTGCTTTCTTTCGATTGCGGGTGCAAAGGTAATATGTTTTTTCGAAACCTGCAAACTTTTTCTTAAAAAAATTCATTAAAAGCGTATTTTTTTATACCTTTGTCCCCAAATTAGAGTAATAGAGGTAATGAAAAGACGTATTTTCCTATCAACAATGCTGCTGGCAGTAATGATTGCCGGACAGGCACAAGACGTAAAGAATCATAATCTGGAGGTGGCAAAGAATCTCGAGATTTTCAATACGCTGTACAAGAATCTCGACTTGATGTATGTTGACACACTTGATGCCAACAAGGTGGTGACGACAGGTATTGACGCTATGCTGCGCTCGTTGGACCGCTATACGGAGTATTATCCCGAGGAGCGGCAAAAGGACTTGAAAACAATGCTGACTGGTAAGTATGCCGGTATTGGTGCACTGATACGCTACCACCAGAAGTTAAAGCGAGTAGTCATTGACGAACCGTATGAAGGCATGCCTGCTGCCAAGGCAGGGTTGCGAAAGGGAGATATTATCCTTCAGATTGACGATACCTTGATGACCGATAAGCAGACGGGATATGTAAGTAGTCATTTGAGAGGCGAGGCTGGTACGACCTTTGTCCTGAAGATTCTGCGTCCGTCAACGGGTAAGAAGATGAATTTCAAGATTACCCGTGAGAGCATTAAGATGCCAGAGATAACCTATTACGGGATGCGTCCCAATGGGGTAGGGTATATCAATCTGAACACGTTTACCGGTGAGCCGGCTAAGGCTATGCGTCTGGCTTTCCTGGATTTGAAGAAACAGGGGGCTACGAAACTGGTTCTCGATTTGCGCGGCAATGGTGGAGGTTCGCTGTCAGAGTGTGTGGACATTCTGAATATGTGGGTTCCGAAGGGTGTAAAGATTGTTGAGACCAAGGGAAAGATGAAGCGTGCCAACTCAGAATATAAGACGAGATTGGAGCCCATTGACACCGTGATGCCCATTGTGGTGCTGGTAAACCAGGAGACCGCCTCGGCTTCAGAGATAACGAGTGGCGCACTCCAAGACTTGAAGCGTGGAATAATAATAGGTACGCGTACATATGGTAAGGGATTGGTGCAGGTGCCTAATGTAGACCTGCCCTTCAATGCCAACCTGAAACTGACCACGTCGCGCTACTTCTTGCCCAGTGGCCGTGGTATCACGATGGAAGAAGGCATCAAACCGGATATAGAGGTAAAGCCTGACACGATGGCTAACATCACACTCTATCTGGACCGCTTGGACTCCACGGAGGTTATGTTCGACTATGTGACAGAGTATATTGGCAAGCACCCTGCGATAGGGCCTGCCAAGGACTTTCACTTGTCAGATGCAGACTATGCTGATTTTAAACAGCGCGTCATCAAGGCAGGCTTTACCTACGACCAGATCAGCAAGAAACAGTTTGAGGAACTGGTCAAGACGGCTAAGTTCGAAGGTTATTACGATGAGGCTCGCTCAGAGTTTGAGGCGCTCAAGCATAAGATAGACCATCACGATGTGGCGCGCGACCTTGACTTGCGCCGTGATGAGATAGTGCAAGTATTGGAGCAGGACATCGTATCGGCCTACGAATACCAGGCAGGCCAAGTACAAGTGGGGCTGCGTACTGATAAGGCAATCCGCGAGGCGGAACGTATCCTAAACACTGAGGGCGAATACCAGAAGGTGCTGAACAAACTACCCTAAAAGGGTAGTCAGTTCACGCATTCCCTCGCTAGCACCTTTCTGTATCTGTGTGATGTTGCGTCCACCAGCACTGATAGGTTTGGGGTCGATGACATAGACAGGTACGCCAGGTCGTACATAGTTAATCAGACCTGCGGCTGGATAGACGTTCAGCGATGTGCCGATGATAATAAAGATGTCAGCATCCTGACATTCCTCAGCAGCGGCGCTAATCATGGGAACAGCCTCACCGAAGAAGACGATAAACGGACGAAGCAGTGAGCCGTCGGCAGCTTTTGTGCCAGGCTCAATCTCACAGGTCTCCTCAGTAAGCGTCTGTTGGTAGCGAGGATCATCAGGGTCGTTGCTGGAACATACCTTCATCAGTTCTCCGTGCAGATGGATAACTTTGGTTGAACCAGCCTGCTCGTGCAGGTTGTCAACGTTCTGTGTTACCACGGTCACCTTGTATTTCTTTTCCAGCTCTGCCACGAGTTTGTGTCCTTCGTTAGGCTTGACGTTCCAACACTTCTTTCGAAGCATGTTGTAGAACTGAGTTACCAAAGTAGGATCATTAAGCCATCCCTCATGGGTGGCTACCTTTTGTACGGGATACTCTTCCCATAGTCCATCGGCATCGCGGAAGGTCTTCAGACCACTTTCTGCAGACATGCCTGCACCGGTTAATACGACAATCTTTTTCATAAGAAAATTATTAAGAATGCACAAAAATACTAATTTTTCACGAATTATCGCATCAAAACCAAAAATTATATGTAATTTTGCAGCCGATTTATAAAAAATTAAGGTGTAAAACATGGATAAAGTTAGTTATGCATTGGGTATTGGCATTGGTCACCAGTTGGCAAACATGGGTGGTCAGGAGCTGAATATCGATGATTTCGCTCAGGCAGTAAAAGATGTTCTGGGCGGAAAGGAATTGAAGATTAAGAGCAGTGAGGCTCAACAGATAGTTCAGGACTTCTTCGCTGAACAGGAGAAGAAGATTAGCCAGCAGCGCCAGGAGGCTGGCAAGGCTCATAAGGAGGCTGGTGAGAAGTACTTGGCCGAGAACGCGAAGAAGGAAGGCATTGTCACCCTGCCCAGCGGTCTGCAGTATCAGGTGCTGAAGGAAGGTAACGGCAAGAAGCCGACTGCCAAGGATTCCGTGAAGTGCCACTACGAGGGATTCCTCATCGATGGCACCGTGTTTGATAGTAGTGTTCAGCGCGGTGAGCCCGCAGTATTCGGACTTCAGCAGGTTATCGCTGGCTGGACCGAAGGTCTGCAGTTGATGCAGGAGGGTGCCAAGTATCGCTTCTTCATCCCCTATCGTCTGGCTTATGGCGAGGGTGGCGCAGGCAGTTCTATTCCTCCCTTTGCTGCGTTGATATTCGACGTAGAACTGCTTCAGGTCATGTAAGACTAGAAAACGTAATAACACAATAAAATTAATAATAGAAATGAAAAAGTTTACATTTGCTGCTATTGCAGCTGTTGCTGCCGTCATGATGTATTCATGCGGCAATGGTGCTCCTAAGGCTAGCCTGAAGAGCGATGTTGATACCGTCAGCTATGCTATCGGTATGGCTCAGACTCAGGGTCTCAAAGATTATCTCGTAGGTCGTCTAGGTGTAGACACCGCTTATATGGACGAGTTCATCAAAGGTCTGAACGAAGGTGCCAACGCTGGCGACGACAAGAAGAAGGCTGCCTACTATGCTGGTATCCAGATTGGTCAGCAGATCTCAAATCAGATGGTAAAGGGTATCAACCACGAACTGTTTGGTGAGGATTCTACCAAGACTATCTCACTGAAGAACTTCATGGCTGGCTTCATTGCCGGTACTGTAGGCAAGGGTGGTCTGATGACTGTTGACTCTGCCCAGCAGGTTGCTCAGGAGATGATGCGTACTATCAAGGCTAAGAACATGGAGAAGGAGTTCGGTCCTAACAAGAAGGCCGGTGAGGACTTCCTTGCCAAGAATGCCAAGGCTGAGGGAGTTAAGGTGCTCGAGGGTGGTGTTCAGTACAAGGTCCTCAAGGAGGGTAACGGTGCTCTGCCTAAGGATACCTCTCGCGTACGTGTTCACTACGAGGGTAAGACACTCGACGGCAAAGTATTCGATAGCTCTTACAAGCGCGGTGAGCCTGCTGACTTCCGTGCCAACCAGGTTATCAAGGGTTGGACTGAGGCTCTGACACACATGCCTGCTGGTTCTATCTGGGAGGTATATATTCCCCAGGAGTTGGCTTATGGTGAGCGCCAGCAGGGTGCTGACATCAAACCATTCTCTATGCTGATCTTCAAGATTGAGCTGTTGGAAGTAGATCCTAAGAAATAATGAAAAAGATCATCATAGTAGCACTCGCCCTTCTGGTGGCGGGTGCTTCTTTGTCTACTATAGAGGCTAAGAAAAACAAGAAAGAGCCGGTAAAGCCTTCCATTCAGTTGGTTACGGCCAGCGACTCTCTGAGTTATACTGCAGGCTATGTGCTGGCAGAAATTGTTCGTGAGCGTTTCCTCGGTGGACTCGCAGAGCAAGTAAAAGACACACCTGATTCGCTGCAGATGCGCATGGCCTATCAGGGCTTGTTTGATGCGTTGATGGGCGACACGACGCTCTTCAAGTCGCGACCTGCCGAGAAATTCCTCAATGACCGTGTGGCAGCTATTCACAAGGCGAAAGAGGAGAAAGCTAAGGCTGCCGGCAAGGCATTCCTCGATGAGAATGCCAAGAAGGAAGGGGTCGTTGTGCTACCCAGCGGACTGCAGTATAAGGTGTTGAAGCAAGGTAATGGTCCTGTTGCCAAGGCTGATGACCGTGTAAAAGTAAAGTATGAAGGCCGACTGATTGACGGCACAGTCTTCGACTCTACCGACAAGCATGGCGGTCAACCTGCTACCTTCGCTCCCTCTCAGGTTATCAAGGGCTGGACAGAGGCACTTACCATGATGCCTGTAGGCTCTAAGTGGCAACTCTATATTCCTCAGGAGTTAGGCTATGGTGCACGGCCTTCTGGCATGATTCCTGCCTACAGCACCCTCGTTTTCGATGTCGAGGTGTTAGGCATCGAGGAGAAGAAGAGTGAAAAGTGATAAGTGAAATAAGATATGCAAGAAACAAGACAGAATAAAATCGCGCGTCTGCTCCAGAAAGAGCTGAGTCTCATCTTCCAGGAGCAGACCCGTTCGATGCACGGCGTGATGGTTAGTGTGACGCGTACGAAGATATCGCCCGACCTGAGTGTCTGCACCGCCTATCTGAGCATTTTCCCATCAGAGCGAGGTGAGGAAATGATAAAGAACATTACCAAGAACGAGAAGCAGATACGCTACGAACTGGGTACCCGTGTCCGTTATCAGTTGCGTATCATCCCAGAACTGCGCTTCTTCATTGACGACTCGCTGGACTACATCGAGCGTATTGATGAACTTCTGAAGAAATGAATTTCCCGTTCTACATAGCCCGTCGTTACCTCTTTTCCAAGAAGTCGACTCACGCCATCAATGTCATCAGTGGCATTTCGATGGTGGGTGTTGCTGTTGCCACAATGGCACTGGTGGTAACGCTGAGCGTGTTCAACGGATTCCATGATTTGGTGGCATCGTTCTTTACACAGATGGATCCGCAGCTGAAGGTGACACCCGTCAAGGGAAAGACCGCATCAGCCGATGACCCGTTGCTCATGAAGATACGTCAGTTGCCTGAGGTGGAGGTTGCTACCGAGTGCCTGGAGGATCAGGCAATGGCTGTCTATGGAGATCGCCAGATGATGGTAAAGGTCAAGGGAGTTGAAGACAACTTTAACCAGCTGACACACATAAGCGAAATCCTGGAAGGCAATGGCGAATTCGAACTGCATGCTGCCGATATGTCTTATGGCATTCCTGGTCTGGGCGTGGCTTTCCAGTTAGGATTGGGCTACACCTATGAAGAGCCGTTAAGGATATTCGCCCCTCGTCGTAAAGGTCAGTTGGACATGACCAACCCCACAGACGGCTTTGTCGTTGATGAGCTCTATTCTCCTGGTGTCGTCTTTTGCATGAAACAAGGCAAGTACGATCGAAGCTATATCCTGACCTCCATCGCTTTTACCCGGCATCTCTTCGATGCCGAAGGACAGCTTACCTCGTTGGAGTTGCGCCTGAAGCCAGGAAGCGACTTCGACCGTGTCAAGCAGCAGATGCAGCAGATTGCCGGCAATCAGTTTCATGTCCTTGACCGCTACGAGCAGCAGGACGACACTTTCCGTATCATGGAGGTAGAGAAACTGATCGCCTATGTTTTCCTTACCTTTATCCTGGTTATTGCCTGCTTTAATATCATTGGTTCCCTTTCCATGTTGATTATCGACAAGCGCAACGATGTGGTCACTCTGCGTAATCTTGGAGCCAATGAACATCAGATAACCCGTATCTTCCTGTTTGAAGGTCGGATGATATCCACCATTGGAGCTGTCGTCGGCATCCTTATTGGTTTGTTGCTATGTTGGTTGCAACAGCAGTTTGGACTTGTACGCCTGGGCAGCAGCGAGGGTTCTTTTGTCGTTGATGCTTATCCAGTCAGCGTGCATCCTTGGGATGTCGTCCTAATTTTCTTCACCGTCATTGCTGTCGGATACCTGAGTGTCTGGTATCCTGTCCGCAATTTTGCCAAACGCTTGTTGAAATAAAAAAGAGGTCTTTACGACCTCTCTTTTGTGATCCGCTTGGGGCTCGTAATCGTTTCTGTGAAACGCTTTCATAAAGCGAAAGCGACTGAAAGAACCCTTGGGTGAGAGCCTCCAAGCAACAAAAAAGAGGTCTTTGCGACCTCTCTTTTGTGATCCGCTTGGGGCTCGAACCCAAGACCCCAACATTAAAAGTGTTGTGCTCTACCAACTGAGCTAGCGGATCAGTGCTCACGCATCCATTACGAAAGCGGGTGCAAAATTACATATAAATTTTGGATTAGCCAAATTTATTTCCATGTTTTTTGCTTTTTTGCCATTTTACACCCCTTGTTTCGCCTGTTCCTCAGCCATTACCTTCTGGTAACAGTCACGGCATAATGGCTCATATTCCTGTGTTTCACCCAGCAGCACACGCTTATCGTTGGCAACGGTACGATGACTGACATAAGCCAGTGAGCCACACTTTACGCAGATGGCATGTACCTTCGTCACGTCGTCAGCAATAGCGCATAAGGCAGGCATGGGACCGAAGGGCACACCCTTGTAGTCCATGTCTAGACCGGCAATGATGACGCGTACTCCGCGATTAGCTAGCTCGTTGCACACACTGACCAGTCCGTCGTCAAAGAACTGTGCCTCGTCGATGCCAACCACGTCGATGTCGCTGCTCAGCAGCAGAATGCTTGCTGACGAGTCTATGGGAGTCGACGGGATGGCGTTATGGTCGTGGCTGACCACCTCTTCGTCGCTGTAGCGCGTGTCAATGGCTGGCTTGAAGATTTCTACGTGCTGCTTGGCAAACTGAGCACGGCGCAGACGGCGTATCAACTCCTCCGTCTTGCCTGAGAACATCGAGCCGCACACAACTTCTATTCTGCCTGGGCGACGTGTTTCGCCCGATGATGGAAATGTAATCATGCTGCAAAGATAGCAAATAATTCATAATACATCATCTACATTTCAAAATTATTTTCTATCTTTGCACAAATTATGGGCATATTATATATTGTACCAACCCCTGTGGGTAATATGGAAGACATGACACTTCGTGCCATCCGTATTCTGAAAGAAGCCGACCTCGTGTTGGCTGAAGATACCCGTACTTCGGGCATTCTGCTGAAGCATTTCCAGATTCAGCAACACCTCATGTCACACCATAAGTTCAATGAACATGGCACCAGTGCCGCTATTGTCGAGCGCTTGCAGGCAGGTCAGACCATAGCGCTTGTCAGTGATGCCGGCACGCCAGGCATCTCCGATCCCGGCTTCTTCCTCGTGCGTGAGGCTGTCCGTGCAGGTATTGAGGTTCAGACACTGCCTGGCGCAACCGCTTTCGTTCCGGCCTTGGTGTCCAGTGGACTACCCTGTGACCGTTTCTGTTTCGAGGGCTTCCTTCCTCAGAAGAAAGGTCGCCAGTCGAAGATAGAGTCACTCCGTGACGAGGAGCGTACCATGGTGTTCTATGAGTCTCCCTATCGTGTGCTGAAGACGCTTCAGCAGTTTAGCGAGGTATTCGGTCCAGAGCGTCAGGTCAGCGCTTGCCGTGAGATCTCCAAGGTCCATGAGGAGAGTGTACGCGGTACGCTACAGGAGGTTATTGCCCATTTTACCGAACATGAGCCTCGTGGAGAGTTTGTTATCGTAGTAGAAGGAAAGAAATAAAAAGATAAGCTATGAAGAAAATCGTGTTAGTGGCTCTCGGCCTCTTGGCGCTGACAGCCTGTAAACAGAAAAGTGAGAACGCACAGGACTTGGCCTTGATACAACAGCGTGACTCGCTGAACCGTATCATTGCCCAGAAAGACGGTGAGATTAACGACATGATGTCAACGATGAATGATGTCGTGGATGGATTCCGCGCTATCAACGAGGCTGAAGAACGTGTCACTCTCGCCCGTATGGAGGAAGGCGTCTCGTCGTCAGAACGCATTCGTGAGAACATGCGGTTTATCCAACAGACCATGCAGCAGAACCGCGAACTGATTAACAAACTGCGTAACCAGTTGCGCCAGAGCTCTGTGAATGCAGACCAACTGCGCCGTACCATCGAGAACCTCACACGTCAGATGGAGGAGAAAGATGCTCAGGTTAAAGAGCTGCAAGCAGAATTGCAGGCCAAGGACATTCAGATTGACGAGTTACACGATGAGGTCAATAACCTCAATCACAATGTGACTGCCTTGAAGGAGGAAAGCATCCAGAAAACACAGACCATTACGTCGCAGGACAAGCAGCTCAATACCGCCTGGTTCGTCTTCGGCACGAAGAAAGAGTTGCGCGAACAGCGTATCTACGATGACGGCAAGGTACTTGAGGCCAATTTCAATCGTGAGTATTTCACCAAGATTGATATCCGTGTCGATAAGGAGATACGTCTCTATAGCCGCTCTGCTAAGTTGCTGACCTCCCATCCCGCCTCAGCCTACACCTTAACACAGGATGCCAACAAACAGTATATCCTGCGTATCACCAACCCCCAGCTCTTCTGGTCAGCCAGCAAGTATCTGGTCGTCTTGGTGAAGTAAATAGCTGCGACGTAGATATCATCTTCCATTGGTGGTGCAATAGGCGTTTTTTGACGTTTTAGTATAGGCAGCGTCAAAAAACGCTCTTTTTATTTGTTTGTTCGGAAATAAATGACTATATTTGCGCATAAAATACGAGGTGTAAAAATGCAAAACCAAGAATTTATACGTAGTATATGATGCAAAGCGAATATGTGTTTGATCCCTATCCGTTGCAAGTAACCATGCAGCAACTAGCAAAGAATCTGAAGATGCGCCGGCTCGAGAAGAAACTGTCAACAAAGAGATTGTCAGAGATGAGCGGTGTGCCAGCGTCCAGTATTCAGCGTTTTGAGTTGAAACATTCTATTTCATTGGAGTCGTATGTCAAGTTGGCCAAAGCCCTTGGCTATTCTGAAGAATTGATGCAGCTATTGGGAGAACCCAAGTATGATACGATGGAAGAACTGTTGGAGATTAACAAAAATCGGAAAAGAAAGCGAGGCGTATGATACAGAATATTGATGCTGTTAAAGTGATGTACCATGACAAGTGTGTTGGAATACTTTCTATGGGTGCCAAGTCTGTTTGCCAGTTTGAATATGACAAAGAATGGATTTCAACAGGCTTCTCTATTTCTCCTTTACAACTCCCGCTGAAAGCAGGCCTCTTTACCGCAGACTATCAGCCGTTCAATGGCAATTTCGGTGTCTTTGAAGATAGTATGCCGGGGGGCTATGGGGAGTATCTGTTAAAGAAAATACTTCGCAAGTCCGGCATTGACTATTGGAGTCTTACTCCTGTACAGCGACTTAGCCTTATAGGTAATTCGGGTATGGGTGCATTATATTATGTGCCTGCAATCAAGTTGTCCCAACCTAATGTTCAAGGTTCTCTTGATGAGATACAGCAAGTTGCTTTGGACGTCCTTTCTGAAAAAACAGACGAACAAGCAGATTTGCTCTATTTCAGGAGTGGTAATTCTGGTGGGGTTCGTCCTAAATGCGTCTATTCTGATGCTGACGGTCATTGGTTGGTTAAATTTCGCCACACCTTCGATCCTCAAAATATCGGAGAGATTGAGTATCAATATAATGTTGTGGCGCAGAAGTGTGGTATTGACGTTCCTGAGTTCAAGTTGATGGAAGGCAAGTACTTTGCGGTAAGGCGTTTTGATTTGGAAAAAGACTTCCGTCTCCATGTAGCTACTGCTAGTGCATTGCTGAACGAACCTATTTCACCGCCCAAGATGGATTACCATAGTTTGTTGCAACTGACAGGCTTTCTTACTCAGTCGTCCACTGCTGTTGAGCAGCAATTTCGCCGTATGGTATTTAATATTTGTGCCCATAACTACGACGACCATGCCCGTAATTTCAGCTTTATCTGCCGTGAAGGGAAATGGAGTCTTGCCCCAGCCTATGATTTAACCAATGACCGTGCATTAGGTGAACATGCAACAACCGTAAACTTCAAAGGGTTGCCGTCTGACGACGACATGATTCTGACGGGTGCTAATATCCGTATATCAAATGTGCGTTGCTGGCAAATCATTGATGAAGTAAGGGAAATAACAAAAGAACTGGAACATTTCTTTTAACGTCGCAGCTCTTCTGGTCAGCCAGCAAGTATCTGGTCGTCTTGGTGAAGTAAAGTAACACACCAAATGCGACGAAAAAAAAGAATCCGGGCAGGAACATTAGATTCCTGCCCGGATTCATATTGTCATGCTTTTATTGACTTAGTTGTCGAATGGGTTCAGCACTGAATTGGATACCAGCTTAATGACGTTGTTTGCCTGATTCTGATCCGTCAAGATCAGGTAACTTGGGTTATACAAGTCATCTGCTGTAATCTTAAAGGTTCTAGTCTGTGAACTATTATATCCGAATGGATAGACAGCATAGTTGAAGTTTGCATTCTTATAGTACCAAGAACCATCACCGTCTGCTGTACCATTGTAGTACATGGTAATCATATCATCACCAGACAAGGCATAGGTGAAGTAGAGTGTACCGGTGTAGAGACTGCTGCCCGCCAGACTATAGAAGATCAGACCAAACTTGTTGTTCTTATCTAAGCCGAACCATGCCGCATAGAGGGATTCTCCTATAGCCTCCTCGCCAGACTTGACGTAGTTCCAATAAGCCGTGGCATAGGCACCTAAGTTACTGTAAGCAATGTTCCAGTCACCATTTACAAACTGTTCGTTCAACGGCAGAGGCTGCGGAACCATCTTCACTGTAGGATCGTTTAAGGCAGGCCATTCTTCGGCTCCTGCTTCCAGATCACTGACATAGGAAACACCTGTAACGGTTTTGCCATCCAACACCAGTGGCTTGTAGAACTCCAGTCCCTTGTCGGTGACAATGTAGGGAACACTGATGGTAGTCTCGTTCTCACCAATGGTTGTGGTGACGCTAAAGCAACGATAGCTATTGGTCGTGATAAACTGATTCTCACCAACTACGAAAGCGTAACGGGCAAATGCATACGAGTTCTCCACTTTTTCAACAGTATTGATATAAGAACTCCAGTCAAAATCACTTGCTGCGGGTTTCATGACAATCTTGCTGCTATGCTTCTTGCCTTTCATCACGATGCTGTCAGCCGATGCTGAGAGTACGCGAAATTCCAAGTCACCTTCCATACCTTTGCCGTTAGTGCCTATGCCACTGGGATTGGCAGGGTTAGAGAAGAAGTGGAACAACTCGTTGTATTCGTCGAACGAGAGGATGACGCCACTGCTCTGCTCCAGTTTGTAGTGTGAGGTGACGGCACTTGTACCAAATAGCTCATTGCTTACGGTCACGGTGTTGTCTTCTTTGAAGTTTACGTAGAGGTTATAGCCTCCGTATGTGGTGTTGCCATAGTATGACATCAACCATCCGTTTGCTGCTGACGTAAGTATCTGCTTGTCGTTTTTCAATGTCTCTTGCATGCGCTGGGCTGATGACTTGTCAAACACATCGTCAACCTCACTGGTGCAGGATGTGTATACGGCAGTAAGTGCCAGTATAAACAGAATATTCAATATCTTTTTCATACGCTTGCAGTGTTATTTAAGTGTTTTTAAATCAAGTGTGTTCACCTCCTGGGTACGGCGCAGAATAACCTGACGCAGTTCTTCCAGGTTGATGCCCCAACTATCGTTTAGATAGCTTCTGACGATTTCCAGCTTCTGAGTAAGCATGTCGTAGTAGGTTCTATCATAGGTAGGAATGGTTTCTACCTCATATTCTAAGGCATAGTAGAACTTACCGTCCTCGCCCTGATAAATCAGACGATTGCCGTTCTGGTCATAGACATAGCCTTTGGGAATTTTGTTTCCGTCAGCATCAAGTTTATAAACAGGATTGCCTTGTGCGTCTTTTTTCGTCTCTTCACCAGTGACGATGAGTGATGCATTCATAATCTTTGCCCATGCCTCGTCGGTTGATGTGACATAAGTGGCATACATCTCGGCGATATCCTCGTTGTACTCACCGCTGGCATAACCCGTTACGAAACCTTCCTTTGGAGCATCTGCGTCCTTCACGTTCACCCAGTCACTGGTGTGATAGTGACCAGCAGAGATGGCCTGATAGTCTGTGGTGTAGTTCTTCAGCTGTGTCAGAATGTGGAAGAACTCGTGATGCATGGTGTGGAAGTACCAGTAGTTCAAGTCAAGTGGTTTGGCATAGTGGTCACGGAATGGGTCAGTCAGATTGACATAGGGATTATTAATGTCAATCTCGTTCACACGGAATAAGGTAATCTTTACTCCACTTTCTGCATAACCCAGTACGATGCTACCATTGGTGTTGAACTCAGGTGAGCCTAACAACTGGTAAATCTTTGGACCATGCGACTTGATGAACTGCTGTCCGGCAACCTCCTCATAGGCTTGAATCCACATATGGCGAACCATGATGGCCAGTGCCTTCGCTTTTTCGGGGTCTGCTGGAATCACGTTGTAGGTGTTATCAGTTTCTTTGTCGCTATAGCGATAGAGAAACTGAATATTATAAGGTACAGTGAAGTTGGCTGTCAGCCACTTGTCAAAGTCTGACTGTGCCGTCTGTTCTGTTTTGAAAATGCTTTCGCTGCTTGGATCATCGCTTTTGCATGAGGATACGAACAGGCTAGCGCTTAGCATAACGGCAGCTGATAATATATATTTCTTCATACTCCTTAAGTCTTTGTTTATTCTGTAAAACGAATCTCTTTGGCACTGTTGTCATCGTCAGAGACAACACTTTCGCTGACGCCGTCGTTATAGTCATTCGGCTGCAAGCCGGCTGAGATAGCGTCTGCTGGCAACTGGATGGCACCACGCAGGTCGCCTGGCTTGAATACGATAGCAGTACCACCGTCAATGTTGTGGCTGAACTCAATGCCATAACGCTTGATATCCTGGAATCGCAGACCCTGCTGCCAAGTTTCCAGACGGCGCAGATAGAGGATAAGTTGGATAAAGTCCTCTTGAGTTCCTTCCTCAACGGTGAATCCCTGAGGCTTCAACTTTTTCTTGATGGTACGGTCCTTAGCTGAATTAGGTATGACGGCAGCATAGGCAATACCTTCCATTGTGGTGGTTACCAAATTCTGAGTCCATACGGGGCGTACGGCAGTCGTTCCGCTATAAGTCCTGCTTGGCTCACAATGACTCTCCGTCCACAGGTTAATGTCTGCCACAGCATTGGTATAGTCCTTTTTCAGGGTGTATGCTTCTGCACGCACTAACAAAGTCTCGTCAGATGAGAGTACGACGTCAACGATACGTGGGCTACCAGTCTGTGCAATTTTGTCAGTAACCTCAAAGAACTCTACCATCTTGGGGAAGTACACACCATAGTTAGTACCATAGAGTAGGTGAGAGTAGTACAGCGTGTTGGCACCCGAGCCACTGCCCCAAGGCATGGCAGGCCAGAAAAGTTCGTTAGTTACAATGTCGCGTCCTGTGGCATAGCGTCTGAAGTTAGAACTCCAAGCAGCACGTCCAGCTAACGAGTAAGCAGGGATAATCAGCAAGTTGGCCTTCTCTGATGTGCGTACATAAGCATTGTTGATATCGTCAACGCCAGCTAATGTTCCGTACTGGGCAATATTGCGGAGCACACCGGCAGGCTCGTTGCCCAGTGCCAGCGTAGCATACTTGATGGCATTGTCGTAGTTGTGATAATACAGATTGAAACGTGCAGCGAAGGCATAGGCAGCCTTGGTGTTGAAATGATATTTAGCCACCTTCAGGTGATTGTCATTCAACAGGGGCAGTGCTGCTTCGATATCTGTGTTGATGTTGTCGTAGAGTTCCTTTAATGTTCCGCGCTGGTCGACAGACACGCCTGCAGCCTTCGGATAGGGCAGTCCCAGGTATTGATCCGCTTTTGTCGGGTCATACGCCATACAGAAAGCATTGCTCAAGCGGAATATAGCCCAAGCACGGCAAAGCAGGGCTTCAGCACGAATACCGTCAGTATTGGCGTTCTTGGGCAGTTCGTCCAAACTGGCCAGCACCTGATTGGCTGCTGCTGCAGCAGAATAGTGCGTGTTCCATACATAGTATGGGTCATCGTTACCTGTTGTGATGATGGGTTGCCAACGATACATGTAATCCTGGTTCGGATAGTTGTAGTATTGTGCACCGTTATCCAGTACGTTGTCTGAAGCTTGTTCCATCATATAGTCCACCGACTGTTGTGGATAGGCATCTACCAACAGATATGCAGCCTTCTCCTCAGTGTCCACCGTTGCACGATCATCGGGCATCTTGTCCAGATAGTCGTTGCATGATGCAAGTCCGAGGCTCAATGCAATGATTGAAAATCCAATATATTTCTTCATAATCATTTTACTTTTTTTACTTTTTTACCTTTACATTAGAGTCCGACACGCAGGGTAAATGTGAACTGCTTAGGCATCGGGACTGCCACACCACCGGCATTGTAGAACTCGGGATCCTGGCCGTTCAGTTTGCTGTCAGAGTAAATCAGGAAGAGGTTGGTAGCCTGCAGTTTGGCACTCAGACTATTCAGGTGCAACGGGGCAATCCATGCTTTTGGGAAATCATAATTCAATGAAATCTCTTTCATACGGATGAAGTCTCCCTTTGCCACACGCTCTGTAGAGCGGTTGTAGGCATTGTAGGCATAACTCAAATGGCTGTCGCCTTGAATGGTGCGCAGGTCGGGGATAACGGGAATGGTTGTCATCTTCTCGTCACCAGCCACTGTCCAGCGGTTCTTGAATTCCTTTGGCATGGCATCCAAGTCAGAGTAGCTGGCGTGGAAAGAAGGATCCAGGCGTACTACATTTCCGAAAGAGTAGGTGGCAAAGACATTCAGGGTAAATCCTTTATATTTGAATGTGTTGCCAAACGATCCGGTAACTGTAGGATCAACTGGACCTTCGTAGACTAGGTAGTCCATTACGTCAGACTGGAAGTTGATGTCGCTGGTAGTAAGAACCCCCTTCTCGTTGATGAATGTGGGGAGACCCTGTTCGTTCAGTCCCTTGAAGTCCATAGAGAACAAAGCACGATAGGGATAGCCTTCCATGGTGAAACCGTTACCGCTCAACATGTCGATAATCCGAAGGCTTGAAGTCTCCAATTCAGTAACCTTGGTCTTTACGTGCGAGAAGATGAAGTCAGTGCTCCATTGGAAGTCCTTCGTGATGATATTCTTAGAAGAGATTCCTAACTCCTCACCATGTGAGCGCATGGAGGCTACGTTCGCATATTCACGTATGGTACCTTTCGAACCGTTAGTGGTACGCGGACCAATCAAGTCGTAGTTGTTACGTCTGTACCAGTCGAAAGTGACGTTGATGCGATTGTTAAGGAAACCTAAGTCAAGGCCGATGTTGAGCTCGTGCTTCTTTTCGTAAGTCAGGTCGGGGTTGGCGAAGTTGGTAATCTCCAGTCCAGACTCCTTGTCGACAGTAAAGGGACGCCAGGGGTTCGTGCTGCGGATGATGACAGCTGCATTGGTAGTAGCGGGTTTGTCACCAGTCAGAGAGTACGAAGCCTTCAAGGTTGCGTGAGTCAGCACATTCTTGAATGTGTTTTGGAACCAAGGTTCTTCATGAGCATTCCATGCACCTGAAACGTTCCAAGTAGGCAGCCAACGGGCACTTGTGGCCTTACCCAGACGGTTGCTACCCTCGTAACGTACGGTACCGTTGATGATGTAGCGTCCTTTATAAGAATAAGTACCAGTGCCGAAGAATGAAACCTCACGGTTATATGTGTTGGTCAATGCGTAGTACATAGAGTTCTTTTCGCTGGCTTGCTTGAAATAGTGATAGTCGAAGTTAGGCAAGTATCCCATATCATACTGCATGGCTACACCATCCCAACTGCTGTGTGAACGATCGGTGTTGTTGATTTCCATACCACCAAACAGGTTGACAATATGAGTATCATTGTGGAAGGCATCATTATATTGAGCCGTAGCACGGAAATCCCAACCATTCATCTTGTAGCGGTTCTCACGATAGAAGCCACCAGTAGGCAGTACAGAGAACGGCAGTGAGTTGGGCACGTCGGGGTCGGTATACAACCATGGGTTGGCGTCACGCATGGTGGCATCCTCCATGGCACGGAATGACATGGCTTGGTTAGAATTCTCACGAATCTGGTTGGCCTGTGTCGTGGTGGAGTACTTGTAAGCGCCAAGTACAGCCAGTTCCACCTGACGGACGGGCTTGTATTTCAATTCAGCTTGGAATTTCATGTCGACAACGTCCAGGTCCATGAAGTTGTTTGCCAACTCGTTGTGTATGTTGAACGGCGCATAGTTGCGATAGTACGACTCGTTGGGGTCCAGTGTGCGCGATGTGTTCAGTGCATAGCTATATGGGTTGATGTCGAAGTCACGGCTGGTCTCACCTGTTACGGGGTTAGTGCTCTGACTAGTTGTGCCAGGAGCACGCTGCTTACGATAGCTGGCATTGCCAATCATGTTCAACGAAACCTTTCTGGAAAGGTTGAAGTTGGCGTTGATGTTTGCCGTATAGCGCTGAACTTTAGACTGTTCAGTCCATCCTGGGTCGTCCATGAACGAGAAAGAAGTATAGTACTGGGCCTTCTCAGTACCCGTAGACATCGAAATAGAATGGTTGTGCATGATAGCACTTGAGAACAGTTCGTCGAACCAGTCTGTGTTACGCATTTCTGCAGCCTGCAGATAGGCATTCTTAGCCTCAAGGGTGTTAGCCAGGGCATACTGACCAGTTTCGGGATTGTAGGTGTTCATCAGACGATACATCTTGCCGTATACGCCACTGCTGGCGAACCGATAAGTGCGACCGAATGACAGCAGACCGTTGTTCTCCAACTCCTGGTAGATACCCATCTGCTCCTGTGAGTTCATGATGTTGAAGTTAGAGTAAGAAGGCTTCAGACGCATTGTATACTCACCCGTATAGTTGATGCGGGTCTGTCCCTGCTTACCCTTCTTCGTGGTAACAACAATCACACCAGACATGGCTCGGGCACCATAGATAGAGGTGGCAGAACCGTCCTTCAGAATCTGGAACGACTCGATATCGTCAGAGTTCAGACCGGCGATGGCACTTGAGATCAGTGTTGTAGCATCACCTGATGACAACGCATCTGCATCCACCTCCGTAACATCTTCCATGATGACACCATCAACCACCCACAGAGGTTTTGATGAGCCATAGATTGACGTAGCACCACGGACGCGGATCTTTGGAGCTGTACCGAAGGTTCCAGATACGTTCTGCACCGATACGCCGGCTACGCGACCTTCCAGTGAGCGTGAGATATCAGCCACACCATCAATCTTGGCTTTTTCTGCGTCAACCTTCGAGGTGGCACCTGTGAACAATCGCTTGTCCATTTTCTGCATACCGGTTACCACTACTTCTTCCAGGGCGGCGCTGTTTTGCAGAATAAT
>Ga0256404_1006147_pt1 | contig 20259 bp, 21 predicted proteins | sample RumenRJG_01DNA_FD_185990 | JGI IMG/M metagenome (GOLD analysis project Ga0256404, IMG submission 185990) | Bovine rumen microbial communities from Lethbridge, Alberta, Canada - RJG_01 | ecosystem: Host-associated > Mammals > Digestive system > Stomach > Rumen | place: Canada: Alberta | collected...
CGGGCATCGACTACATGGCAGTCACCCGCCTCGATATCCTCGATAATTTCGACGAGATCAAGATGTGCGTCGACTACAAGTACAAGGGCGAGATCCTGCACGAGATACCGGCCAGCCTCAAGGTACTGGCCGAGGTCGAGCCGGTCTATGAGACGTTCCCGGGCTGGAAATGCGATATCACGAAGGTCCGCAAATATGAGGATCTGCCGGAGAATGCGAAGAAGTACCTCGAGCGCATGGCCGAGGTCACGGGCATAAAGCTCGGCATCGTCTCCGTCGGCCCGAACCGCGACGAGACCATCGTCATCGCCAAGGATATATTCTGATCAAGCTGAGGAAAGCCTTCTCCTCAGGGGAAGGCTCCGAGTATAAAAGCCTTCCCCGAAGGGAAGGCTTTTATCATACAGCTGCATAGGGGAGCAGCTGATAGATTATTATATACGGAGAGAAAAGAAAATATGATAAAGCTCATAACACTAGATATCGATGGCACGCTCGATAATGATGAGCGCACCATCAGCCCGCGCACGCAGGCGGCTCTGCGGGCGGTCGAGGAGAAAGGCGTGCGCCTGATGCTCTGCTCGGGGCGGCAGGCGCCGGGCTTGAGGCACGAGGCAGAGCTGCTGAAGCTCGCCAGCTATCACGGCCTGCTGGCCTCCTATAATGGCGGCCGTATACAGGAGGCGACTACGGGCGAGATACTGTTCGACAGCAGCATCGAGAACGGTCTCGCGCGCCGTTTCCTGCGCCACCTCGAGCAGTGGCCCGAGCTGTCGCCGATCGTCGACGATGGCGAGTCCATCTACACGACGGATGAGAATCGTCACAAGGTCCACGACGAGAGCCGCAACAACAATCTCAAGATAAAGATCGTGCCGGATATCGCAGCAGCTGTGACCTGGCGGCCGGTAAAGATACTCACGGCCGCGCCGGAGGGCATACTCGTGCCGCATCTGGCTGATATACGCGAGGGATTCGAGGACGAATTGTCCTTCGTGCAGTCAGCCCCTTGGTTCTATGAGGCGACCGTGAAGGGCGTGGCAAAGGAGAGTGCGATCCGCCAGGTCATGGAGAAGTTCGACATAAAGGCTGAGGAGATCATGGCGTTCGGCGATGCGCAGAATGACATGGGGATGCTCGAGCTGGCCGGCTATGCCGTGGCCATGGGCAACGCCATACCGGAGCTGAAGCAGATGGCCGATGAAGTGACGCTGTCGCATAACAGTGATGGCATCGCAGCGACGCTCGAGCGCTATTTCCAGCTGGATGAAAAACAACTCAAATCTTGAAAAGAGGTCATTTGGATGAGTCTCGAAGATATAGTGAAGCCGCAGAGCATCCTGATCAAGGATACGACCCCGGAGCAGCGGGAGAAGATCGTACGTCGCGCGCTGGCCTGCTCGGAAGGCTGTGAGAACTGCACGGGCTGCGCGCTGGGCGTAGGTGACGCTTTCGAGATGTACAGGCCGTATATCGATGGGCGCATGGAGATCAGCGAGATCAACCGGCGCTTCAATGCGCGCTACAATGTGCATTGAGGCATACGGATATCATTCATAGTAGCAGAGAGGCTGTCGCTCACAAAGGCGGCAGCCTCTCTGCTATTCTTTGCTTTCCCGATAGATCAGAGTCAGGTATGGTCTTTCTCTACACGTTCGCGGTGTCGGGCGGCCGTCGCGCGGATGACCTCGGCAAAGCCGGTCAGGGCGGCGAAGGGGGCGAACTGGGCCGCGCGTTTTTCGCGAGGCATATGCGGCTTGCCGGGGACGCCATCGTAAGGATGGTCGATGATGTCATCGTAGCGATGTGGATCCTGCTTCATGCCTTGTGACCTCCGATTTGGCCGTTGCGGGCGATGGCCGTGGCTCCCTCCTGGAGACTGGTAGCACGCAGGATGGCGTTCGGCCCGTATTTCTTCTTTATATCCAGCAGGGTGTGCTGCATGGTTATCTCGCGGCGCTCACGCTGGCGGGCAGCCTCCTGCTGGGCTAGCTGTCCCGGGGTGGCGAACAGGTCGAGCTCCTCGACCTCCGGCTCCAGCGTGTCGGCATCCGTCTGGCGCAGATGGGACGCAGTGACATTGACGCGTCGTATATCGAGCCCTGCATCGGCCTGGGTATCATATATGCGGAGGGCGGCGTCGGTGATCAGGCTCGTGCTCGTCGTGAAATGCCCGAGATTCACAGAGCCATGTACGGGGCTCGGGACGCGGCGGCCATAGTGGTCCGTTTTCAGCGCACGATTGCCAGTCCGGCTGGAGCTGCCGGCATCGAAACCGATATCGAGGATGATCTGGTCGGTGACGAGGTTATGGGCGACGAGGCTCAGGGCCAGCTCCTCGCACATCTCGCGGACGATGAGGCGTCCCTCGTCATGACGATAGGCGCGTTGCAGGACTTGGCCGGAGCTCAGGCTGTGGCTGGCAGGCTTATAGGCGCGGATATCGGCCATCGTGCAGGGCTCGATACCCCAGGCATGGTCGATGAGGAGCTCGGCGTTCACGCCGAACAGGCGGTAGAGCAGCGCCAGACCATCCGGATTCAGCGAGGCGCGGGCGATATCGCCCATCGTGTGCAGGCTATAGCGGGTCAGACGGCGTATGTAGCCGTGGCCGATGCGCCAGAAGTCGCTGAGCGGCTCATGGGTCCAGAGTTTCTGCCGGTAGGAGCGCACATCGAGCTCGGCGATGCGGACGCCATCCGCGTCCGGCTGCTGATGCTTGGCATATATGTCCATGGCAATCTTGGCCAGATAGAGATTCGTGCCGATGCCGACCGTAGCGGTGATGCCCGTGCGGCTCAGGACCTCGCGGACGAGTCGCAGAGCCAGCTCGTGCGCGCTCAGTTTGTAGAGTGGCAGATATTTCGTCGCATCGATGAATACCTCGTCTATGGAGTAGACGACGATATCCTCGGGAGCGATGTAGTCGAGGTAGGTATCGTAGATGCGGGCGCTGACCTCTACATAGCGGCTCATGTGCGGCGAGGCCGTGATGTAGCCGACGGCCAGCGAAGGATCCGCTGCCAGCTCACGGTCATCACAGGATTCGCCCTCTAGTTTATGATGGAGAGCCGCACTGCGACGGGCCGCATTTATGAGCTTCACTTTCTGTATGACTTCGAACAGCCGCGGGCGGCCCGGTATACCGCGAGCTTTCAGCGAAGGGGAGACCGCGAGACATATCGTCTTATCCGTGCGGCTGCCGTCAGCGACGACGAGATTCGTCGTGAGCGGATCCAGCCCGCGGGCCACGCATTCGACGGAGGCGTAGAATGATTTGAGATCGATGGCTATGTACACCGACTGCTCCATGCGGCTCCCCCCTTTTAGACATTGCTGTTAAATAAAGTCTAGCATATATTCCGATCGCCGACAACATAGCTGCCTGTCCAGGTATGTGGTATAATATTTAAAGAAAATGGAGGTGGGATGATGCAGGCAAAACGGACGTATAAGGACTCCTTGTTCCGGAACATATTCAATGACAAGACCAGGCTCAAGCGGCTTTATCGGGCGCTGAGCGGACGCGAGGTGAAGGTGCGGGATATCAAGCTGAACACCCTGCGCGGTACATTCTTCAGTGATGTAAAGAACGACATCAGCTTCCGCGTAGAGGACCGGCTCATCATCCTGCTCGAGCAACAGAGCACGTGGAATATGAACATGCCGCTGCGCTTCCTGTGGTATCTGGCCCGGCTCTACCGCAACTACGTGCCGAAAAACATGCAGTATCACAGCAATCAGGTAAAGCTGCCGACACCGGAATTCTACGTACTGTACAACGGCCGCGAGCCGCAGCAGGATTATCAGGTACTGTGCCTCGAGGACGCGTTCTCAGAGCAGAGTCATGGCGACAGCGAGCTACGCCTGCACGTCCCCTGCTACAACGTGAACTACGCTCCGGGCCGGGAGATCCTGCAGAAATGCTATGAGCTGAGGAGCTATAGCGCTTTTATAGCGAAGGTCAGAGAAAAAGCCGACAGCGGCGCCAGTTTGGAAACAGCGATTCGCGAGGCGATTGCCTACTGCATAAGCAACGACTTTATGGCTGATTATTTCAGCGAGAACGAAAGTGAGGTTTTAGATATGGTATCGGCAAAATGGGATTGGAACGAAGCCTTGAAGGTGGCAAAAGAAGAAAATTTCGAGGAAGGCGTAAAAAAAGGCATCGAGCAAGGTGAGGCGAAGGGCAGTTTCAAAACTTTGACCAATCTGGTAAAGAAAAACCTTCTTTCACTGTCGGACGCAGCGAAAGAAGCTGGTATTTCAGTAGAAGATTTCCGCAAGATGGCTATGCTGTGATGTTACTTTGAGTTTTGGATGTGATATCGTTGAAATGGGATTGGAACGAGGCCTTGAAGGTGGCAAAAGAAGAAAATTTCGAGGAAGGCGTAAAACAGGGCATAGAACAGGGCGTAAAACAGGGCCATACTGAGGGACTCATTGATGCATTCAAGGGATTAGTTAAGGATGGCACTCTGACTATAGAGACTGCGGCCAAGAAGATGGGCGTAACTGTTGCAGATTTCCGCAAAATGGCAATGCTATGAGGCTGCTATAACGATGGGGAGCGGAGGATACGTATGTGTCTGAGTCGGCGTAGTAACTTGCAACTTCATCTGTCTAGTGGCTTTGCCGATGATAAATATGAAGCCTTCCCCTCAGGGGAAGGTGCCGAGCATAGCGAGGCGGAAGAGGTGTTCCGTAAAGTGAAAAGCTGTAAACCCTTATTTCACAAAGGCTTACAGCTTTTTCGCTATCTAATAGGATGTGCTATATTCCTACTTGATGATGATTTCGGGGATTTATGCTTGACAAAATACAAATGATTTTATGGCAGATTATTTCGCTGAAAACGAAAGCGAGGTTTTAGATATGGTATCGGCAAATGGGACAGGGATGAAGCTATAGAAGATTCCAGCTTGAAGCTCAAGTGAGTAAAAGAGGTAACAACATGGATATATATTTTGATGTCACGTTGGGCGAATCATACCATAGTCCACAGCAACAGGCGCGAGTTATGACAGAAGCATGGGCTGCTAGCAATATGTACTGCGTAATATGCGGAGCACCTCACTTACAATCTTTAAAAAATAACAAACCAGTCGCAGATTTATTATGTCCTAAATGCCATAATATTTTTGAACTGAAAAGCCATAGCGGTCCCTTTGGCGGTGTGATTGCAGATGGATCTTATAATACCATGATGGCAAGGCTGGTAGATGATAACAATCCGCATTTGTTTGTCATGGAGTACAAGCGACCTGAATATATGGTAGAAAATCTTTGGATTATTCCCAAATACTTTTTTACTCCGGAAATAATTATTAAACGATTGCCACTGGGACCTAATGCTAAGCGTGCCGGATGGACTGGTTGCAATATTGCGTGGAAAAGCATCCCTTCTAAAGGGAAAATACCGATTATCAAGCGAGGGGATGTTATAGACCCTCAAATTGTATGTGAAAAAGTTGCTGCTACGGCAACTCTGGCTACTACGAAAATAAATGCCCGCGGCTGGTTGATGGATGTACTTTACTGCGTAGAGAAATTGGAGAAAGAGGACTTTTCTCTCCAAGATGTATATGGTTATACCGACTATTTGCAGAAAAGGCATCAAGATAATCATAATGTTCAACCTAAAATCCGTCAACAGTTGCAAGTCTTGCGTGATAAAGGTTATCTGGAATTTTTAGGCGGAGGGAAATATAGGATAAAAAGATAAAGTGAGACTTATTCAGAGGGCGTTTTTACTCCTGATACTCACAATTCCATGTTCAGCAGTTATCCTGTATTGCTTTACTCCAAGGCATATATTCATCAAGGAACTCTGGTCTCGGCCTGAATGTTTGCCGAGCATCCGGCATTCTCGGCCGTGATATTTTATATTGTAGGTATCCTTATCATCCTTTCCAAACGAATTGTCAACAATGATAATCAAATACCTGTACCATGCGGTATATACCTGAATCAGTTGTCAGCAACCAGTTCTCTAGCGACTGCACCTGGCCAGTCATACAGATATATATGCCACCTCGAGGTTCTATGAGTGTGCAGATATCGGCTGCATCGTGTGCAGCATCTCCCAATTTTTTCGTTAGCTTCTCTCTTTTCCACTGCCACAATCTGTCAGCAGTCCCTACACGAAAAAGCCCTCTAGTCTTGTCAATCGGACTGATTACGTCTTTCAGCTGTTCATCCATCAGGGTATCATACAACTCCATCAGGGACCATTTACCATCAGCTCTATCTACATAGTCTGCATAGCCATTCATGGCAGCAAAAATATCATTCGCATCCATAGATGCCCTTTTCGCAACAGTAGAGCTAGCTGATTCCACTTCAATAATTGGGCAATGCATAAGTTTTTTCCTCGCTTAAAATAGGACTCACTTGTTAACACTCTTTGATAAGTTCTCTATAAAAAGTAAAATTCCTCTAATGGCGAAAAAAAAGAGCCATGAAAATGGCAAAACATTTTCATAGCTCTTTTGGCATAATCTTATCAGTTCTTTCCCATCTGAAAACACACCCGAATGTAGGCTGGGCGTCTTGCAGCTGTTCTTGCGTGGCCAACTCGGGAAATTGTATGAATGCTGGGCTTTTTCTGTATGGTGAGTTGTTAGGCGTTTATGTTGTTCCTTACAGCCCCAGCCGGAAGGCTGGGTATGTCCAGACCATCTCGTTGATTGGTCGGATTTTTTCGCAGGTATCTATGACGAGGCCGGGCTTTATGGGCTGCTGGAATTTCTCTAGTACGGAGAAGTTCTTAGTCGGCTTGTTCGGTGCCAGGCCTTTCTTTATTTCTATGGGAGCCAGGCCATCGGGGGCGGCATAGATGAAAAAGAGATTACCGAAGAATATCTAAGGAATCCTGATGCGATTAAAGCAGTCGCTTATGATTTAATAATGAAATATGGAACAATTGCAACTAACTTTTGATGCCATACTTGCTCGAATGCCCGAGGAGTTATTCAGATAGAGGTCCGAGTTTCTTGATGAATATATGTCTTGGAGTAAAGCGACGCAGGATAACTGCTGAATAAGGAGTGCGAATTAATATGAAACGGAAAATTGATCGACGTACCTTCTACACACGTTCCGTCATCAAAGATTCATTCCTAGAACTGTTGCGGAAAAAGCCATTTCCGAAAGTAAATGTTACGGCTATTTGCAAGCAAGCAGACATTACCAGAGCCACATTCTATGTGCACTACAAGGACATTTATGATTTACTCGATGCAGTGTTAGATGATGCTCTGCAAATCTCTGAGACTACCGGCACAGCGGACCAAATGATACAAATGATCCTGCAAGCCGGTCAGGAAGAAGATACCATTGCCTTTATCAAAGAGAACTACATGCTCCTGCCAATATGTCAACGCATCGCTGACGAACCGAAATATCGCCAACTATTCTTAGATGAACAACTGACATCCTATATTCTCCGCTTCATATTTTCCAGAGAAAAGGATAATATCGTTCCTTTATTCCAGAACGAATTTCATCTCAACAAAAGTATGGCTGAAAATCTCTATCTCTTTCTTGTCAGTGGTTCTTTCGCCGTCAATCAACACCATCACTGGAAAAAAGATGACGAATGGTTCCAAATTCAAAGTATGCTGTTACACTTTTTGCAGCAGGGTTTTCAAGAATTCAAAGCTTAGAGAACTTTACCGTCTCTCCATCAGCTGGCATGATATAAGAATCCACGCCTCGTGCGGCCAGACGACCGCGTAATGTGTATCGCGTCAAGGAAGCATGCGCTACGTTATCCAGATGCGTCAGAACGATTTTTGCATCTGGTGCCGTTTTAGCAACACAAGCAACATCTTCATCGCCCATGATCAGTCGACCATTTTCTATGGTCTCAGCTGCACAAGCATTCAGGGCAATCACACTTGGATGGTAGGTCTTCAGCGTTTTCTCCACTTCCGGATACCAAATCGTGTCTCCAGCGACATACAAGGTCGGTTCCTCTTCTGCTTGAAAAATGATGCCCATGGCATCGCCAAAGGGAATAATCGTACCATGACGAGCTGGCATTTGTTTAAGGCAGACAGAACCAATGGTTTTTCCCTCTTTCATCAAGACTTGCACATCATGAAAGCCCGACTTTTCAAAAACCGCTGCATCTTCCTGATTCTGCACGAGTACAGGGATGTTTTTGTCAAGATAAGCTCCTACAGTACCATCGGCTGCCATATCGATATGGTCAGGATGGATATGCGTGACAATATAGTAGTCCACACCGGACAACACATCTGATTTAGCGAACGGCAAATCAAATATCGGCATAGCGATTTGCATTTTCACCGGATCCGGGATGACATACGGCTGTCCCGGAATATCAGCAAAGCTTCCAATCTCTCCTTTATCACACATCCATGGGTCCACGAGAAAGGTCACGTTGCCATACGTAATTTTAAGTGTTGCATTACGAATCTGCTGAATTTCCATTGTTGATATCTCCTTACTTATTTACATGGTGTTAGTTTGTAGACACTGTATTTAATATTTATTATACGGAAACAAGTAGCAGATTCAATATTCACTTTTGCAAATGTGTATGATAATAGACACTTTGCGAAAATTGTCTATCACTTCATGCTATACTCATTCAACGAATCTTGTGGCTTACGTTGCTTTTTACAGCCCCAGCCGGAAGGCTGGGTATGTCCAGGCCAGCTCGTTAATGGGGCGGATTTTTTCGCAGGTATCTATGACGAGGCTGGGCTTTATGGGTTGCTGGAATTTCTCTAGTACGGAGAAGTTCTTAGTCGGCTTGTTCGGTGCCAGGCCCTTCTTTATTTCTATGGGAGTCAGGCCATCGGGGGCGGCGTAGATGATGTCGACTTCTTTTTGGTCGATATCCCGGTAGTAGTAGAGGAATGTTTTGGGATCGAGATCGTAGGCACAGGCGTTTTTCCATAGTTCGCTGACGACGAAGTTCTCGAAGAAGGCACCGCTCATGGCACAGTTCTCGAGCATTTCTGCGTTCGGCCATTTGCAGAGATGGGCGCAGAGACCGGTGTCGAGGAAGTAGACTTTCGGCGCTTTGATGATGCGCTTTGATCGCTTAGCCATGTAGGGCTGAAGCAGGAAGATGATACCGGAGGTCTCGAGGATGGAGAGCCATTTTTTGCAGGTGCGGACATCGATGCCGACAGCGTTGGCGAGCGCTCCCGGGTGGAGTTCCTGTGCTGTGCGCAGGGCCAGTAGGGAGATGAAATTGCGAAAGGCCAGCTCCTTGTCGGCGGCAACGAGTTTGCGTACGTCCTTCTCGATGTAGGTGTTGACGTAGGATTTGAAGTATACGTCAGGCTCAGCTACACCCGTACAGATATCGGGCATGCCGCCACGGAATATGGCAGCAAATATGTCACGGCGCGATTTATATGGCACGTTGACTTGGCGCTCAAGATCGCGCAGGTAGGCGATGTCCGGGCGGAAAGGGTGACCGGACAGCTCGAGCTGTTCGGCCTGCGAGAAGGAAGTCATCTCGAGGACTCCGCAACGGCCGGCCAGAGAGTCGGCGATGCCTTGTTGCAGCTCGAAGCGGTTCGAGCCGGTCAGGATGTACATGAGCCGGCGCGGTTCACTGCTGTCCAGCCAGTGCAGCCGCTCGGAGTCTATGCGCTTCTTTATCTCATCGAGCAAGAGCGGGGCTTTTTGTATTTCGTCGATAATGAGCGGCCAGCCGTATGTCTCGAGGAAAAGCCTGGGATTTTCCAGTGCGAGATTGCGATCATCAAGGTCGTCGAGCGTGACATGTGTGTATTCTTTGCCGAATACATGTTGGATGGTGGTAGATTTCCCGACCTGTCTGGCACCGTAGAGAACGATGCAAGGGAATGAAGCACCGAGCTTGTTGATGGTGCTTTCTATCGTGCGATGTATATACATGGTGGTGCCTCCTTTCGATTAAAACAGCATCGCGATGCATGTTTGCTCGCACTTCGATTTTACCAGTATTTTCCGATCAAATCAACAATGCGATGTCGGTTTGATCGGAAAATGCAGAGATATACGTATAGGGCGCCAATGGGATTCCTTGCCAGCAGTGATTTTGCTGTTTTCCCTGTAGTACATTGAGAAAAAGAGTTCGAAGAAAATCCTCCGGCAACGATCCCATCTTGATTGTTGCCGGAGGATTTATCTTTGTGTATTGATAGGGTCCGCGCGTAGGTCTGCCATTCACTCGCTGTCGATGTCTACATAGCTGCCGGTGGTGCTCATGTCGGCGGGCAGCTGGTTGTGAGCGGTCAGATAGCTGGCGATGATGGCGTCATCTACTGGTCGTTTCGGGCGGTAGGGGGACTTGCCGGAGACTTTTGTTTCATCGTCTGTCAGGCGGTCCATCGGCAGCTCCTCGTAGTCTTTGGAGTGGACGAATTTTTTCCATTCATCCATGATGGCCTGCAGTTCGTAGAAATGGACATTGTCGAACAATGAATCATCGGTTGATTTGTCGGCAGAGGAGGCTGGGGCATCCGTTGCCGCCTGGTTGCTCGATGCAGTCTGCTTGTCAGCAGCGTCGGCCGGAGCCTCTGCCGCGGCGGAGGATGACGCCGTCGGATCTACATCAGCTGCTGGTAGTGAGGATGTAGCTGTCGGGGCGGCTGTGGCTGATTGAGAGCTGGCTGCGGCTGCGCCGTCCGTGCTGCCCGTGGCAGCAGCGGCGGATAGAGGCGCTGCTGCTGCATCGGTCACTCCGGGGGCCGCATTGCCGCTCATAGCGGCAGAAGCATCGGTGCTGCCGATGGCAGCTGAAGTATCGCTGCTGAATGAGGCGGCCGCGCTGCCGTTCATGGCATTGCCGATATTGGCACCGCCACTCTTGGCCTCCTGGATGGCGGCGGCTGCTACCTTTATCTGGGCGCTCATCACGGCTCGCTGGGCTTCCTGTTTCGTTTTCGCGTGTTTCAGAGCCTGCTGGAGCTCGGCGCGTACGGCCTGAGTTTTCTTCGCCTTGTCGTAGAGGTCCTCGTCGTTTTCCTTCAGATATTTCATTTCCGAGGCCGAGAGATCCTGGCCGCGCCGCAATTTGTTCTTTATGATGGATATCTTTGTGTCGTCAGACATGGTTTTCTGTTTCGTGCGTTTCGTGCGCGTCGTATTGTAGTCGAACGATGCGCCGGCGCCTTTCAGGTCGTCTGACAGACGGCGTCCGGTACGCAGTTTGTACTTGGCCGCGTATTTCAGGTTCTGCTGCTGGACATACTGTCCGATTTTGCCAATTCCTTCAAACATGATGTTTCCTCCGTGAAAATAAAAATCCCTTACTTATTATATCGATGCTTGCGAGAATATGATTAAATAATTGCGAAAAAATTTGATGCTATCATTTCCAATGAGGAAGCGGGCAGAGCAGCATAAAATTAAGTAAATAAGGACATTGTGGCTTGTCGCAAGCGGACAGAGTACGCTATAATGATACCTATCTATAGAAATTGTATACGGGGGAGGAAATCATCATATGAATAGGAAAAAGATATTGCTGGGACTGGCTCTGGGGCTGGGCCTGATGGTGCAGCCGGTCGCGGCTCAGACACTCGATGTCGATGCGGTCGGTGCTGACTATGCCGATGCTGTGAACATAGCGCAGCAGCAGGCGCTGGAGACCGTCATGTCGGAACTCGTCGATAAGGGGACGGTACAGCAGATCTCGAAGGAGCAGCTCACGGATATCTATAAGAATAGCAAGACCTACGTCAGGAGCGTCGAGGTCCTGAATCAGGCTACGATGGACAACACCATATATATAAAGGCCCGGGTGGATGTCGATACCACTGAGAACTCGCCGCTGCTCAGCCGCCTGAATGCCATGCACGTCCAGAAGGAACCGCATATGGCAGTCGTCGTCCTGCAGCAGGATGCCAAGGGACAGGTGACGCGCGACTTGCAGGCCGAGTCGATGCTCAAGGAGCGCCTGCTGCGCATCGGCTTCTCGCATTTCTCTGATGCCGGTCTGGACAAGGCGACGGTGAAGCAGCTGAACGATGTCTATGGCGGCAAGAGCCAGCTCAGCAGTCTGGGCAATCTGAACGGACTCGAGTATGTGCTGCTGGGGCATAGCCAGTCGGCAGTGAGTACGGCGGCGAAGACGGCGAAAGCGACGACGGATCTGGATCTCAAGGTGCTGCAGGCCTCGACTGGCAAGGTAGTCGGCAGCTGCGATGTAAAGGGCGATGCCAGCGACGTCGAGGCCGACCGGGCCGGACGCCAGGCCATGCAGGCAGCCGCAGCGCAGGCAGCCGCCAAGGTCAATGAGGCCATAACGCACAAGGAAACGCCGGTCGAGCTCCCGAAGCAGCTCGTGAGCGCCATCGACGTAGAGGTCGAGTCTCAGGACCCCATGCTGGTGCTGAATCTCATCGATGATATGCGCGACCTGGCCTCGGTCAAGGATGTATATCTGCGCGAGCAGAATGGCCAGAAAGCAACCTTGGCAGTCAACGCCACGGTGAAACCGACCATCCTGGCCCAGTACCTGAAAGGAAAATCCCAGCTCCACATCGATGTGGAGTCAGCCAATGATCAGAAACTGGTCTTGAAACTGGGTCGGTGAGATCGCCAGCAGGCAGCTCTCGTACAAAGTTTGACACATATTGATAGTAAAGAAGTCTTGCGGCAATCAGGCTATTGTGATAATATATATCTAGAAAGACAAGACGGACATTTGAAACTCCGGAAGCAAAATAACTCCCTACGGCTGGTTACCGTAGGGGGCTTTTGCGTTGCGCAGTTGCAAAGAGTTGGCTGGTCGGGCCGTGGCATAAAATAGTATATCATGGTATGGAAGTCTATACTACCTATAGGTCGAAAATAGATAAATTTACAATCGGGGTACTTAATAAAAGACTGAGACCTTGCATAAAAAGAACGATATGTGTATAATATAGTGTGATAAAAAAAGACAAAGATATATTATGATTAGACAGGTGACAGTACTGCCATGGTACTGCTGAAAAGAGAAGCTGGATAAGCCAGCACGGTCCCGCCACTGTGAGGGGAGCGGCTCTGCATTTATGTCACTGGGCGTGAGCCTGGGAAGGCGCAGAGCAGCGATGAACCGAGTCAGGAGAACTGCCTGCCTTATAATCACCGTTGCGCCATGGCGGCGCTATACCTACGAGCGATAGGCAGGGGATTTTGTAAGCGTATTGCAACCATTTCGGTTGCTAAGAGCCTTTTCGCATAGCGGAAGGGCTTTTATTTTTGCTTTTTTGGCAGGGAGTTATGCAGAAAACTATCAGGATCACAAAGGATGATGGCTCGATGAAGAAATTAAAGGGATTATGGGCAGGGGCGCTCATGTTCATAATCGTATGTATGCTGGCGGGCTGCGGTTTGAAATCTTCTGCTCCTGCGACAGGAGCCTCGTCAGCGGGAAATAGTTCTTATGCGGTTACAGATATCCAGGGCACGAGGGTAGAACTGCCGGAGAAGCCGCAACGCATACTGACGTTGTCGATGAGCACAGACGAGGTCGTGCTGGGACTGGTGCCGCCCGATCATCTCGTAGCGGTGAATGCCTTGCTCGATGATCCAGTGAGCTCGAATATTACTGAGCTGGCGCAGCAGGTGCCGCAACGCATAAAGAACCCTTCCGTCGAGGAGATAGCAGCCCTGCAACCGGATCTGGTCATCATGCCGGATTGGGGAGATGTATCACGCGCGCAGCAGCTGCGCGAGCTGGGGCTGAAGGTGGTCGTCTGCTACGGGGCGAAGAATCTGGAGCAGATCAAGGATACGGTGACGCTTATCGCGGACGCGGTCGGGGAGCCGGAGCGCGGTCAGACACTTCTGGAGCAGATGGATGATGAGCTGGCCTGGGTGGAGGAGCGGGTACAGCGCATTCCTTCCGAGCAACGCAAATCGGTCGTACTGTTATCGCTCATGAGTACATATGGCGGGGCGGGATGCTCGTTTGACGAAGCGTGCCGGCTGGCCGGGGTGACGAATGGCATGGCGGCAGCAGGCATCCAGAGCGGACAGGCTATGACGAAAGAGCAGCTGGTACAGATCGACCCTGATGTACTGTTCCTGCCGACCTACAATAATCATGGTCAGTACGACATAGAGAAATTCCGGGCCAAATATCTCGACGATCCGTCGCTCAGCAGTATGAAGGCGATCCGCAACAAAAGCCTCGTCGAACCATTCGAGGGCTACATCTACAACTGCTCGCAGGATTTCGTGTTCGGCGTGCAGGAGATCGCCTATCGCGTATACGGCGATGAGTTCGCCCAGCCGACCGACCGCCACCTCACCGCAGTACCGGCGGGTGAATGATATATATTTATTTTTTTCAGGGGGAATAGAAATGCTGTATGCAGGAAAAAAGCTGACCAAAGGATTGTTAATGGGACTGACAGCAGGGTGCCTGACCGTGGTGCTGCCTCAGATAGCAGCGGCAGCGGAGGCAGAGGAAACGCCCCAAGACCTTGGCGAAGTCGTGGTGACAGCCGAAAAACGCCCTACCCAGCGCATGGATACGCCGGAAAATGTAGCGGTGATAACGGCTAAGGAGATTGCCGATAATCATTACGATACACTGACGGAAGCTGTAGATCATGTAAACGGAGTAAGTGTGACCAAGCTGGGCGGCACCGATCTGGTGACAGTGAATGGCGACCAGCGTGTAGTCGTGCTCATAGACGGTGTGCGCATGAATAATGATCAGGGCGAATCGACAGGACGATATAGTGCTAACCTGCAGATGCTGCCTTCACTGAAGAATATAGCGCGCATAGAAGTGATAAAGGGTGGCGCCTCTGCTCTGTATGGCAGTGATGCGGTTGGTGGTGTCATCAATATCATTACGAAAAAGCAGTATGAGAATAAGACGACTGTTGATCTGAGCACGGGGTCTTGGAAAACTCATGCGTATGAACTCACGACGCAGGGGAACGCTGATGGCTTGAACTGGTTCGTTGGCGGAAAAATAGATCGCAGAGGATATTTCAAATACAAATACAACGGCGATAGTTACCGTATGGCCCACAGTGACCATGACAATGATGCTTTTGCGGTGAACCTGAATCAGAAAATAGGCGAGCGTGATATGCTGCGCTTGGCTGTGCAGCACAAGAAAGTAGAAGCTGACCAATATAAATGCTATGGGAGTACATCGGCGGCTGATCCGTATAATCCGCGGATGGAGGCAATCTATAACAATGAAAGCCTGACGTATTCCTTCAAGGAAGGTACTGCTGCACCGGGGCGGATATCATATTTTAATAATTATAAGACGGAGAAATTCGGCAGCCGGTTCAAGACGCGTCTGCAGGGGATTGACTATCAGAATGGCTGGAAGCTCGATCCCTCTGATACGGTCGTAGCCGGTGCAGAATGGCATCAGAGCAAATCATCTGATAAGGCTAATGGCTATAATGGCAGGAAGATTACTACAGAAGCCGTTTATTTGCAGGACACATGGCAGTTCGCTCCTAAATGGAATTTTGTTCCGGGGGTGCGCATGGATCATCATAGCGAGTTTGGCACTCATTGGTCGCCAAAGGCGGCGCTCAACTATAGGGCTGATAAGGCGACGCAGTTCTATGCTGACTGGGGACGTGTATTCAAGGCACCGACGGCAAACGACATGTACTTTACTCAGGATTGGGGCTATGGCATGGGAATGTTTGGCAGTAAGAATCTTGATCCGGAAAGGGGCTGGACGGCGACTATTGGCATGAATCATCGTTTCGATGAGCGGACGAATGTCGGAATGAGCTTCTTCAAGAGCCGCCTGCATGATGCGATACGTTGGAACCAGGTAAACTATTCCTGGTATGCCGAAAACATGAATCTTGAGGATAAGCGTGGGTTCGAGCTGAAAGTGAACTATAAGGCATCGCCGGTCTGGCGCCTCGAAGCAGAATATTCATATACGTGCACAGAGGTAAATAAAGGCGATGGTCGAGGAAAACATCTGGATGCGGCAAATCGCCAGCCGAATGGCTACCGCTTAGGGGCTCGTTATAGTGAAGGAGCCTGGAAAGCTAATTTGCTGGGGATTGCTGGAACTGGACTTGACGACAGCGTTTATACTGATAGCCGTTATATGCGCTGGGATCTCAATGTCAGCTATACTCCGGTCGATGCGCTTACTATTTATGCCAAAGCCCTGAATCTGACCAATCAGCATTATCCTGTTTACAAGAGCCGGTACTATCCGGGAGAAGGGCGCTGCTTCATCGTGGGCATGCAGTATAGTTTCTGATATCTAGGAGGATTATGGACGAAGAACGGAAGCCAGCATTGTCGCTTTATGATCTCCAGGTCGGCTATGGCAGCCATAAGGTGCTCGGGCGGGTGCGGGCGGATTTTTATCCCGGGGAGGTCGTCGGCATCATCGGTCCGAATGGTGCCGGCAAATCGACGCTTCTCAAGAGTATCTGCGGATTGCTGCCTTTGCAGGGCGGTGCCGTCGGGCTCGCAGGGCAGCGTCTGACTCATATAAAGCCGCAGCTGTTTGCCAGACAGGCGGCCTATCTGCCGCAGACAGCGGATATATCTTTTTCCTTTACAGCCCTCGAGATCGTGCTGACGGGACGCTATCCCTATCTGAAATGGTGGCAGCAGGAGTCGGCCGCGGATATAGCGCTCGCACGGGCCTGCATGCGCTATACGGGGGTAGAGGATATGGCCGATGTGCCGCTGCGGGAGATGTCAGGCGGGCAGTGCCAACGGGTATTGCTGGCCAGGGCGCTCGCACAGCAGACGCGGCTGCTGTTGCTCGATGAGCCAATGACCGGCCTCGATATCGTCTATCAGGAGCAGATTTTTCGCCTGACAGCCGAGCTGGCCCGGGTCGGCCGCACGCTGCTCGTCGTCGTACACGATCTGCCGCTGGCAGCCAGGTTCTGCACCCGCCTGCTGCTCGTAGCCCGCGGCCGTATCATGGCGGACGGAACGCCGTCGGAGGTGCTGACAGAGCCCCTGCTCACAGCCGCCTACGGAGTGCCGCTCTGTGTGACGGTCAATCCTGTCAACGGACATCGCGATATCTATACGCCGGAGCCCGACCGGGATGTAGCGGGGAGCAGGGCCCATCAGGCTCTGCTGGAGGCGGTATTGCGTGATGATGAGCGGACAAGATATGGAGGAGGAAGCGGAGCGTGGATAGACATTTCATAATGACGATGGCTGCGCTCCTGTTGCTCGTACTGGCGGCTGCTGCCGTATCGCTGCTGTGGGGGCAGATGGATATCCCTGCCGACAATGTGTTGCGGACGGTGCTTGAGGATATAGGCTTGGCGGACTATGAGCCGGGCGCCGTGCCGGCTGACCAGCGGGCGGTCATCGAGTACATCCGGCTGCCGCGGACCATCGTAGGTCTCATGGTAGGTGCCGGGCTGGCGATATCCGGAGCAGTGCTGCAGGGCATATTCATGAATCCGCTGGCTGACCCCTCCATCATAGGCGTATCCAGCGGAGCTTCGGTGGGGGCCATCATCGCTATCGCCTGCGGCCTTACGGCAGCCAACATACTGGCCCTGCCGATATGCGCCCTGATCGGGGCCCTGCTGGCCGTCAGCCTGGCGGTGTTCCTCTCGCGTCAGCATGGTCGCGTGTCAGTGCTGCCCCTGCTGCTGGCCGGACTGGTCGTCGGTATATTTTTATCGGCCTTGACGGCGGCTGTCCTGACGGTCCTCGAGGAGCATAAATTGCAGCAGTACCTTTTCTGGACGATCGGAGGCCTCGATTATCGTACCTGGGATCATGTTTCATTGGGAATCGGCCCGATGCTCGTGGGGGTGACAGGTATGCTGCTCATGGCCCGGCAGCTGAATGTACTTTCGCTTGGCGATGTACAGGCACGCTCGGTCGGCATGCCGGCAGAGCGCTATCGGCTGGTGCTGCTGGGGCTGGCGACCCTGACGACGGCGACGGGGGTATGCATCAGCGGCAATATCGGCTTCGTCGGTCTCGTGGTGCCGCATGCCATGCGCTTTGTCGTGGGACCGGACCACCGCCGCTTGCTGCCAGTCAGCCTGTTGGCGGGGGCAGCCTTCGTCGTGCTTTGTGACGCGGTGGGGCGCGTCATCGTGCCGGGACAGGAGATACGCGTCGGCATCATGACGGCATTCGTCGGTACACCGTATTTCCTCTGGCTGCTGCGTCGGGCTCAGCGGCGGGGAATGTTCTGAGGGAGGAATATATTTTGACAAATCTGGTAGCAGGTATAGAATTCCTGCAAAAAGGCGGCCTGGTCATGTATGTACTGCTGCTGCTGTCGCTGTTCGTGGTGGCTATCGCCGTCGAGCGTACGCGCTATTATCGTCGCGCTGATGCCGGCCGCGGCTTCGCCCGGGAGTTCGCCGCCTGCTTTGCTGCGCATGACTATGGCCGGGCCATGTCGCTGGCTGTGCAGTCATCTGGCGTGCTGCCGCAGCTCATCGTGGCCGGTGTGGCGCAGGCCGGGGCGGCCGGTAGCGAGGCTGGCCGTGATGATGGCCTTGCTCCGCGTGCAGCCGCCTCCTCGTATCTCGAGGTTCAGTCCGGGGTCGAGCTTTCTCATCTGCGCCATCATCTTTATTCATTGAGCGTCATCGTCACGATGGCTCCCTTGCTCGGCCTGCTCGGTACGATCAGCGGCATGATCAGCGCGTTCAGCGTGTTCAACGTGCAGTCGGGGCAGGCGGCTGGTATCACAGGCGGTGTGGGCGAGGCCCTGATCGCTACGGCGACCGGACTCTGCGTCGCCATAGTGGCTCTGGCCGTGCATGCTTATTTCGCTCAGCGGCTGGAGGCTGTCGTGACGGATATGGAGCAATGCTTCTCGCTCGTCGAGACGCATATAGAACCACTCATGCAGGCATCTGGCAGCGGGGCGGGTGATGCGGCATGAGACTCAGAGACCGTCATTCCATCGGCAAACCGGAGATCATGATCATACCGATGATCGATATCATGTTCTTCCTGCTGGTGTTCTTCATGATGTCTACCCTCTATATGGTGAATGTGAAGACTGTCGATGTCGATATGCCGCAGGCTCAGAGTGCCGAGACACGTCTGGCGGTGACATATGTCGTGACGATGCGCCGCGATGGGCAGGTATTCCTCGAGGATCAGCCTGTCGATGAGGAAAGGCTGGTTGAGCAGGCTGCGGCAGAAGCAGCGAAGGACAGCCGCTTCTCGGTCGTCGTGCGTGCCGACCAGGGACTGGACTACGGCATGGTCGTCGGACTGCTGGACCGCTTCAAGAGCCGCGGGATCACTCATATCGGCCTCGCCGCCCAGGGGAGCTGAGGCTATGGGGAGATTTCATGGCTGGGCGTCGGAAGCGGTACGCCGGGAAAAACTGACGGCATGGGGCGTATCGCTGCTCATCCATGCCGTACTGTTCTGCGTGCTGGCGGTTACAGGAGTGTTCGCCTTCCTGAGCACGGCGGAAAAGGATGAAGATGAGCCGGTAGACGTAGTCATGCTGGATGATTTAGCAGGCGGCGCCGCAGGTCCCGCTGCATCCGGAGAGGCACCTGCGGCCGGTGGTCCTGCAGGAACCGGGGCCAGTTCGGCCATAGCGCTGCCTTCGCCAGAGGAGACCGCTCATCTGCCCGAGATCAGGGAGGACTATACCAGGACGCCGGCACGACAGGAAGAATACCGTGAGCAGCATCAACAGTCAGAGACAGAGGGCAGAGGTAAAGACGCTGCGTCTGGTCCTGTCGGTGCCGGAGATGGCAGGAGTTCAGCTGGCCCGGGAGACAAGGGCTCAGCTGGTACCGGCACGGGCGGGGCTGGTCAGGGCTCCGGTGATGCTGGTACGGGCAGTGGTGCTGGCAGCGGTGCCGGCACTGGCAATAGCAATGAGGTCGTAGCGGCGGTATGCATCTACCGCGCACCCGCCCAGTATCCGCCGAGCCTCATCGATGAAGAAGCCGAGGGCTCTGTCACTTTGTTGATGGAGATAGGCAGAGATAATTCCGTGAACAGCGTATCCGTCATCCGTTCATCGGGCTATCGGGCGATGGACCGGGCAGCCATCCAGGCCGCCTACAATTGCCGCTTCCAGACCTATGGCCAGCGCGGACGCTTCACGATCACATATTCCTTCCGGTTGAATTGATGTTGAAGATTATTTCGAGAAAAGGAGCATGATCATGAATAAGGGAATAAGATTAGGAATCACGATGTCACTGTTGGCGGCGGGTGGACTGTACATGGCTCCATCGGCAGCAGCGGCTGAGAATCAGGAGGCGGCTCAGGATCTGGGCGAGGTAGTCGTCACTGCGAACCGTACTC
>Ga0256404_1006148_pt1 | contig 20259 bp, 20 predicted proteins | sample RumenRJG_01DNA_FD_185990 | JGI IMG/M metagenome (GOLD analysis project Ga0256404, IMG submission 185990) | Bovine rumen microbial communities from Lethbridge, Alberta, Canada - RJG_01 | ecosystem: Host-associated > Mammals > Digestive system > Stomach > Rumen | place: Canada: Alberta | collected...
AGTCTTGTAGCTTCTTGCAAGTCTTTTTACGGTCATTTCTGTAAGCTTTTCTATTTCAGGATGCTGTTCCTGCTTATTTTTGAAGAATATACTTATGTCTGCATCAGTAAGTACATTACTTCCGATTATCAGTTTTTCTCTTATGACCTCGTACATAAAATCAAAGAATAAGGTGTCATGAGCAAGAACCGCAGCCAAGGCAAATAGTTTCTGTGTTGAAATATCACTGTCCGTAAACAGTGGATAAAAGCTTTCATCCAGAGATTTGATCCTAGTAGTGACTGTCGAAAGAACCATCTTTGCTCTTGCAGGCGTGCTCGCTCCAAATATATTTTCTTCTTCATTTAACTTCTTAATATCGTCAAATGATTTTCCTGATGACAGCAGCTGGACTTCTTTTCTGAATTCCATAAACCAGAAGGAGAACTTCACAGCTCCGGCGCTATACTTATTTCTCTTCACTTGAGCTGCCTCCATCCTCAGGAATCATTTCCATCATGTCACCTACGTCGCAATTAAGGTATTCACAGATTCTGGTTATGACATCCATGGAGATATTTTCATTTTTGCCCATTTTGGCTATAGTATTAGGACTGGTCCTGACTGCCTCGATCAAATCGGACCTTTTCATGTTCTTATCTATGAGCAATTTCCATAATTTATTGTAACTAACCCTCATCTTTGATTACCTCTTAACATAAAATCAACAACATAGTGATTTTAGCATAGATAATCTTAGAAATATATAATCTATAGGTTGTTATAGTTGTAGTCTCTTAAGTTTCTTACTCCACTAAAATAATTTCAAAAACATAAAAAACACCTCCTCGCATATGTACATCTAGTTTTTATCCTGAATATACAATATACGATGAGGTGTACGTTAAAAACCGCAGTTCATATGTTTGGGTATTACGCTGTAGCATTAGATTCTAATAGCCACATAAAGCAACAATACTCAGTATCTGTACTACTGTTTTATGATCACTTTCAAACTTATTTTGTTCGTAGAATCACATTGACCGAATGTGTAAGATAGACAGTACCATCGGCAGCCTTGATCTGAATCATATCCGAATTTTCGTAATCCGTCCAGGAAGATACCTCCACAGTACCTATACCATTGATGTCAGCATATTTATACGCCCATGTTGTGTCTACTATTGTTCTGTTGCATCCTGCAAGAATTAATCCTAATAAAGCTGTAACGACAAACATTTTTTTCATTTTAACATTACCTCATATAAAAACTATGATCAATCTTCATAAAATAACATTATTAAATCTCATCTGAGTGCATCCTCATTGCTCCACGGATCAAAAAATATAAACACGAGAACCATATGTTTTCATCGTCTGAATCATCGAGCATTCGCTCAAAAACACCATTTATAACCTGTTTAAATCCGGGACCGGCCATAAGCATCAAATAAACCCCGCCTACACGCATATAAGTTGTTATCTCCTCAACTAACTCTTCAAGATTATCGTTTTTATAATCATTGTATAATGCGGTAATATAATTAAGCTGATGAATACCATCATTCGTTTCTTCTTTCATTTCTGCTTTAAAAGCATTAAACCTATCTCTTGTATATCCGTTATCATTAATGGATATAAGCTCTTTTATAACAGCTACACAAGTTTTGATGATACCTCTCATCTCATCATCTGTATAAGCACATCTAAATGTAATATCTTGTATAGGTACCTCATAACATCGACCATCCGTTGTTTTTTCTCCGGTTGCAAAATCATCTATTATCCGTTCTGCCAGAGCATCTGTATAGTCATCCTGCAAAAGATCAAATTTTGATATTTTAAGCATGTTGTGCTTCTCCTTCTCTTTTCATAGTTTTTGCTTCTTTACTGCACGCACTTTTTGGTTCGGAATCCTTTGCAAAGTTTTCCATTTTTAACTGCACCATCTTCTGGCAGGCACCCCCAACAACCCATGTCACTTGTAAGATTCTCGCAATCTCCGCACTTGATTTCATTGCTTTGGGATAAAGCATCATATCGTGGCTCTACATTCGGTGATTTTGATAAAGTATCCGGATATTTTTTCTTCATCCTGTACATGTTAAATTCTTGATATCCCATACTTGTCCTCTGCCTTTCTTTTTTTAATTGTGTTCATGTACACTAGCTCTGTTAAGGGACGACGCACTATAATACTTGTCATCATGCTTTGCTTTTTTAATTTGCTTCATATACTCATCGATATCACGCACTGTGATATTATCAAGGAGTTTATTTGCAATATCATATGGCTTTATCAAGCTTTTTAAGCAGTTTCGGTCCCTTTGAATAGATTCCGGGCGCCTCTTAAGCCTTTTCTTGCCATGGTCATATTCTTCGGCACGTTCTTCGATTAATGTTTCTACAGCCTGTAATATAGTTAAATTGGCTCCGGGATTAATAGCGTACATGGCTTCGGAGATCTTTTTTTCTATGTTCTCTATTAATTTATCCTTTGCTTCTCTTCGTCCTGCACCGTAAGCCTCAATTCTTGGCTTTGTCCCATCAGGTAATAAATACGTAGTTCTTGCACGACAACGGCTGCCACGCATATCATAACTAACTTTGCCTAGTTCGATTGTCATAATCAATCCTCCATTAACTAATTTTTGAGTTCAGCGTTAATATGAGAGATTGACCGGAAAATGAAAAAAATATTGGGGTGAATTTATTATTTTTTTTATTACTTCAAAATCGCCCCAAAATCACCCCAAAATCACCTACGTAAGTGTTACGTAATAGTTATAGGGCTGTTACGTAGCTTTTACATAGCAGGAATTTTCGGGAAATAAAAAAGGCCAAAAACCAACGAAAAATCGAGATTTTTGACCTTTAATGTGTGGTAATTTACTGAAATAAAAAAAGCTGGTAACCGGAATCGGACCGGTGACCTCCGCACTACCAATGCGACGCACTACCGACTGTGCTATACCAGCAATATTCTCCCAGTGAGAACTTACTAAACTTACCATAATAGCAGCATAAAGTCAAATGAAATTTTCCATCTGGCGATTTTATGCAGTGATTCTTATGACAAGTCAATAATCACATATAAAGATATAACAGATTTACGGTTAATCTTTTTCGCTGTTATATCTTTATATCCCGCTTTTCGGCATTCAGCTGAAATACTTTTCCTTCACGATCTCAACCGGCATCTTCTGTCCGGTCCAGAGCTCGAAAGCAGCGGCGCCCTGATAGAGCAGCATGTACATACCGTTGAAAGCATTGAGACAGCACTCTTCTGCCATTTCAAGAAGCTTTGTCTTTCTCGGATTATAGATGACATCAGCTACAGCAAGCTTTTCGGAAACACCCTCTGCGCGTGTTGTGAGCCAGCTTGGATCCTTTATGAGGTTTCCGTCGATGTCCGGAGCCATGCCGACGTTTGTGGCATTGATGAGAAGTGCGGATTCGGAAATCTCTTTCTGAAGAACCGCATCGTCATAGTCCACGACCTTTACCTTGCAGGAAGTACGGGAATTAAGAGCACTGACGACCTTTGCAGTACGATCCCTGAAACGGCTTCCTGCGCGTTCGAATACTGTGATCTCTCCGGCTCCGTCCAGTGCCAGCTGTACCAGAATGGCTATTCCGGCTCCTCCGGTTCCCATGAGAGTCACTTTCTTTCCCACGAAATCCACTCCTGCCTGACGTGCTGATTCTGTAAAACCTATGCCGTCTGTTGTGTGTCCTGTTACGGTTCCGTCCTCATCGATTACAACAGTATTTACGGTTCCGGCAATTTCTGCTGCAGGACTCAGCTTATCGCAGAGCCCCACCATCTCGGTTTTAAGAGGCATGGTGAGATTGAAACCACGAACTCCCATGAGCCTGAAGCTTTCCACTACTTTTCGAAGTTCACCCTCTTTTATATCGAAGGCAAGATAACTGTAGTCGAGATCAAGCTGTCTGAAGCCCTCATTGTGCATGGCCGGTGAAAGGCTGTGTGCTACGGGGCTGCCCAGAAGGCAGATCATTTTGGTTCTTCCTGATATTTCCATAAAGCAACTCTCTTTCTGATGCATCATCCGATTATTGCGTTTTTTTCATAAACTATGAATAAACTATGATGTTCACAGCGCAAAGCACACGAAGGTGTGAGTAGCAAATTCTTTTGACATTCACGTCATATTATAGCTGTTTAAAGCAGAGAAGTCAGTGTCCGTGCGGTGTTTTGGCAAGCAACTCTCTTTCGTAGGTTCTGTCCGCATACATAAGTTTTGCAAATACTGCAAAAAGCACAACTCCCGCGCCCCATATGGCATGATAGTTCATGACTCTGCAGCACAATGTTCCAACCAGAACTCCTGCAGCGAAGATAAGCATCATGCTTCCGTGGAGTTTGCATTTCCTGCCGGCAGAGCCGTTTCCGCTTCGCAGGAACCGGACCATGTTTGAACCGAACTGTCTCAAATGGTTGGTACAGAATGTGGTTGCCATTCCTATACCCTCTGCCTGTCTGAAGGTATTGAACTGCATGGCACATATGAAGTTGAGAGTTACCTGACATATCTGATCGGGCCAGTTCGCAGGCATAAGTCCTAACAAAATTACGGCAATCAGTTCGATGCCGACGAGAATGGTATCCCAGCGCAATAGCTTGAATTTCTTTATTTCCTTGGCCAGAACTTCTGAAATAACTGTTCCTCCGAGATAAGCAGTGAAAGGAATAAGATAGTAAGCTGCCTGACGCCACTCTCCGTTACCGAGGTGCATACTGAGAAGTACGATGTTGGCGGTCTGTGCATTACAGAAAACTCCGCCTCTCAGACTGTAGGTATATGCTCCGTAAAATCCTCCTACAAATATGAGGGACCAGAAGACCCAGATTTTTTCACATTCGAGAAATTCGGGTTTTTCGGATTTTGTTTCCATATTTTGTTCCATGATTGTTTATTGCTCCATATTCGATGGTCTTAAAAATTCTCATGAATCTTAAAGGCTACGAATAAGCTTTAATTAAGCCTCTGTCTCACGATCTCGTAAGCGAGAACTCCGCAGGCAACGGAAGCATTGAGAGAATCAATGTCTCCGAACATAGGGATGGATGCAACCATATCACACTTCTCCTTAACGAGACGTGAAACACCCTCGCCCTCGTTTCCGATGACGAGACCGATGGCACCTTTTAAGTTAAGGCGGTACATGCTCTCTCCGTTCATATCGGCACACACGAACCAGAGACCTTCCTTTTTAAGCTCATCTATGGTCTGTCCGATATTTGTGACCTTTGCGACTCTTGTGTGCTCGAGAGCTCCGGCAGAGGTCTTGGCAACCGTTGAAGTGAGACCTACCGCACGTCTTTCGCGGATGATGACGCCGTGAGCTCCTGCGAGGTTCGCTGTACGTATCATGGCACCAAGGTTGTGGGGGTCCTCGATTCCGTCAAGGATAAAGATAAAGGGACTCTCGTTCTTTGAACGGGCATACTCAAGGATCTCAGGCACACTGCTGTAATGGAATGCAGCCAGGTAGGCAATAACACCCTGATGGGAACCCTGTCCCGCTATCTCATCAAGTCTTTCCTTTTTTACGAATTCCGGCTTGATTCCGGCCTTCTTTGCTTCTCTGATGATGGTCGATACAGGACCGTCATGTATTCCGTCCTGAAGGAAGAGTCTGTCAACTGCCTTTCCTGCGCGGAAAGCTTCAATAACGGGATTTCTACCGATTATGGTAAATTGTTCGTCTCTCATTTTTTCCTCCATGGGGCATGCACGAATCGGGTTTACCTGAATTCGTATATGCCCCACTAATTAAGTTTGAAGGTTCGCTTTCAAACTTATCTCTTACTTGTCTATTTCCTGCAAATGCCTGATTCCGGCAGCTTCTATCTCCAGCACACGCTCATACTGTCCCGTAAGATACAGGTAACCGAGCAGGGCTTCAAAGCCGGTGGCTCTCCGGTAATCCTGAATGGAGCTGTTCTTGCTGTGTGTGGCAGACTTATGGTTCCTTCCCCGTCTGTACACCGACATCTCCTCTTCCGAGAGCATGTTGTTTCCTATCATCCACCCCATGATCTCAGCCTGGGCATGGGCGCAGACAAAATTTGTTTTTTTACGGTTAATGTCATTGACGGAACCCGGAAAATGGGTCACAACATATTCTCTTACAGCCATATCATAGATGCAGTCGCCTATGTACGCAAAGACAAGCGGTGAAGTTGTCTGCACATCCACCGCTTTAAGATCAAGTTTTTCCTTATAAAGTTCAAAAAAATTATCTGTCATAAATTACCGGGCTTACGCTCTGCTCCACTTAACGCCTTCGCGGGTGTCCTTAAGTACGATACCCATCTCGAGAAGCCTGTCACGGATCTCGTCAGCCTTTGCAAAATCCTTTGCCTTGCGGGCTGCCTGACGCTCTTCAATAAGCTTTTCAACAGCGCTGTCAAGGTCATCCTTTTCTACTACTGTTCTGATTCCGAGTACGCTCATGAGGAGCTCAAGCTTTTCAAGGACGTAGTCTGTCAATGCCTTTGAGCTCTGCTCTGTGGCAGAAACATTGGCAATCTTAACAAGTTCGAATACTGCTGTGATGGCATCGGCTGTGTTTAAGTCATCGTCCATCTTCTGGTTGAACATCTCCTGCTGGGCGTCAACTGACTTGATGACCTCCTGCTCAGCGGCTGTAAGCTCATTGCCTTCTGCCTTTGCGCTCAGCTCTCTCAGACGCTCGATGGCTGTCTGGATACGCTCGAGAGAAGTCTTGGCGCTGTCCATAAGGTCTCTTGAGAAATTAAGCGGATTTCTGTAATGAGCGCTCAGCATATAGAAACGAAGCACGCGGGGATCATACTGTGAAGTGATGTCACGTACTGTGAAGAAGTTTCCAAGTGACTTGGACATCTTCTGGTTGTTGATGTTAATGAATGCATTGTGCATCCAGTAGTTGGCGAATTTCTCATGGTGAGCCATCTCGTACTGGGCGATCTCATTTTCATGATGAGGGAAAATGAGGTCCTCTCCGCCTGCATGGATGTCGAGACGTCCTCCGCAGTACTTTGGAGCCATGACGCAGCACTCTGTATGCCAGCCCGGACGTCCTTCACACCATGGAGACTCCCAGTAGGGTTCTCCTTCCTTCTTTGGCTTCCAGAGAACAAAGTCTGTTGAAGTTCTCTTTCCGTCCTCACCTGAGACCTTTAAGTCACGGAAACCGGACTGAAGCTCATCGATGTTTTTGTGACTGAGCTCGCCATAGTCCCTGAAGGAGGTTGTGTCGAAATAAACTGTTCCGTCTTTCGCGACATAAGCTGCACCCCTGTCCACAAGATCCTTGATAAGATCGATCATGCCCTGGATCTCTTCGGTAGCCTTTGGATGAACGGCTTCCTCGATATTGAGATCTGACATGTCTTTCTCTACTTCTGCAATGTATCTGGTTGTTATATCGGAGCAGGAAACACCCTCTTCGATGGATTCTTTAATGATTTTATCGTCTACGTCTGTGTAGTTTGAAACATAAGTTACCTTGTAGCCCTGATACTCCATATATCTTCTGAATGTATCAAAAACGATCATAGGACGGGCATTACCGATATGGATGAAATTGTAAACGGTAGGACCGCATACATACATACGGATCTTTCCCGGTTCAATCGGCTTGAACTCTTCCTTCATACGAGACATGGTATTGAAAATTTTCATAAGTTCTCCTTTGCCTTTGAGAGGTCATGCAGAACCTTCTCCTGTGAAATATCATCTCCGGGAAGGTTGCATGAAATAACGATATTCGCCCTTAAGACGCAGCTCTCCTGAGGCTTACATGCCAATTATTGTAATATTTAAGCCTTTGTGAGTCAATAATAAGAAAACAGGCGCTCCGGAATATAATTAGAATAAGAAAACAGGTGCTCCGGAAATGATCCGGGGCACCTGCCTGATTCTGTTATTAATGCTGTGTGAGAATCAAAAGCCGGGATTCGGTTAAAAGTGCAGCTTATCAGCTTATCCGGAGCCGTCCGCTTTTATCATCTCTGGTACTGATTGATGAAATCCTGGAAAGCCTTCAGAATATCGTCTGTGTCGAGATTTCCGTTGTTACCGTTATTTGAATCGGAATCCTTATTGTCCGAGTCGCCGTTTCCATTCTGGCCATCCTGACCCTTAGGGTCGTAATCCCTTGAAAATGGGTCGTTCTTTCCGCCGGAAGTGCCGGATTTGTCCTTTGTGGAGGATGAAGTTTCCGCTGATCCGAGAACAACTTCTACGGTTATCTCATCATACTTGTCGCCGTTTGGACGCTGAACAGTCAGAGTGACCTTTTCACCGGCCTTGTATTTGGAAAGGATCTCTCCGAGCTCATTGAAGTCTTTTACAGACTGACCCTCTATAGAGGTGATAATGTCTTTCTCGTGAAGATCGTCGTTCTTTGCATCGGAACCATCTGTGTGCTTGTACACGAATACTCCCTGAGGCATACCAAAGCTTGCAGCGGTCTTCTCATCGATGGTCTTTACAGTGACACCGAGATAACCGCGTTCTTCCTGGGAAACCGCTGACCGGGTCTCTATCTTTGAAAGGCGCTCTGTAACCTTCCTTGCTGTTGATGAAGGTATGGAATAGCAGATACCCTCTGTGTCAATGGAAGTGGTCTTTGCTACATTGATGCCGATGACCTCACCCTTCATATTGAGAAGAGCTCCGCCGGAGTTGCCGGGATTGATGGCTGCATCTGTCTGAATGAGTCCTGTTCTCTTACCCTGGTTAGTGTTAATGTCTCTGTTCTTTGCAGAGATGATACCTGTGGTCACTGACTGTCCATAGCCGAGAGCATTACCGATGGCAACTACCTGGTCTCCGATCTGTGCAGCATCGCTGTCGCCGAAGGTGGCGATGGAGATAGCATTCATAGTCTTGGTAGGGATGTTCTCAAGTTTAATGGAAAGAAGTGCTATATCTGCCTGAGAGTCATTGCCCTTGATTTCCGCATCGATGGTTTCGTCATCTATAAAGGTTACCGAAAGGGATTCGGACGATGATACCACGTGGCTGTTCGTGAGGATGAGAAGCTCTGTGTCATTCTTTCCGATGATCACACCGGAACCGCTGGCCGGAACTTCAGTCTCATAACTCTGGTAATCTCCGAAAATCGAGAAACCGTTCTGACGGTACTTCACCATGTTTGTGATGGAAACGACAGACGGCATTGCGTTTTTGACTACGTCGGTCACACCACCCATGATGTATGAACCTGTGGCTGTTTTTATGGTTGCATTATTAATTTCTACAGGGGAGGTATTTCCCTGCTGTGCGGGGGACGATTCTGACTGAGGCTGTGTTTCAGTCACAGCTGCGGCTGTCTCCCGATATGCTATTCCGGCTCTCTGTGCGGCTACATTGACACCCACCATGGCGGCGCCGGCAACTGCTCCGAACAAAAGTGCACCCGCTATTATTCCTGCTATACGTTTCATTCTCTGTTACCCTCCTGAAACTGCTGTGTGATGTGCATCCTGATTTTTCTTGTATGATACCCGTATTATGTGTTCAATTTGTGATTTCAATAATAAAAATTTCGTATAGTGAAAAACGGCATTTTTTGATTTATTTTTATACTATTTTTAGAAATGATCCGGAGGTTCGATGCTATACTCTGTTTGTATTTGCAACATGGAGGTTCAATGTATTATTTCATCGTAAACCCGCATGCCTCTGAAGGAAGAGGACGTAAAATCTGGGATAAGGTTCTCAGATATCTTAGTAAAACTCATAATGCCGAAAACTTTGAGGCTTATATAACAGAAAAAAGCGGAGACGCAAGGGAGTTTGCACATCAGCTTTCGGAAAAGTGCCAGGATCCCAAGACTATCACCGTGATCGGAGGAGAAGGAACCTTCAACGAAGTTGTGGATGGTATAAATATGGATTGTAATAAGATATCCATTGCATATATTCCTACAAAGTCTGATAACGATATCGCCCGCTCATTCCGGAGAAAATATAATTTAAAGTCACAGCTCAAGAGACTCTTCAGTGATTCCGAAGAAACTCTTCTGGATTATGGAGTGCTAAACTGTTCCACCATGAACCGGCGTTTTGCCATCTGTTCGGGAATAGGGCTTGATGCCGCTATTTTTGATGATATCTATGCGGTAAAGTGTACCTGTGAGAATCAGCCGAAGAAACTCAATCATATAAAGAAATTCAGATACCTAAAGACCATTATACGGGAGTTTTTCAAGCTGAAGCCTACCAGAGGCTATGTGATACTGGACGGAGAAAAAAGGCATGAATTCAATAACATCATGTTCATCTCCGCCCATGTACATCCTTATGAAGGAGGATATCTGATCTGCCCCAACGCCAGCGGTGTTGACGGGTGTCTCGATATCTGCATAGTGAGCACCAGGCATAAGTGGCGCTTATTGTGGATCATGCTCTCCAGTGTTTTCGGTACTCACGTTACCCGCACAGGGTTCCATCTTTACAGATGTAAGGAAGCAGAGATACATACTTCGAACCCGCTCCCGGTTCATGTGGACGGAGAAGTTGTTGGAAAGAACTGTGATTTCACACTGAATTGCATTCCGAAGAAATTAAGACTTAAGATATAAGTGATAAGTCCAGTATCAGGCGCAAAAGCATCCCTCAAGCTTGCTTGAAGGGATGCTTTTGCATCTGTAGCATTGCTTTGACTAATCACTAAACAAATAATACCCCCGGAACTGATACGATTTTTCGTACCGGCTCCGGGGGTTTAATTCAAATTACACCAGCAATGCAACAGCCTGGGAACTGATGCCCTCTCCTCTTCCTGTGAATCCGAGGCGTTCCTCCGTGGTTGCTTTTATGGAGACCTGATTCAGATCGATACCAAGAGCTTCTGCCACATTTTTGCGCATCTCAGGCAGATAGTTCATGAGCTTTGGCTTCTGGGCGATGATGGTGGAATCTATATTTCCGATTTTATAACCCTCTCTTGCCAGAAGATTGCCCACTTCCTTTAGAAGGCTGATGGAATCGGCACCCTTAAATCTTGGATCCGTGTCAGGAAAATGCTGACCTATGTCACCGAGTGCGGCAGCTCCGAGAAGCGCATCCATGATTGCGTGGGTTATAACATCCGCATCGCTGTGCCCTAAAAGTCCAAGCTCATAGGGAATCGTAACTCCTCCCAGGATAAGTTTTCTGTCCGGCACTAATTTATGTACGTCATAACCTGTTCCTATTCTCATAGTTTTCCCTCTCTAATTGTTCTTTATAAGTGTATCAACGGCTGCCAGCATCTGACGGTCATCCTTAAGAGCTACCATATAATCCTCGGCACTGCTTCCGAGATCGACTTCCACATCCGGAGTGATGCCCACCATGTGAATGTTGAGACCGGATGGAATGTAATAGTAATGAGTGGTGAACTCTACAGCGGAACCGTCGGTCAGTGATGTGATGGTCTGAACTATGCCCTTGCCATAGGATTTGGTTCCGACTATGGTGGCGCGATCATAATCCTTCAGGCATCCTGAGAACAGCTCTGCAGCAGAAGCGGAATTCTGATTCTGGAGGACAACGATAGGGATGTCTATCTCATGTCCGTCGGAGGCATACCACTCCTGGCCCTTTCCGTTCTTATCCCTGGTGTATGCGAAAAGGGTCTTTCCCTGCTGGAAAGCACTGTTTCCTTCGGTGAACTTCGTAAGGTCATCAGGAAGGATGTAGTCGAGAAGAGATGAAGCTATTTCGATATCTCCGCCGTTGTTTCCTCTTAAGTCGATGATGAGAGCCTTTATCTTTGCTGTATCTACAAGTGTATCCAGTGCCTGCTTGGCCTGTCTTTCCTCCACGTCATAGAAATTGGCAAAGGACATATAGCCGATATCACTTGGTGAAAGTGATGAAGCACCGGCAGTAAGCTCAATTCCGATTTCATCGAGGGTTCCGAATCGTATACGGGGAACCTCTACGTTGCCGCGGGAAATGCGCATGGATATTTCCTGATCGTCACGCTTTACAACGCAGTTAAAGGTAGTGCCCTCCTCTCCCTGAATAAGGTTTGGAAGAACATAAGAAATAGACATGCCGGAAATGTCAATTCCGTCAATCTTGTAAAGGATATCGCCGACCTGAAGTCCGGCCTCTTCTGCGGGACTTCCCGGATAGACCTTTGTGACTACGATCTCATTGGTGCCCTCAAGCTGCTGAACCATGGCTCCTATACCATGGTAGGTCGATTGTTTGCTTGATTTGCTTTCACGCATCTCTTCTGCGCTGTAGTAATGGGCAAAAGGATCATCGTCGTTGAGTGAAGCAAGGAGTCCCTTGTAAATGTAGGTGGCTGCTTTATCCGGATCCTCAGGGAAAAGGTAGTTCTGATCGATGAGACTCTGGAGCATACCGAGCTTCCTTGTTACTGCCGCCATGTTGACTGAACTCTTGACCATGCCGGCAGAGCTGTCAGCTTCGGCACCCGCAGCAGCTCCTTCTGCTGTCAGGGAATAGCCCTTATCGCCGGACTGAAGTTCAGATGCACTTGCCAATGTCAGAGAAGCATTGCCCGCTCCCCGGGTGACCAGCAGATCGTTGAGGAAAGGCGGTATACCGAAGAAGTAAACGTAAAAGGTACTTCCGCCGATTAAGAACATGACTGCAAGTCCCAGAAGGAAACCGTAGACGAAGTCAAAGTTTCCGAAAAGTGGCTTTTTTGGCTTTTTGGTTGTGGTTTCAGTTGTGTTTTCAGTTGTGTTTGATAAATTTTTTTCTTCGTTTTGCATACATTACATTATAAGTTACTTTTCTCCCTAATTCCAAACTATTTTTTATTAAAAGGCGTCTGTACCAAAAAGAGAACCATCCCCTTGATGGGTGGTTCTCTTTGGGCTTTTATGTGTATTCAATTGTTCCGGGAAAGGGGTTACCGGTGATATCAGAGGTAGCTTTCCGGGTCCACGTATGATCCGTTCTTTCGGATACCGAAGTGGAGGTGGGGACCTGTGGAGTATCCGGTTGATCCTACGGCGCCGATGGTCTCCCCCTGTGAGACTTCGTCTCCTTCGGAGACATTGAGACTGGACATGTGCATATAGACGGTGTAGGTTCCGCTGCCATGGCTTATCATGATGTAGTTTCCTGCGCTTGCGGAGTAGGTTGCGATGACTACCGTTCCTCCGGCGGCGGCTACTACCTTGGAGCCTGTGGAGGCTGCGATATCGATGCCTTTATGATAGGAGCTTGCGCCTTCCGTCGGTGATTCCCGGGAACCGAAGTGGCTTGAGATGGTTCCGCTGGAGGGACATGGCCACTTGAATCCGCCTGTCATGGTCCTTTCCTTATATTCGGTACCGTTTTTCTCGGCCTTCTTTCTGGCTTCTTCCTCCTGACGGGCTATCTCACGCTCCATGGCTTCGATATTGGCCTCCTGGGCTTTGATGGCAGCCTTCAGATCATTGATGCTTTCCTGCTTCTCTTCTATTTCGTTTTCTGCAGTGGCGATCTTTTTGCTGTATGCGGTGAGCTCTGCCGTTTTCTCATCGAGAAGAGCCTGTATGCTGTCTTGCTTTGCCTGAGCCTGTGTTCTCAGGTCTGTAAGCTGGGCGTTCTCCGCCTGGAGCTCGTTTTCTGTATCCTCCACCAGCTGTCTGGTCTCTTCGTATTCCGCCAGCTTTTCCCGGTCATAGCGGGTGATCCTCGATATGTACTCGGCCTTGTTCAGAAGATCGGACCAGCTCTTCGCATTCAGGATCATATCGATAAAGCTGGTGTCGCCTTTTTCGTACATGAACTTGATTCGGAGCTTCATGCTGGCGTACTGATCGGATGCCGTCTGGGTCGCCTTCGCGAGCTGTTCCTGGGTGAACTGGATGTCCAACTGCTTCTTCTCAATGGAATCATTGATGGATATAAGCTCGTTTGTGATCTCGGTCATGTTCTGATCCAGGGCTTTTACATAAGCGGCAGTGTCGGCCTTCAGCTCTTCAAGTTCCTCTATCTTTTTGTTGACCTTTTTCTGCTCCGCTGCCAATGCATCGATCTTTTCTTTGCTGTCACTTATTATCTGCTTTGAATCCTTGATGGATTTCTGTTCCTTCTCTGCGGCTGTGACAGGTATGGCGTTACAGAGAAGGGACAGGATAAGCATTGAAGTCAGTAATATGTTTTTTTTCTGTCTTTTCATGTTTGATTGCCCTTACGGTTCTCGTAAAAAGAATTAAAATACAGTCCTCACGCTTTTAAACTCTGAGAGATTTTCTGATGGTGAAGAATGATACTATAAAGCCGACACCTACTCCCAGTCCCATTGCCGCTGCGATCATCACAGGAAAGAATGTTCCTATGGGTATAGGAGAAAAGAGGGTGCTGATGCCGAGAAAGTGATCATTGACATAGGTCACAGCTCTCTCGTAAATGAAGTATATTCCGATGAGCGGGAGCACTGCTCCTGCAAATCCGAGAACCACACCTTCTACAAGGAAAGGGAGACGGATCATGAAATTGGTTGCGCCGATCATCTTCATGATTTCATTTTCCTTACGTCTGAACTGAGCCGCTACGGAAATAGTATTGGAAATAAGGAAAACAGAAACCGCAAGAAGTACACTGATTATTACTGCGCTCAGAGAGGAAATCAGACGCTCCAGGGAGCTCAGCCCCTCAATTGCCGCACTTGAATAGTTGATCTGTCTTACCACGTCAAAGCTGTAGAGCCAGTCTACTATTCTCTCTTGATCGTCAATGTCGTTCAGGAATATCTCATAGCTCTGTGATCCGGCAAGAGGGTTGTCTTCCGCAAATGCCTCTGCCATCAGCTCGTTGTTGTGGAAGTAATCTGTCTTGAATTCGTTCCATGCCTCCTCCGCGGAGGTGTAGGTGGCACTTTTGATCTCTTCTCTTTCTTCGATTTCACGCCCTATGGCTTTCACCTGCTCCTCTGATGCGTCATCATTGAAGAAAACGGTGATGCCTACGGTGGTCTCCGCTGTTTTTGCCATGTTCTCAACATTGGTCAAAAGGGCAAAGAACAGGCAGAAAAGAAATATACAGGCAGCGATGGTAGCTGTGGATGCCGCTGAGAAAAGCTTGTTATGGAAAAGGTTTTTGAATCCGGAACGTATACAGTAGCTCCAGGCATTGGCCTTCATCATCTTGTGGCCTCCTTTCCTGCTTTGTGGTGTGGACGATGTGAGCCCTTAAGACCGCGGGCGGATTTTTTCTTACTTTCTGATGAGGCTTTGTTACCGGAAGCTGCTTCATCCGATTCCGGTTCCTTTAAATTATCTGAGCCGGTGTTATCCTCTTTCGGATTGTCCTTGGGCTCACCATCATATTCATCCTGCTGCTCATCATCAGAGGATCCTTCAAATTTATCATCCAGCCATTCTTCCTCTTCCTTCCAGTCTTCATCCCAGTCATCGGTCCAGTCTGTTTTTTCTTCTGCTTCTGCAGCATCTTCTGCTGTGTCCGGTACGAAGGTCCTGTTTTCTGGTAAAGTAAGCTTTTCAAAAGTCGATGAAAGCCGGATTTCGGAAGTATTATCGTGAGAAGCAGAAGATCTGGCCTCCAGTCCGGGGATCCGGTCGGCAATGATTTCTCCCAGGGACATGGAAACGGTTCGTTTATTCATACGGGAAACCATCTCCCTGTCGTGAGTGATGACTATGACAGTGGTGCCCTGACTGTTTATGCGAAGAAGAAGCTTCATGATTTCTTCTGCATTTTCGTGATCGAGATTACCTGTAGGCTCATCGGCTATAAGGATCTCAGGCCGATTGACCAGGGCCCTCGCGATGGCGGTACGCTGCTGCTCTCCTCCGCTGAGCTGACGGGGATAGTGATTTGCTTTGGCGCTGAGTCCTGTCAGGCTCAGAATCCTGGTTACGTTTTCAAAGATCTCTTCATCGGTTTTTCCGATGATCAGTTGTGCAAATGCTATATTCTCGTAAACGGTTCTGTCCTCCAGCAGTCTGAAATCCTGAAAAACAACTCCGAGACGTCTTCTGTAGGCCGGAACCTGACTTCTGCGGAGTTTTCCGAGATCGGTTTCGTTGACAAGGATGCTTCCGCTGTCCGGATCCAGCTCCTTTGTCAGAAGTCGTACCAGGGTGGATTTGCCGGAACCGCTTTTTCCGACGATGAAACAGAATTCACCATCTCTGATGGTGAGATTTACATTGCGAAGTGCATTGACTCCGGTGCGATATGTCTTTGAGACATTTTTTAGTTCTATCATATATGAGTGCTTTCGTTAGATGTGAGATTTTTTACTGTATAAAGCCATGGGGATTTCTTCGTTGCTTTGCGACTGGGCTTTATACACCAATGATAGAAAAAGCCGGTTAAGGTGTAAACACCAATAACCGACTTTTATTTTTCAATTATCTTAATAATGTGTAGATCAATAATCGATGGACTCCATATACTTCATGTACTTCACTACCATAAGAGCAATCTTGAAGGTGATGGCGTCATCAAACACTCTCAAATCGAGACCTGTAGATCTCTGAAGCTTATCCAGTCTGTAAACAAGAGTGTTTCTGTGGATGTAAAGCTGTCTTGAAGTCTCCGATACATTAAGGTTGTTCTCGAAGAACTTGTTGATGGTTGTCAGTGTTTCCTCATCGAACTCGTCAGGAGAAATGGTTGTGAAGATCTCCTTGATGAACATCTTGCAAAGAGGAAGCGGAAGCTGATAGATCAGACGGCCGATACCGAGACGGTTGTATGCGATGATGCTTCTGTCTTCGTAGAAAATCTTTCCTACTTCGAGAGCCATCTTGGCTTCCTTGTAAGACTTGGAAACGTCCTTGATCTCGTTCACTACTGTACCGAAGCTTACACGTGCGTGGATCATAGCCTCTGTCTCAAGCATATCGAGGATAGTCTCACCTACATGGTAAAGCTCTTCTGCTGATTCGTTCGGTTTAACTTCCTTAACAACGATAACGTTCTTCTCGTCTACAGCTGTAACGAAATCCTTTGTCTTTGTTGCAAAGAGTGTCTTAAGAGCATCAAGAGCTCCGGAATCGTTAGAGCCCTTATCTGTTTCGATGATATAAACAACACGCTTTACGCCAATGTCTATATGGAGCTTCTTTGCACGGTTATAGATGTCAACAAGAAGCAGGTTATCGAGAAGCAGGTTCTTGATGAAATTGTCCTTATCGAACTTCTCTTTGTAAGCTACAAGAAGAGTCTGAATCTGGAAGGAAGCAAGCTTTCCGACCATGTAAACATCATCGGTGTCGCCCTTTGCTATAAGAACGTACTCAAGCTGATGCTCATCGAAAATCTTGAAAAACTGATATCCGCCTACTGCCTGGCTGTCTGCCTGGGACTCGGCAAAGGAGGATACCATAGACTCTGTGTACTGCTCATCTGAAAAAGTTGAAGAAAGGATCTTGCCGTCGATATCTGCGATGGCGATATCGACTCTTGTAATGCCTTTCAGCGAGTCAATGGTACTTTGTAAAACCTGATTTGAAATCATATGTTCTCCTATCTTAACGGAAAAAAGAAAAATGTCCGCTGTTACCCATAATTAATTGTATTTTACTAAAATCAACATTTAAGTTCAAGGTTTCTTTATAGAATAGAATAATTGACAAAAAGATTCAAGGGACATTCTGCTTTTTGTTAAAGACAGATTGACCACAGATCACCTATAGATTGCCTATCCTGTTTTTCGGCGGGAAAAGTTTTTTTCATAAATTAAGTATAGGAACAAATAACAGAAAAAGATCCGAAGCATCTCTGCTCCGGACCTTTGAAGAAGCTTTAGTTTGTGATTGTCTTCTCTGTCTCTTTGTCGAAAACGTGGATCTTTGACTCATCGATGGCAAATGTAACATTTGAACCTGTACGAGCTGCTGTCTTAGGGTTAACTCTTGCAACCCATGAAGCATCTCCGAGATCGAAGTAAAGAAGTGTCTCTGCACCGAGCATCTCGTAAACCTTGATCTCTGCCTTGATGGTCTGCTTCTGGTGAGCGGCAACGAAATCAGCCTCATCATGGATGTGCTCAGGTCTGATACCGAGAGTTACAGTCTTGCCGATGTAACCACCCTCCTTGAGCTTCTGAGCCTTAGCAGCGCTAAGTGCGATTGTGTGACCGGCGAATGTAAGAGTAACCTCTCCGTTTGCCTCTCCGCACTCTGCATCGATCATGTTCATCTGAGGTGAACCGATGAATCCTGCAACGAACTTGTTGCATGGTGTATCGTAAAGGTTCTCAGGAGAATCAACCTGCTGGATGATACCGTCCTTGAGAACAACGATTCTTGTTCCGAGTGTCATAGCCTCTGTCTGGTCATGAGTTACATAGATGATAGTTGTCTCAAGAGACTTATGAAGCTTTGCGATCTCTACACGCATCTGTGCTCTCAGCTTTGCATCGAGGTTTGAAAGAGGCTCGTCCATGAGGAATACCTTAGGTCTTCTTACGATAGCACGTCCCATAGCAACACGCTGTCTCTGTCCACCTGAAAGAGCCTTGGGCTTTCTGTCGAGAAGGTGCTCAAGATCGAGGATTCTTGCTGCCTCATGTACCTTCTGATCGATCTCATCCTTAGGAACCTTACGAAGCTTAAGACCGAATGCCATGTTGTCGTAAACTGTCATATGAGGATACAGAGCGTAGTTCTGGAAAACCATTGCGATGTCTCTGTCCTTAGGCTCTACATCGTTCATTCTCTTTCCGTCAATCATGAGATCACCGCTTGAGATATCCTCAAGACCTGCGATCATACGGAGAGTTGTGGACTTACCACATCCAGATGGTCCTACGAAAATAATAAACTCCTGATCCTTTACATCAAGATTGAACTCCTTAACAGCAACGAATCCGTTAGGATACTTCTTTGTGACGTCTTTAAGAACTACACTTGCCATAATTATATGTCTCCTTATCAGCTATACATCTAGTACTATTTGCGGTATGTATGTATCACCGCTTTTCGAACTATCCGTATAATACTCTAATAGATTTTTAATCTCTAGGGCATTGCTACCCAAAAAGGAGCGTCAAATTTTAGACAAAGTGTCAGTGGGAAAACCGGTTTTGTTAATAAAGACAAAAAATTGAAGTTTTTGTAATCTTAATCTTCCCTTCTTTCAGCAATTTGCCTACTGCGCGCTTAAATGCGGCCTTTGACATGCCGAAATCACGCTGAATTTCGTCAGGTTGTACAGTTTTATCGGTGTATGGTACATGTCCATCGAACTTTTCTTTCAAAATGGTCAATACGTCATCGGCATTTTGCTCATAAAAATAAGTCTTGATTTTGTCATTTTTAATAACAGTCGCGTCTTCATGCTTTCTTGTGTACATGGTGGCTGCAAGACGCTGGGAATGATCCACATAAAGATAAACCTCTATGGTGTCACCCTTTTTGATCTCGTAACGCATCTCATGATAAGGAAGAAGGACATCTCTCTCCAGTCCGATGTCAACAAAAGCTCCTATGTTGGTGACGTCCTTTACTGTTACCTTGGCTATCTCGCCAACTGATATGAGAGGCTTTTTGGTGGTTGCGATAAGTCTGTCACGGGAATCCTTATATACGAAAACCTCAATCTCGTCGCCTATGTTCTTTCCGTTTGGAACCTGCTTCTTGGGAAGAAGTACGGAGCCTCCTTCTGAATCTTCGAGATATACACCGAAATCCTTCTCACGTGCTATCTTAAGTGTCTGAATCTTTCCTAATTCTATCATTTGTTTTCCTTTCTGCGTTTATGAAAACTCTATATTACAGTAAACCTCTCCTGCTTCATTCTGGAGGCTTAAAACTACGCTGCCGCTTTCGGTAGTACCGTATTTCGGAATCATGATGTCTCCGAGTACCGCCGCTTTTCTGTATTCTGCCCTGATACGTCCGGAGGTAAAATGCACCTTTCCTTCCGTCGCCTTTGTCAGTACATCATCTGCAATCTGTATGTACCGGGCATTATTCACATGATGATTTGTGTCAATGTGATGCTGCTCTACCTTTATGGGATCCCCTGTGGTCAGCTCCTTCGGTTCAGATACTCTCCTGTCACTGGCCGGAAGCTTAAGGACATCATTTATCCCGCCAAAGGGAGCTATCATATTTTCTTCTATCTTAACAGGACGCATACGCTCTGTATCAAAATTGAACCAGAGGCTGTCTGCCTTCAAAAGATAATTTCCCTCCTTATCCTTTACCCAGAAATTACGATGGGCAAGGACTCCTCTGAATTCATGAGGACTTGTTCCGATAGATATATTTTCATACAAACGGGGCATACGTTCAATATAAATATCCCAGTAGCTGAGGAGCCA
>Ga0256404_1006149_pt1 | contig 20258 bp, 8 predicted proteins | sample RumenRJG_01DNA_FD_185990 | JGI IMG/M metagenome (GOLD analysis project Ga0256404, IMG submission 185990) | Bovine rumen microbial communities from Lethbridge, Alberta, Canada - RJG_01 | ecosystem: Host-associated > Mammals > Digestive system > Stomach > Rumen | place: Canada: Alberta | collected...
TCGCTCCTGGCTATTTCGCTCTCCTCTTCCGCTCCCAAGTGGACCGGAATTGCATCCCTTCTTCTTTCCTCAGCCGTATTTACTCTTATAGCGGTCAGAAGTTTTTCAGGATCAGTTATTTCTATCCAGTCTGGTACAAGCGGTAATAATGAACGTTCTTCCTCTTCCGTTTCTATGAAAAAAGAGCTGAAAGAGCAGGAGGCAAACAATGTCGGTAAAGAACTATTCGATCGCAGTTGCCGCTACATGGAAGAAAAGAAGCCTTATCTTGTTGAATCTTTCTCCATGCAGGATCTTGCAAGGGCGATGTTTACAAATATCGTCTACATGTCAAAGACAATTAATATGCAGACAGGAGCGAATTTCAAAAGATTCGTTAATTCCTATCGAGTCAGCTATGCTCAGGCACTGTTCAGGAAAGATCCCAATATCTCTCTTACCGAGCTGTTTCATCTTTCCGGCTTTGCCAACTCTGCTACCTTCAATAATGCTTTCAAGGCTATCTGCGACGAATCTCCGTCCTCTTGGTGCCGTCGCGAAAGACTGAAACTTTTGAGGGGGAAAACAGAGAAATGAAAAAGGAGGCCGACATCAGAAAGATGTCAGCCCCCTTCTTTTAATGGAGATAGAGATTATTCAGCTACGATGAGAATATCATCAAGATGGAATCTCCAAGCACCGCTGGCCGTTTCGGTAGCAGCGATAATCTTGAGCTTGTCAGTAGAACGGAGTTTAACTCCCGTCGCTTTGGCTTCTTTCCATGTGAAGTTGTAAGAATCACCGTTGGTCACGACGTCAAAATTCTGGAGGGCAATAGTTTCGGTTCCATCTGAGTGGACAACCACGAAATTGATTTTTGCTGTACTTGCAGTGGCGTCTGAACGAGGACATACTTTAGCCGTTATGGTGCATGATGTCTCGCTGTCAGCAGAAAGCTTACTTGTTCCAAGCTCTGCAGTCTGGATGTATCCGATAACGCTTCCGGAACCAACCTTAAGATAACCGTTGTGCATTTCTACACCTTCCTGGGCATATCCGTAGAACGAGCACTCCGGATCGGCAGTTGCGTAAGTGAATATAGCCGAAGAGCGGGTTGCAGCACCAGGAGAGATTGTGGCTGAATTCTCATTACTCCAGAGCCAATCTGTGGTAACCGGCCAATCTACGACTTCAATTGTGGCGGCAGCTTTCGACATGAGACTGTAACCCAAAGTACGGCAGTCGCCAGCCCAGATAGCATCGTCGAAGCCTTGGAAGAATACTTCTTTGCTTCCAGCGGTATGCTTGGCTGCAGTTGTGACGTCAAATGCGGTGAATTTCTCATCGCCGTTCTCTTTAACGAGAAGTTTATAAGGAGTGTTTGGCTGAAGGGCCGGATACTGGAAGCGGCAAGGAAGCTGAACGCTGGTACCGGTCGGTATTGTAGATTTACCTACGGTAATAGTGTAGGTACTTCCAATCTGATTTCCGCTTGCATCAGCAAGGCCGATATCGTACTTGTGAGCACTCTGGACGTCAGTCCATTCGATGACGACATCTGTAGGGCTGTTTGCTATGACCTTGATTTCGGCTGTCTTTGCAGTTACGGCCGCGGAAAGGTCAGAAGCTTCGATCTCAGGATCGGAAGAGAATGCTTTGACTTTGAGAGAGTAACTCTCGCCAGTCTTAAGACCGGAAACACGCAGGACAGTTTTTTCTGCGCCTTCAGCGGAAATGACGGTGCTTTCGAGTTTAGTGCTTCCGGAGTAAACCTCGAACGAAGAAGCGCCCTTAAGTGCAGGGAACGTAAGTGTCACGGCTTCAAACTTAGGAGCAGCAACAATGTCTGTAGGAGTTTTGACCTTCTTGAGCTCAGTTGTTGAGACAGGAATTGCAGCTGACCATGCGGATTCGTTGCCACCTTGACCGAGGGTCTTTAGGAAGACTTCGTAAGCGGTTTCAGGATCGAGTCCGCTGATCTTGTAACTCAGCTCGCTGACATTCTCTTTGGCGATTGTTAAGTCGCTGTCGGCGGCCTTCTTGTAAGCTACAGCATATCCTGTTGCATTAGCAGCAGCCTGCCAGCTGACTGTGATATCGGTAGCAGTTGCTGATATTGAAGAATATACAGGTGCAACGAGGTTGACCTCTTCATAGGTCTCTGCTGAAGCCTCGTCAGAGTAACCGGAACCAGTTGAGGTGTAAGCCTTTACTCTAAATGAGTATGATGAGCCGTGATCGAGACCTTCGATAGTGTAGGTAGTGTTCTCAGTCTTTTCGCAAGGAACCCAATTGTCTGTGCCGGACTTCTTGTACTCGACAACATACCACTCGGCGCCGTTTACAGCATCCCAGCTGATAGTAGTATAGTCATAGAAGACCTCTACCTTGACGTTCTGAGGAGACTCAAGAGCAGGAGTTACAGGCTCCTCGCCGCCTTCAGACTCATAAGGAGTCTCGTCGAACTTGGCATGCATCTCATGTACGTCTGCACTGTTCTTCTTTCCTTCGAGATAGTTGGAGAAGTTGCCTGCGGTAAGCTTGGTGCCATTGTAGATACCGTTGACAAGGACAGGGCTGGCTGCAGTTCCTGCAGAAGTAGCGGCAGAAGTACCGTTATAGTATCCGATAATCATACCGCTGGTTTCCTGATCGGGATCCGCAGCCTTTACGGTTGCGCTTACGCTACATCCTGTGAATCCGCCGGAACCTGCGTAGTTACCGATATTTCCGAGGAGACCTCCGACATTGAAGCCGGCGACATTACCTGTTACATTACCGGTAGAACGGCTGCCGGTGATCTTGAATCCATTGGAAGAGAATCCTGCAAGACCTCCGAGGGAGCATGCAGTACCGTCGTTGGCTACGATGTTACCGCTGTTCTCGCAGTTGGTGATGATACCTGAACCTCCGTGGATACCGCCGCAACGAACCTTTCCGGGACCTGTGAGAGTGATGTTACCGGTGTTCTTACAACCGCTGGTGCTATTGGTACGGCCACCTTCTTTACCAGGCCATCCGACGATACCTCCGATTGCGGAGTTGGCCTTGGAGGCTGCGGTATAGGCGTTGATCTTTCCGTTATTGACGCAGTCGATATAGGAAGTCTTGTTCTGATCGGAACCGGCGAAGTAGTCACCGCCTCCGATACCTCCCGCGCAGATGATATGCTCGTTGGAGCTAAAAGCCTCGCCGGTAGATGTGCCCATGTTGATGCTGATCGTACCGTTATTGATTGCGCGGGTTACCTTTCCGTAAGGATTACCGACGATACCGCCGACCTGAGTTCTGTTGTAGTTTGCGCTTGCAGTAGTCTTACCGTCCTTCTGGAGGTCGATGGTCTTCAGGGTGTAGCTGACAAGACCGTCGTTTGTACAGTCAGTGATAGCGAATGCATCGGTGTTACCATAACCGGCAATACCTGCGACAGTAGGAGTAGCGCTGGAAGTATTGATAAGGGCGGCCTTGGCAACAGCATTTGCGGCTTCAATGGCGATAGCGCCAGAGTTGTCTGAACCTGTGATGGCATTTTCAAGATATCCTACGAGACCGGCAACTGCCATTCCCTGGATGTAATTTGCGGTCTTGAAACTGACAGGACCCTTGTTGTGGCTGTCTTCGATGGTACCTGCAGAGTAAGCTGCAAGACCTCCGATAACGATGGGACCTGCTACATTCTGAGAAGAAGTAGCTGCGAGGGTTCCTGAGTAGGTCACTTTCTTGAGGGTACCTGTATTGTCAGCAACGATACCTCCGACCTTCATGAGGCTGGAGAGGGTGGCGTCGTAATTGATGTTAGCCTTTACCTCGACGTCGGTGATAGTTCCCTTGTTGGAAAGTGCGAGACCGGCGAAATTCTCGTCGGAAGAGTTCATCGTTCCTTCGATGGTCAGGTTCTTTACAGTACCTGTGGATTCGATATCATAGAGGAGAGTCGAAGAAACGCCCTTGATTGTGTGATTTGCACCATCGAATGTACCGAGGAGAGACTCATCCATAGCGGTGAATGTCTGGCCGGTCAGGTCGATGTCAGCGGCAAGGGTGAATACATCTGAAGGCTCAACCTCGACGACACCGCCTTCGAGCCAGTCGATAAGCTCCTTGGCGTCCTTCATGGATTTAGGGAAGGATCCGGGCTTACGGGTAGAAACGGTCTGTACGTCGCAGTATTCTGAATCGCCGGCAGGGGTGATGGTTTTCGCCCTTACATCATAAGAAGTCTCAGAAGGAAGATTCTTGATCTTGAGGATTGTAGGGAGATCTGCTCCTGCAGGAACGGTCTCGGAAGTCCATGAGGATTCACTGGATTTCTTATATTCGACCTGGTAGGAAGTCGCATCAGGAATAGCATCCCACTTTACGATAAGTCCGGTAGAAGTTCCGGTGACTTTGAAAAGATAAGGGTCTTCGATGCCTTCAGTGATAATACCGCGGCCTACTTTGAAATATGCGATATTGCCCTGAGCGTCGGTGAGCCATGTCCAGTCGGAATAAATCGACATGGGGTAGTTGGCCCTTACGCGGATATAATACTTGTTGCCGACGGTCTGGCCTTCCATCTGAGCTGAGAAGTCAGTGGTAGAGACAAGTCCGTCTTCATCTTTGACGACTTCCACAGTCTTGCTGATGGAAGGGTCGTACATGTCAGGTTTGAGAAGTTTTCCTCCGAGGGTGTCCTTGTTCTCAAGGAACTGGACAGAGAAGGAAGTGGCACCTGCATTGACTGCTTCGGCGCCTGACCAGTACAAAGTCATGGTCTTGCTTCCGTGAGCGACCTCACCGTAAGTGAGATTGGTCACACCCGGCTTGCTGGTGTCGATTCCGGTCTCAAGCACGTCCTGGACGCAGCTTGTGAGAGCGAAGGCCGACACAATAGCAGCAGTTGCCAGAAATTTTAACGATTTCATACTTGTTGTCTGTTAATTGTTGGTTAAAACAATACGTTTTATCGCTCCATTATTGGAACGCTCCTTGACAAACAAAAACTGAAATGCATCTTGGCCGGAACCGGCCGGTTACGTCTGACTTGCAAGCACAAATGTAGCATTTATTTTTTATAAAAGGTATTTTTTTCCGAAAAAAATTTGCTCGATACTCTGAAATTTCATAATTTTGTATTTAGTTATTAAAGTAATTTTAAATTTTTAAAAAACGGAACTAATTATTATTTAATCAATTCCTTGAATCCAATCTGATTTTTGCATCAACGGCGTCCTGACTTGCAAGATGTTATTAACGAAAACACAAGGACCAAGTTATGAAAATCAAGATTTTCTCCTGTGCGGCGGCGCTCGTGGGTCTACTCATGAGTGTGTCTGTTTTTGCACAGAATATGACAGTTTCCGGTGTTGTCTATGACGCAAGTACGGGAGAGCCTGTACCGGGAGCTGCCATAATGGTAAAAGGCACCAGTATCGGTGACGTTACCAATGCTAACGGTGCCTATTCAATCAAAGCACCGCAGAACGGTACACTGGTGTGCCAGTTCTTCGGTTACAAGACGCTTGAGACACCTATTAACGGCAGGGCTTCAATCAATTTCACTCTTGAAACTGATGCGGAGACCCTTGACGCAACAGTTGTCGTCGGTTACGGTACCCTGAAAAAGACACAGCTTGTCGGTTCCGTCGAGAACCTCGACGGAGAAGTTATCGCGGACCGTCCTAACAGCAACATTACCCGTTCGCTCCAGGGACAGGTCGCCGGTCTTAACATTATCCAGACTGATGGTAAGGCAAGCCACTCCGGAGGTATCTATATCCGTGGTAACAAGACTTCCTACAATACCCGTTCAAGTGCAACGAGTGCTTCCGGTGCCGGTCACAGTATCGGAAACGGCGGCTCTGCCCTCGTTCTCATCGACGGTGTCGAGGGATCTCTCAGCCAGGTCAACCCTAACGACGTAGAGACTGTCGCAGTCCTCAAGGATGCTTCTTCAGCTGCTATCTACGGTGCCAGGGCTGCTTACGGTGTGATCCTCGTCACTACCAAAGAGGCCAAGGATGAAAAGTTGTCAATTTCCTACAGTGGGTCTTATTCAATTAACGAAAGACTTATCAAATGGGAGGACAACATCGTTTCCGACGGTCTTGAGTGGTTGGAGGCTTTCTATGAGTTCTATGCTGCCGATGCAGCTGTTCCGGGTGCTTCCGGAAAAGTTCCTACAACCATCAATACCCAGAATGTAGCAATGTCCGGAACCACTTATCTGGATTCCTATCGTGCTATTGCTGCAGCACGTGCAGAGGGCATGGCTTACAACGAGTATGGTGTTCTTGCAGACGATCCTACAGGATACGCTCTCGGCAGTAGCGGACAGTTCCTCTATTATGGCAACACCAACTGGCTCAAGTTCTTCTACAAGAGGCACTATGGCTCACAGACCCATGACCTCAGCGTAAGAGGATCAAGCAAGAGGCTTTCTTACAACCTCACCGCCCGTTATTACGGCCAGGACGGTATCTACAATATGGGTGATGAGAATTACAACACCTATTCAATCAGAAACAAGGCGAAGCTCTCTGTCAACGACTGGCTTTCAATCGATAACAATACTTCTATTTTCCGTAGCTCGCAGACTCAGCCGATGTTCACCACCGGATCCCTCGTAGGCCACCAGGTAGACCAGCACGGACAGCCTGTTCTCGTTCCTTATAACTATGACGGCACTTTCGCCCTTGCAGCAAACAAGACCTCTTATGCTTCATTTATCGAGGGTAATACCGGTCAGGATGATTCCAACTTCGTGATCACTACGACTACCGGTGTCAACCTCAATATCATCAAGGATGTCCTCAAAGTTCGCGGAGATTTCGGATATCGCGGAATCCGCCGCTGGAGAGAGCGTTATCGTGCTCCTCTTACATTCTACTCCGCTCCCGGTTCTTCAACTGCCTATGTAACTCAGGAAGCCTCATACAAGTCCCGCTGGACTTATGATACCGATCAGATTCAGGCCAACGTTGTTGCAACCTGGACCCCGAAGCTCGGTCCTAACCATGACCTCAATGTCGTCGGTGGATGGAACCTCGAGAATTATCAGTACAACCGTTTCTATCTCCAGAGAAAAGGTATGCTCTTCCCGGATAAGTATTCATCCTATGAGCTTTTCGACGGAACAGATATCAAGATTGAGCAGAACGACAGCAGCTACGGTATTATCGGTTTCTTCGGCCGTGCCAACTACACTCTTCTGCGTCGCTATATCCTCGAGTTCTCAGCCCGCTATGACGGATCCTCCAAGTTCCCGACAAGCCAGCAGTGGGGCTTCTTCCCTTCAGCATCAGCAGGATGGCGTGTATCCGAGGAACCTTGGATGAGCTGGTCCCGCTCATGGCTTGACAATTTCAAGATCAGAGCCAACTGGGGATCACTCGGAAATGGTACTGTAAGCCCTTATACCTTCCTCGAGACAATGGGTGTCGACAAGACCGGAATCGTCATCGGAGGAGTAAAGGCCAACTATACCACCCAGCCTACACCTATCCCTACCAGCCTTACCTGGGAGACCGTTACTACATATGATATCGGTCTTGATATCGATATGCTCCGCAGCCGTCTCTCATTCTCCGGTGACATCTATCGCCGTATCACCGACGACCTTATCACCGCCGGACCTGAAATCCCTGCTATCTACGGTTCTACATCTTCTCCGACCGGAAACTATGCGGCTCTCAAGACCGACGGTTGGGAGGCTACTCTCTCATGGAGAGACCAGTTCAAGCTCGCAGGAAAGGATTTCCAGTATAGCATCAAGGGAAGCGTTTGGGACAGCCGTACCTGGGTAACCAAGTATGAGACTACAACCCATATCATCAATAACTACTATGCCGGCAAGGAACTCGGAGAAATCTGGGGATTCCGTACCGACGGTATCTTCCGTGACAATGAGGAAGCCAACAACTGGGCTACCGATGCATTCCATAAGAACGGATCCAACTTCCGTGCATACGCAGGTGACCTTAAGTTCGTCGATATCGACGGTGACGGCGACATCAATTATGGAAACTATACCGTTGAAGACTCCGGTGACCTTGTGAGAATCGGTAACATTACTCCTCGTTATCAGTATGGTCTCAACCTCGACTTCAAGTGGGCCGGCCTCGGACTCAGCATGTTCTTCCAGGGAGTCGGAAAGAGAGACTGGTATCCTACAGTCGAGACCGGTTTCTTCTATGGCCAGTACAACAGGCCGTATAGCCCGTATCTGACCTATGTACAGACTGGCGACAACTATGCCCATGTTGATTACAGCACACCGAACTGGACTGTTACCAACTATGACTCAAATCCTTACTGGTCACGTCGAGTAGGTTATTCAGCCAACCGTAACGTAGGTCCTCTTACTTATGAGAACGACCACTATCTCCAGAATGTCGCATACGTCCGTCTTAAGAACCTCACTCTCGATTACACATTCCCTGAGAATCTTACAAAGAAGATTGATATCTCCAACCTCAGGCTCTATGCTTCTATCGAGAACCTCTGGACATGGTCTCCGCTGTTCAAGCGCACCAAGATGTTCGACCCTGAGGTTATCTCAATCGGTGACTCCGACTTCGATTCTACCGGAGCAAGCTACTATGGTCTTTCCGGTGTCGGTGAGGGATATAGCTACCCGATGCTCCGTACCTTCACCTTCGGTATCAACCTGACCTTCGCAGGTGTTCCTTCTCCTTCAAGAGCTGCTGCTCCTGTAGCTGCTACCGCAGCTTCTGCAGCCAGCGCAAAGGCCGCTATCGATGCTGCAGTCGCTGCAGCCGAGGCAGCTGCAGCTGAGAGACTCGCTGCTGCACAGAAGAAGGCCGATGACGAGAAGAATGCCCTTCAGAAGGAAATCAACGCTCTTCGCGACCAGCTTGCAGGTACACCTGCTCCCGCTCCGGCTCCGAAGAATACCGTTGAGGTCATCGAGAAGGAAAGCTTCAAGTTCAATCCTATCGTAGCTTACTTCGAAATTGGAAAGAGCACTCTTACCGCAAGTGAGAAGGCCCGTGTCGCCGAGGCAGTACGCAATCTTATCTCTGCCGGTGAGAAGATCAACTTCTCCCTCAAGGGTAATGCTGACGCCGGTACCGGTAATGCTGAGCTTAACCAGCGTCTTGCTAAAGAGCGTGCAAACGCAGTTTCCGCTCTTATGAGAGAACTTGGTGTAAGCGAGGACGCTTATGAAGTTACGTATCAGGTCGCAGACATCTCCGACCTTCCGGAACTTTCCCGTTGCGTAATTATTGACAAACAGTAAAGAATGGAGGAAAGAATAATGAAAAAGATATTTTACTTCCTTTGCGCATCCTTTATAGCTCTCGGAATCAGCTCTTGCTCTATTGAAGATTTCCTCACGAGGGAGCCTATCAATGAGTTCAGCGCCGAGACATATTTCGCCTCTGAGGCTGAACTTGAAATGTATGCCAACGGTATGCTCAACAGCTATATGCCGGATTATACTGAAACAGCAGGAGGTGATGCATATAATGACCTTATCGCCACCAAGACCTCAACTGACTTCTTCCGTTCCGATGTCGAGTGGAACAGTTCCCGTCAGGGCTCCTGGTCATGGGGCTTCCTCAGAAGGACTAACTATATGCTTGACAACATGTCAAGGGCAAAAGAGAAAGTCTCTGAGGAAATCTACAACCATTATGAGGGAGTTGCCCGTTTCTGGAGAGCATACAACTATATGACCCGAATCAAGCTCTTCTCCGATGTTCCTTGGGTAGAGCATTATGTGCAGCCTACTGACACCGCTATCCTTTACGGACCTCGCGATGACCGTGAGTATGTATTCCATATGATGACCGAGGACCTCAAATTTGCGTGCGCAAATGTAATGAACGGCAAGTTCAAGACAGATGAGCGCTCTGTCATCTGCAAGGATATCGTTGAGGCTTTTGCATCCCGTTTCTTCCTCTATGAGGCTTCCTTCCGCGAGAATGTCCATGTCAATCCCGCTACCAATAAGCCTTGGACCAACCAGTATGAGACCCCTCAGGACCTCTACAGACTTGCCCAGACTTATGCTAAAGACGTGATTGACAATGGCGGCTATTCCCTCGTAAAGGATTATCCTTCGCTGTTTATCTCCGATAAGCTCATTCCTCAGGAAGTTATCTGGGGAAAGACCTTCCTTACCGATGTCAATGGCCGTCACTCATATACGAGGTACTTCCATTCATCGACTCTCGGACAGCAGTATTCAGGAACCAAGGACCTTGTCCGTATGTTCCTCAAAGTTGACGGTACTCCGATCTCCGATGATGAGGCTAGGCAGTCTATCAATACCGAATTCAACGGCAGGGATTCAAGACTTTCCGCTACAGTCCTCGGACCTGGCAGAAATATCCTCAACGAGTCCGGACAGCCTGCACATGAGACAATCGACTTCTCATTCTGCAAGACAGGATATCAGATTGTAAAATGGTGCGTTCCCGATGCTACTCACTTCCAGAACAGTATCGACGAGACCAGTATTCCTATCGTACGTTATCCAGAGGTTCTTCTCAACTATGCTGAGGCAACTGAGGCTCTCGGCGAGATGACAGTGGATATCTGGAATAAGACTGTCGGCGCCCTTCGCGAAAGGGCCGGCGTTACCAATGTCTATCCTACCGAAAGGGATCCTTGGCTCTATGAGTATTACACAAAGGATCTTGTCAATCCGGCAACAAACATCTCTCCTGTCATGCTCGAGATCCGTCGTGAGAGGGTAACCGAGCTTACTTTCGAGAGCGAGCTTCGCCAGAACGATATCTATCGCTACGGCCAGGCCGACCTCGTTGTCAGAAGATACAAAGGTGTCGGCTGGGCAGGTATCTGGGTTACCGAGAAGGAAGCTGCTGACGGCCTTGTTTTCGAGGGCATGACTTATACTTTCGAAAAGGCTTCAGACGGTGCGACCAACGGTACAACCTGCTATCCTATCAAGCCCGAGAGTGAAGCAGTCAATACTGACTGGTTCTTCTCAGAAGGTGACCACGGTTACCTTGTCTACAAGTATGGCCTAAAGTGGGAGCCCAGGAAGTATTGCCGCCCGATTCCTCTCGACGCATACACCATCAACCCCGCTCTTGGTCAGAATTATGACTGGAAATAATAGATGATGAAAAAAATTAACAGATTCTTTTACATTGCAGCGGCAGCCCTTATGATGGCTGCCGCCTGCAACCCTGACAATCCGGAAAATACTCCTCAGCCTGCTCCTTCAACCGGAGGTAGCGATCCCGTGATGACAGAGCTTACAGAGTCATCAATCAACGGGACCTCGATTGGTAGCAATATTACAGTGGCCGGTGTAGTTAAAGACAAAGCTACCGGCGCTGGAATCAGCGGCGTGAATGTCACTGACGGCTTCACCTGGTCGACGACCGATGCCAATGGCGTCTATCAGTTGACTTTCAACAAGCTTGCACGCAAAGTCTACTACACGACTCCTTCTGATTACAAGATTTATCAGAATGCTGACGGATATCCTTTCTTCTACTGCAAGGATAATCTTGAATTCGGGAAGAAATATCGCGTGGACTTCACTCTTGAGAAGCTTTCTGCTCCTGAGACTGATTTCACCCTCATTGCTATCGGCGACCCCCAGTGCGCAACTACATCCGACGTCGCGCGCTATGCTTCCGAAACTATCCCCAAGATCAGAAAGGATGCTGCCAACCATAAGAACGTGTATGCTGTTACCCTTGGCGATATTATCTTCGACAGCAACAATACATGGTATCCCATGTACGCTTCGATGAAGAATGTCATCACCGGAGGAGTTACCATCCCGTTCTTCCAGTGCATGGGTAACCATGACCATGACGGAACCATTATCAATTCCTCAATGGATCATGCGACGATGCAGTATACTGCCCAGACCAACTTCGTCAAGTACTTCGGTCCTCAGGACTATTCTTTCGACAGGGGCAATGCCCATATCGTCGTCATGGATGATGTCTGGGTGACCGGTTTCGACTCCTCATCCAAGAGCAATGGAAAGACCTGTACTTATGAGGCCGGTTTCAGCAGTGAGCAGCTTGCATGGCTGACAAAGGATATCGCCAATGTCAAGAATGCAGCCGATAAGCTCGTGATTATCTGCTGTCACATCCCGTTCCGTGCAGGTGCCAACAGCGGCGGCTCTTCTGTCAATAAGACGAAGAACTATGCAGCTGTGCTGAGCCTTCTTTCCACATTCAAAGAGGCTCATATCATGATCGGGCATACTCACTACAATCAGAACTACATCCATTCGGTCAAGACCAAGAGCGGCCAGCCTATCTATGAACATGTTCATGGAGCAGCTTGCGGTGCATGGTGGGCAAGCAACTCTAATGTGACCGGAGGTCCTAACGGATATGGTCTTTATGAGATTTCCGGTAGCACGATCGTGAACTGGCAGGCGAAGAGCTCCAACTTTGATGACAGTTTCCAGATGAGAATCTGGGACGGAAATCAGGAGTTCACCGGATCAAAGGGTTACAAACTCAAATGGTCCAGCACTTCTAATACTGTCAACGGTCTCACTGCAAAGGGCTTCGCTGCTGCAGATGGTGCTTTCGTGGCCGAGGTGTTCAATGACGATGCCTCCAACTGGAAGCTCGAGTTCTGGCAGAATGGAACAAAGGTGGGAGATTTCACCAGAGCTGCCGCCAGCGGCATCTGCAACATTCCTATCGTGTCCTTCTGGTTCAATGAGAAGAACAAATCTACCAGTACATGGACCAGCTCTACTGCCAGCCACTTCTGGTACTACAAGCCGGCTTCAGGTACCCCTTCCGCTGAAAAGAACTGGGAAGTACGGGCGACTCACACTATCGCAGCATCAGGCGAGAAGAATGTCTATACTGCCAATAAGCTGACAACTGATTACAGTACATTCTAGAAGCGATATTTCGAATGTTTATTGCCGGGTGAGTGCTTTTCACCCGGCTTTTTTATATCTTTGCATATATGTATAGGGAATTGACAGAAACAGAGTTTTCCGACATTGCCGGAAGGATAATATATGAGGACAACCATCTTCTCGTTTTCAATAAGAAGGTGGGGGAGATTGTCCAGGGTGACAAGACTGGGGATGAGCCCCTTTCCGAGACCCTGAAGGCGTTCATAGCCGCGAGGGACTCAAAGCCGGGGCAAGTGTTCATGGGGGTGCCTCACCGTCTCGATCGTCCTGTCAGCGGGATCGCCGTATTTGCCAAGACATCAAAGGCTTTGGAAAGGCTTTCCGCAATGTTCCGTGACGGCCTTGTCCATAAAACCTATTGGGCTCTTTGCTGTAAAGCCCCGTCTGCTCCTACTGCGGAGCTGGATGATTATCTTCTTCGTAATGAGAAGCAGAATAAATCGTATATTGTCAAACCGAGGCCTGACGGATCTCTTCCGAAGGAGGCTAAACTGGCTAAGCTGATATATACCCATATAGGGGATACAGAGAGGTATCACCTCCTTGAAGTTCAGTTACTTACCGGGCGGCATCACCAGATCCGTTGCCAGCTCTCCGGTATTGGATGTCCTATCAAGGGAGACCTGAAATACGGAGCTCCCAGATCCAATCCAGACGGAGGGATTTGTCTTCATGCCCATGAGATTCGGCTGGTCCACCCGGTAAAAAAAGAGGAAATGGATCTGACAGCCCCGGTGCCGTCATCTTGGAAAGGAATGGAAAAATTTGAGAATCAATGAAATATACTCCTAAAATATCCGTGTCGGTGATGTGCTCCGACCTCCTCAATCTTGGAGAGGATATCCGTACTCTCGAGCGTCTCGGCGTAGACTGGCTTCATGTAGATGTGATGGACGCGCATTTTGTCCCGAACCTTACCTTCGGACCGGATTTTATCAAGGCTATGCAGAAAGCGACCCCGCTTCCTCTGGACTGCCATTTTATGGTGACAGACCCTGAGCTTATGCTTTCAAAGCTCTCGCTCCGTCCCGGGGACATCTTCACTGCGCATTCGGAGCTGCCTATCGACTATTCTTATATGGCGGCTAAAATCCATGCCGACGGGGCCCTTTTCGGCCTTGCCGTCAATCCCGAGAGTCCGGTGGATTTCGTCGGACGCAATCTGGATTGTATCGATACTGTCACCCTAATGCTTGTCCATCCCGGTTTTGCCGGAGCCAAAATGGTAGATGGAATAATGGAAAAAGTAGGGCAGATGCGTTCCTATCTCGATTCCCATGGACGCGATGATATTGAAATTTCCGTTGATGGCAGCGTCAGCGCAGAGAGGGCGGCGTACATGGCCGGTCTCGGTGCCAGTATCTTTGTCGGAGGGACTGCAGGTATTTACAGGAAAGGACTTTCCCTCGATGAAACTATCCCTGCTTTTCGCCAAGCCATTTGTCACGCAGGGTGACAATTTGGCAGATTTTTCCCATTGGCATAATGTTCGATAATACCTTTTGCGCCGCTGAGGACGTGACAGTTGTCCGAGCGGTGAAAAGGTTTATTTAGAGAAACAATAAAAAAGAACAATATCATGGGAAAAATTATCGGAATTGACCTCGGCACCACTAATTCGTGTGTAGCCGTAATGGAAGGCAACCAGCCGACCGTAATCATCAATAATGAGGGTCAGCGTACAACTCCTTCTGTAGTTGCATTCACTGACGGAGGCGAGCGTAAGATCGGAAATCCTGCTAAGCGTCAGGCAATCACCAATCCTCACAACACCGTTTTCTCTATCAAGAGATTCATGGGTGAAACCTTCGACCAGGTTTCTACTGAAGTAGGACGTATGCCGTATAAGGTGATCCGCGGAGAAAACAATACTCCTCGTGTCGATATCAATGGTAAGCTTTACACCCCTCAGGAGATATCGGCAATGATTCTCCAGAAGATGAAAAAGACTGCAGAGGATTATCTCCGTCAGGATGTCACTGAGGCAGTTATAACTGTTCCTGCATATTTCTCCGACTCTCAGCGTCAGGCTACCAAAGAGGCCGGTAAGATTGCAGGTCTTGATGTAAAGCGTATTATCAACGAGCCTACAGCTGCAGCTCTTGCCTATGGCCTTGACAAGAAGGACAAGGATATGAAGGTTGCAGTGTACGACCTTGGCGGCGGTACCTTCGATATTTCTATCCTTGAACTTGGTAGCGGAGTATTCGAGGTTAAGTCCACCAATGGTGATACCCACCTCGGAGGAGATGATTTCGATCAAGTTATCATCGACTGGCTTGCTGATGAGTTTGCCCGCGAGAATGGCGGTGTAGACCTCAAGAAGGATCCTATGGCTCTCCAGAGATTGAAAGAGGCGGCAGAGAAAGCTAAGATCGAGCTTTCCAACCAGACTTCAGCAGACATCAACCTGCCTTATATTATGCCGGTTGATGGAGTGCCTAAACATCTTGTAAAGACCCTCACAAGGGCTAAATTCGAACAGCTCGCAGACGCACTATTCCAGAGGACTATGGAACCTTGCCGCAAGGCCCTCCAGGATGCAGGTCTTACCGCATCAGATATTGACGAAGTACTTCTCGTAGGCGGTTCTACCCGTATCCCTCGTGTTCAGGAGCTTGTCAAGAACTTCTTTGGAAAAGAGCCCAACAAGAGCGTCAATCCTGACGAAGTCGTCGCTATCGGTGCTTCCATCCAGGGCGGTGTCCTTGCAGGCGATGTGAAGGATGTCCTCCTTCTCGATGTTACCCCGCTTTCTCTCGGTATCGAGACTCTCGGCGGCGTGATGACCAAACTCATTGAGTCCAATACCACCATTCCTGCACGTAAGTCTCAGATCTTCTCTACTGCTGCAGATAACCAGCCCGCAGTCGATATCCGAGTCCTCCAGGGTGAGCGCCCTATGGCAAAAGACAATAAGGAGATCGGCCTCTTCCATCTAGATGGAATCGCCCCTGCTCCGCGTGGAATCCCTCAGATTGAGGTAACCTTCGATATCGATGCTAACGGTATCCTCAATGTATCTGCAAAGGATAAGGCTACCGGAAAAGAGCAGCATATCCGCATCGAGGCTTCTTCAGGTCTTTCTGATGCCGAGATTCAGAGGATGAGGGATGAGGCGAAAGCCAATGAGGCCGCAGACAAGGCAGAGAAGGAGCGTATCGATAAGATCAACAATGCAGACGCTCTCTGCTTCCAGGCTGAGAAGTTCATCCGCGACAATGGTGACAAGGTCCCCGCTGACATCAAGGGTACTGTAGAAAGCAATGTCGCCCTCCTTAAGGAAGCAGTTAAGAATCAGAACATTGCAGATATCGATCGCTACAGCGCCGAGCTTAACAAGGCCTTCGAGTCCATGTATCAGCAGACTCAGCAGGGTGGCCCTCAGCAGGGAGGTCCTCAGGGGCCTTTCAATCAGGGCGGTCCTCAGCCCGGCAATGGTCCGGATCAGGGTCCTGACGAGCAGTAATCGGCCTTAAATCATTTGTAAGCCCGCGTCGTAAAAACGATGCGGGCTTTTTTCGTCCCCAATAATAAAATTCTGAATAACATAATTAAATAATTTTTTGTATTATTGTGAGTTGATTAATAACACATTAAAAATGAGGAAGTCGGTATTATTTCTTGCAATTTTGTCTTTAGTAACCTTGTTCACAGCTTGCGAAGAGGAGCATGAGGTAGTAGCGCCTGGCAGGGTAGTTATCCATGCCGGAATGGAGGGAGCAGTCCGTGTCGCCTTCGATTCGGACGGAAAGTTTTCCTGGTCTTCGGGGGATGAAATAGCGGTGATGACATCCTCCGGCAGTTTCAAAACATTTTCGATTATATCCGGAGAAGGCACATCCAAGGCTGATTTTGCAGCAGACCTGGACCCTTCGGAGTCGATAGGTTCCCTTGCCGTTTATCCGGCTTCTTCTGCCGTGTCTTTGAGCGGAAGTGTCCTGAAGATCAATCTACCTAAAGATCATGAGTTTTCTTCTGACGGGAAGATTGCTCTCCCAATGATAGCAAGTATCGATTCGAAAGAATCAGCTGCATTTTTCCGCCATGTCGGAGGAGTCATGAGGATAATTGTAGAGGATGTGCCTGCAGAGGCCCGTTCATTTGTTTTTACTTCTCCAAACCTCAGGATTTATGGGGATTTCAGGGTTGCTGACGTCGCGGATCCGGAAGCTACTATTTCTGCGGCCGCTCTTTCAGGAGGTTCTTCAATATCTTTTACTCTCCCTTCTCCGTGCCCGAGTCCATTGACCGTGGATGTCCCTCTTCCGACAGGAACTTACAACGGGTTTTCTGTGGAACTTCAGGATGCATCCGGCACACTTATACCATCTTCTCAGAAATCATCTTCAAAGTCATTCGAGGTGGCAAGAAAGTCGCTTATCGTAATGACTCCTTATAGCACCGGCCCGGAGCAGGAACTGGCTCTTCTTACCGATTCTCAGATTGGTATCCGCTGGTCAGTCAATAGCTTTGCCAATATCTCTGCGGACGCTGCCGATGCCTATGTCGTAGGCGTTTATTCTGACAAGGCATGCGAGAATCTCCTCTGGCAGTGGACTGTTTCGGAAAAGGGAGGTGGACAGACATCACTTTATAATAACGGCACCGGATATATTTATAATTGGGGCGGTTCTGCTTCAAAAAGGCTTTTCCAGCCTGGATTAATCCTCTCAGGGCTCTCTCCCGAAACGACCTATTATGTAAAAGTGACAGATACTGTTCTTAAGACAAGTTCTGTGAGGGAGTATAAGACTGCAGCCTCCGATGTCCACTTTAATGGAACCACGGCCTCAGCTAATGAAGGGGAAGTCATTCTCCGCGAGAATTTCAATGAGTTCACCTACGGCGGCGATCCAGTTCTCGGGCTTTCAGGCTACTCTTCCACTTCAAGGAAAAATGACGCTCCTTTCATTCTTCCGCAGGGTGAAGATCCCAAGGGAACGAATTCCGCTCTCTATCTGGTTTCTCCGAATATCCATATGGGCTTATTCAACACAGTCGCTAAGGAGGTAGACATTTCCCGTCTGTCTACATGGAAAGCGTATGCCCAGAATAATCTTGCAGGGGCAATCTGCGTGCAGTCCGGAATAATAAAAATAGGTGCCAGCAGCTGCACCGGAGATATTGTTACCCCTGAGCTCGACTGTCTCAAGGAGACGGCCACCCTAAGGGTCTCATTCGATGCCGCTCCTTATTATGAATGGGCGGCGACGACTACAATGGACGGCCTTACTTCGATTGTGGATGTCTTCCCTAAAGGGGCCTCTATTGCTAATACGTATTGGCTTGATTTTACATCTGTCAGTCCGATTATTTCAAAGGAGGTTGCTATCTCTGATGACCCCGCTTTCAGAAGATATACAGTTCTTCTGGAAGATGTCCCTGCTGGGTCCAGAATCGGAATCGGATCGAAGCTTGACAATAACGCTGGCTCCACCCAGCACCGGTGCTATATTGACAATGTCACTATAGAACTTGTTTCCTATGGTGCGTCAAATCCTTCGGAGCTCAATGGTACTTCCATCAATCCTCTTAACAATGCCTACGGCCTTGTGACAAATAGCGAGACCGGAAGCGCCATCCCCGGAATCCCGGTTACCGACGGGTATTCATATACTACTACGGATGCAAATGGAGTCTACCAGATGAAACTGGATTCTCGAGCAAGAAATGTCTATCTCTCAATTCCTTCCGAATATGAAATACCGCTAGATCCTGCTACCGGATTCCCGCTCTTCTATTCTACCGGAGCAATCAATACATCTGGAAAGAACCGTTTCGATTTCGCTCTGAGGCCGCTTTCCGAATCTGAGAAATCGTTTACATTTATCGCCATAGGCGACCCTCAGTGCAAGACAACTTCAAATGTCAACCGGTACAAGAGCGAGACGATTCCCGATATTAAATCAACAATCGGCGGAGCCCAGTCCCTCGGCACATACAAGCATCCTTATGCGATGACTCTCGGCGATATTATCTTCGATTCCACAAACATGTGGGATAATATGAAATCGTCGATGTCGAATGTACGATCAACGGACGGTATTATTCCGTTCTTCCAATGCATCGGCAACCATGACCATACTTCGACTACGACTTCCGACTATGCCGCTACGGCACATTATGTCCGCCGCTTCGGCCCTACCGACTATTCTTTCGATAGGGGAGATGTCCATATTGTAGTGATGGATAATGTAGTATGCACTACTACTTCGTCAAACAGCTCTCCGGACGGGGCGACCTGGAAGTATAATGCCGGTTATTCCGACGAGCAGTATCAGTGGCTTGTCGAAGATCTCTCTTATGTGAAGGACAAGGGATCCAAGATGATCTTCTTCTGCGGCCATATACCGTTCAGGGGAGGGTCTGCCTCCGGTGGATCGAATGTCAACAGAGACAAGCACTATGCGGATATTCTCTCCCTCCTGACCCAGTTCAATGAAGCTCATATAATGATAGGGCATACCCATTATCCCCAGAATTACATCCACACCGGATATGTCTGCAAGGGCGGGAAGCCTATTTACGAGCATATCCATCAAGCTGCGTGCGGAGCTTGGTGGGCGAGCCAGTCCAGCGTTACCGGCGCACCTAACGGATATAATATCTATGAGGTTAATGGTGCGACTATAGAGAATTGGGTCAATAAGGGGACCAATAGGGATGCTTCCTACCAGGTCCGCGTCTATGACGGCAACCAGACTTATACGGGTAAGAAAGGCTACACTTATAATTGGTACAAAGAGGCCAATGTAGGCGGGACGGCAGGTATTACTGCTGTCGGCTATCCAGCCCTCAAGGATTGTTTTGTTGCAGAAGTCTGGGACGATGACGATTCCTACTGCAAGGTTGAATTCTGGCAGGGAGGAGTTAAGAAAGGCGACTTTGTCCGCGTTCCGAACGGCTCCTGCGCAAATATCGCAATCTGCTCTTATTATTTCAACGAACTTTCCAAGAATACCGACACCTGGGTGAACAAAACGGCAAGCCATTACTGGTATTACAAACCCGCTTCCGGCTCTCCGAGCTCGGAAACAGACTGGGAGGTCAGGGTGACAAGACGGATATTCTCCGGAGGAAGGACAAATGTCTATACATGCAATAAATTGACTACCGATTACTCTGAATTCTAATCTCTTTTTTTGTTCAATATGCTCAAGTATTATGTCTCCCCGTCGGCGAAAGTCGCGGAACTCCGTTACGAGTCGAATTTCCTCGTAAGCGGTAATGGTGAGGATATGGACCCGACACCAGGGTCTTGGGATTCCTCAGACGAATTTGGGTTTTAAATGCTTACGGTCATGAAAAAGTATCTCATTTTCTTTGCAGCCGTATCATTTGCTGCCCTTGCTGTGTCCTGCTCTGTTGAGCGCAGCGACGTTCCCGA